>SAMEA3387494__coassemble_1840_pt1 | contig 51761 bp, 55 predicted proteins | sample SAMEA3387494__metabat2_low_PE_043 | metagenome-assembled genome bin SAMEA3387494 (sample SAMEA3387494) | Felis catus | biome: Faeces | place: United Kingdom | collected 2012
CTTATATACCGACAGGGAAAGCTTTTGTTGATTTTCAGCCCTGACTCAAAACGGAACGAACGTGTTCCACTTCTTCTCTTGTGGCTTTTGCCGCAGGTACATAATATCCCCGCGCTCTTGCAATGTGATAAATTTCTTCCTGAGACATCTCGCACTGGTTGCGAATCTGTTTCAGGGTCTGCTTCAGCTGTGGATTCTCGGTCTGAGGGATCATTCCCCCATAACGAACCAGTTCTCCGTTAATTCCCGCAAGTGTATCTGCTACCATAGTCTTATCATTCATTGTGGCTACCTCCTACTGTAAGAACTGCATAAGCTGCTGTTTCGTCTGTTGTGCGGACTGCGCAGACTTCTGAAAAAACTGCTTCACTTCCGCATCTGCTGCGTTTTGGGCATAATCCTGCAGCTTACAGCTGGTGGTGTCAAACCCGCCAATCAAATGGCGCAGATTCTGTAAATCCAATTCTGAAATATCTGTCATGAGACTACCTCCTTCTATATGATCACAGAGGTTATTGTGTCTCAATTTTTATTTTTTATACATTTTTTGAGGAAGGCTCCACGCTTCCCTGAATCATTCTCCAATGAGCCAGTTGTACATTTCTTCGTACTGACGGGCAGAACTGTTCCAGGAGAAATCTTTCGCCATAGCGCGGTCTACCATCTTATTCCATTCCCGTTTTTTATCGTAGAAAATACGTTCTGCATTACGGATGGTATAAAGCATTTCGTGTGCATTATAGTTACGGAAGCTAAATCCGGTTCCGGTTCCTTCAAATTCGTTGTAAGGCTCAACAGTATCCTTCAGACCGCCTGTCTCACGAACGATTGGAAGGGTTCCATAACGAAGGCTCATCAGCTGGCTTAATCCGCAAGGCTCAAAAAGGGATGGCATCAGGAAGGCATCTGAAGCGGCATAGACACGATGAGACATAGGCTCATCATAATAAATCTGTGCGGATACCTTGCCATGATATTTCCAGTCAAAATGACGGAACATATTCTCGTAACGCTCGTCTCCTGTTCCCAGAGCCACAATCTGAACCGCATCCTGGCAAAGCTCATCCATGATATACGCAATCAGGTCGAAGCCCTTCTGGTCTGTCAGACGTGATACAATACCGATCATCATTGCCTTAGGATCTTCATCCAGTCCCAAGTCTCTCTGGAGCTGAAGTTTGTTTTTCACTTTTTCCTTACGGAAGGTCGTCGCATTATAGTTTGCAGTAATAAATGGATCGGTTTCCGGATTGAAAATATCGTAATCAATGCCATTGACAATTCCACGAAGGCTGTTGGAGCGGGCGCACATCAGTCCGTCCAGTTTCTCTCCATAGAACGGTGTCTTAATTTCTTCCGCATATGTATTACTTACAGTGGTAATGGCATCCGCAAACACAATGCCACCCTTCAGGAAATTAGCATCCTTATAGGCTTCCAGTTTATCCGGCGCAAAATAATAATCGGACAGTCCTGTGATATTCTTCACGGTCTTCACATCCCATACACCCTGGAATTTCAGGTTATGGATTGTCATGATGGTCTTAATTCCCCAGAAGAATTCATTCTGCTGGAAGGAATCATGAAGATAAACAGGAACAAGTCCTGTCTGCCAGTCATGACAGTGAATGATATCCGGGCGGAATCCAATCACCGGAAGAATGGAAAGAACTGCCTTGGAGAAAAATGCAAATTTCTCCAGATCCCATGGTGCGCTGTCATAAGGCTTCGGTCCGCTGAAATAATATTCATTATCAATGAAATAAAACTGAATCCCCTCATACTCCATCTGCATAATGCCCACATAACAGTTCTTGTATCCAAGATCCATATAAAAATGTGTGATATATTCCATTTTGTCCTTCCATTCCTGCTTCATGCAGGCATACTTCGGCAGGATTACGCGAATATCAAAATAGCGTTTATCAAAGCACTTAGGCAATGCACCCGCTACGTCGGCCAATCCTCCTGTTTTGATAAACGGCACCGCTTCAGATGTGGCAAATAAAATTTTCTTCATCCGTATATACCCCTCCTTGGTGACTACTTTTTTCTGCAGTTCACAAACTGTGTTTTATAGTCTGATTATACCGCAAAAATGCCTTAATTAAAAGAGTGATTTTTATATTCCAGCCGAATCTTATCTGCAATCAAGGCAATAAATTCTGAATTGGTAGGTTTTCCCTTTCCTGTACTGACTGTATATCCAAAAAGTGCATCTATCGTATCCATCTTTCCTCTGCTCCAGGCCACTTCTATGGCATGACGGATGGCTCGTTCCACACGGCTGGGCGTTGTCTGATGGCGTTTTGCAATAGTAGGATAAAGAATTTTTGTAATGGAATTAAGCATCTCCATATCATTAACAGAAAGGATAATGGCGTCTCTCAAATACTGATATCCTTTAATATGCGCCGGTACACCAATTTCATGGATGATATTGGTAACATCAGTCTCCAAATTCCTATTCTGGCTTCGGGTGTTCTCTTCCTTGATATCTGGACGGCTGAACTCCCTTACCCGTTTATCCTTTACCCGGCGTGTATGTTTGATCCGATTCAGAAGCATTCGATTATCAAAAGGCTTCAGCATATAATACTCGGCTCCAAGATGAAAGGCATCCTCTGTGATTCTTTCCTGTCCAACTGCGGATACAACGATAAATGACGGAATCTTCTTTCCACTTTCTTCATGGTTAAAACGTTCCATAACACATAATCCGTCTACTTTTGGCATGATAATATCCAATACTACCACATCTGGTTCCTTTTCTTTGATAATACTGCAGATTTCTTCTCCATTATGTGCCTTTCCAACTAATTCCAGGTCTTTGTCTTCTTCAATCATTCGTCCAATCATGTCTGCCATTTTCTCGTTATCATCTGCTATTGCTACATTCAACTTCTCCATGGTGCCAGTCTCCTCCTAAACATCTCCATTATTTCTTTCTATGATTCCAGTTTTTGTACCATCACAGCTGTTTAATGGCACTAATGTTGTACAAAATTGTGGGCCCTTCGCACATCAAAGCTATTATAGTAGAATCCATATAGAGAAATCAAGTTAAAATTGTCTGAAAAAACGTAGTTTCGATCTTTCTTTTTCGACTTTTAATCCGTTTTTCTGCCTTTATTTTCCCGGGTTTTTTCTGGTTTTTAGCGAGATTCCTTCCATGGTTTTCCAAAATCCTCTTCTTTTCGTCAAAAACAGACACGCTCAAAATAAACAAAACCTCCAAAAACACCCATTCTTCTGGCTTTTGGAGGCTTTGTTCTTTTATCCCGAAAAATCTCGTTTATTTTCCATTCTTTTTCCTTTCCCAGCCAGACAAATTTCTATCTTTTTTTCCCTGGCTTCCTGTTTAGGTAAAAATAAAACAGAACATTTAAAACAATTCCAACAAAAGTGGAAACTGGTGCTGCAAGACCAATTCTTGTTAAACTGGCATCCGGCTGTATACTCATAAAATAAGACAGAGGCAATCGTACCAGAAGGGTCTGGACAATTCCCTGAAACATCACCCACATGGTTTTCACATTTCCATTAAAATACCCTACCATACTGAATAATACTGCAGTGGCAATGGTTTCCGGTGCAAATCCCTTTAAATACGCAAAACCATTTTCAATAACGGCAGCATCCGTGGAGAAAAAGCCGGAAAGTACATCCCCTTTTTGCATCACAAGCACAAATACCATACAGCCGAAAACCAATCCTACACCAATTCCGGTAAGCATGGACTGTTTTGCCCTTTTTTGTTTTCCGGCTCCAATATTCTGGGATACAAAAGAAGCCATAGACTGCATCAATGCACTGGGAATGAGCATGGCAAAACTTACGATTTTACTGGCTACCCCGTATCCAGAAGAGGCCGCAAGCCCAAGACGATTGACAAATGCACAGAGTGCAAGAAAAGAAATTTGTGTCAGAAATTCCTGTAAAGCCAACGGCAGACCAATGGAAAGAAATTTCCGGCACTGAGAATTCCATCGAAAATCGGTCTTTTTGATGGAAAATGGCAGACAAGAGATTATACGCTACAATAAAAAACATCCCGCTTCCACAAATGCGTACATAACTTACCGTAAGTGAAAGAGACTCTTGTGGTGCCTGCATAAGAACAGAAAGGGGCTTTGCAAAGCAAACCAGGGCCAAAAAAAGTACCAAAGAGACAATTGCAAATACAACAAAAGCACCTCCGAGCACAGCCCCAATCTGTTCACTTTTCTTCTCTCCCAGATACCTGGCGATCAGAACTGTAATTCCCATGGCAAGCTGTGTCACCACAAAGGTTACCAGATTCAGAAGCTGACTGCCTGTGGATACCGCCGAAATGCCAGCCGTTGTGCCAAATCTGCCAACCACCAAAAGATCCACTGCACCGTACGCAGCCTGCAGAATCAGTGCTCCAAGAACTGGAAGCATAAACCAGAATAACTTCTTTAAAATACTTCCCTGTGTGAAATCTGTTTTTTCTTCAATCAATGGAAATCCTCCTCTCCGACATGACCTGGTAAAACTTTTCAATGGTCCGAATCGTACAAAGGGCTTCTTCCTTAGAAATATCCTGCAAAAGTGGGGCCAAGCGGTTAAAATACTGTTCATTATATTTTTCTGACAGCTTTCTTCCGGATTCTGTGATGGAGATATAGGTAATCCGCCCATCTTCTCTGGATAATTCTTTATAGAGATAGCCTTTGGATTCCATTTCTTTTACTGTCCGTGTCACTCCCGGCCGTGGAATATTCAGTACATCGCTGATATCAGATACTTTAACCCGAATCCCCTGTTGTTCCAGCATTTCTATGGTATCCAGATAATGAATATAAGAAGACGTTACTCCTTTTGGCAATTCCGGAAGGAGATCCCGGATTCTTTTTGCCTGATAACAGGCATCAAACAGTTTTTTGGTTGTTTGTATGTTCATTTTTCCCTCCATATAGTTACCTCATGTAATTATCTTTGGTAATTGTATGGCAGTGTTTTCGATTTGTCAATACGTGTTTGAACATCGTCCGATTTTTATGCAGAAAAAGGACGGTCCATGCAGCATTTTCTGCACTAACCGCCCTTTCTTTTGATCTGCTTTGTTCTTCCTTTTTATCGCCGCTCATACACCAGATTCATCATTCCATTATAAGCCTTTGTATGAACCAGTCGTAACGGAATTTCCTTTGTCTCTTTTCCAAAGAGACGGATTCCTGCTCCCAGGATTATAGGGATTATCGTAATATCATACTGATCAATCAGATCCTCTTCCACAAGCTGAGCAGCCAGATTGGCCCCTCCACAGATCCAGATATTTTTTCCGGGAACTTTTTTTTAATCTGTTCAGCAGTTCCACAGGATTTTCCTCCACGAACCTGATTTTTCGCATACCCTTACACTCCCTCTATTTTTTCTGTTCCAACAACTGTTCTTCCAAAGGCATTAGATTCCAGGTATTTTCCCAAATTTTCATTTTCCATCAAAAAAGATCCAGCATATTATCCAGGTATATCTTTTCTCTGACATGGATATGATATTCCGGCTTGGTCATGTAGTAAAGCAAAAATTCCAAAAGTAAAGCGCTGCCAAGTCCCCGTCCTTCCAACTTAAAGTTAGAAAATCCCATTGGAAGGTAGACATTCCTTATGTCATCCAGACTGATAAAACCTGGATTTTCCATTGCTTTTGAAAAACGATATCCTTCTCCGGCATGGGGAGCAGCGCAATGGTGCACCACGCCCTTTTCTCCCAGATTTTTGCGGCTGACAGCCTCATAACAGCGTTTTCTGTCTCTGCATTCAAAATAACAGCATTCATTACATAAAAATTCCACTTTTTCTTTCTGCGCAGGAGAAAGCTTCTTCCAGTTTTCAACCCCTTTGTTTAATCGAAAATCCGGCACTACATAACGAAACTCTTCCCTATCCACTTCGTTCAGAAGCTGAGAAAACTCTGTCAGAACCTTCGTAGTAGAAGAAACAAAATAAAATCCCGGATACCTTTCTCTCAGATAATCCAGCAACACATCGGAATGAACAATGATGCCATTTCGCTTTTCTTTTTTGTCTTCAAATACTGCACAAAGTGCATTGCACGTTTCATCCTCCAGATGTTCCTTTGTAAGCAAAGAATTACTGAAGGTCAGGCGAGCTGAGATCCCATATTCCTCCATCAAAGCCAATACTTCCTCCGGTGAAGCATCCCCGCCTCCAATGCGTCCTCCTCCCCAGATACACTCTGCAGGAGCGCCATAAATGGAACTGATCTCACACCAGTCGTAAAAATATTCTCTGTATTCCCGAAACAACGGCAAAAACACTCTATAAAAATCATAAAATTCAAATAATCCTGGAAGATGGTAGGATGCTGTATATTTTTCCATTATATAATTTGTGAGAAAAATTCCCTGCCGCTCTACCTGCTGTTCTTTTTTCACTTTATAACCTCTCTTTTCAAAAAAAGGTTTTGCAGTAATGGAGGCATGTGTGGTAATTTTTCCCCGGACCATCTCTTCCAGCTGATCACAAATAGCAGTTGCCACTCCCTGTCCCTGGTAATCGCTATGAACGTATAAACGATCCAGATATCCACTTAGATCCATATCACCAAATCCAATAATTGTTTCATCATCAACTGCAACCAGAGTCTCATGTTCCTGCAGAGACCGATCCCATTTCTCCAAATCTACCTGTCCCGTTGCCCATGCATTTAGCTGCTCTTTTGTATAGTCTTTTGCATTAACAGTGTGGACCGTATGATAAAACAAATCTGCCAGGGTTTTACAATCTGATTGTTTATATTTTCTTATCTTCATGTTATTTCTCCTGATCTGCTTCTGATTTCTATTTTTTTATTATAAACGCCATAAATAACTTCCATATCTTTTTTCGTACCACTGAATTGCTTAATGTTCCTGCATAATCTCAGGCAAATGAAGTATCATCATACACATAAACGGATAGCGTCTCACTCCACATCATTATAATCTGATTGCTCTCATCTACCGTATCTGAAAGTAATAAAGGATGGAAAGATTGTTTTTTTCTCTCATTCATCATAACATACAATTCATAATCACACTAATCATCATTTCCTTCTCTTCCGGTCTGGATTCTGCAATCATAATTGTTAGTGCAACTAGAGTAGCGTCTTCTATTTTCTTTTGCCCGTCCAAAAATAAAGCCTCATTTTTATCAAGAAAATAAAGAAACATTGTCGCAGCAATTCTTTTATTCCCATCAAAAAAGCTGTGATTCTTAGTTACAAAGTACAGCAGATTTGCAGCTTTTTCTTCCAATGATTCGTAAATTTCTATTCCTCCAAATGACTGATAAATATTTCCGATGCTGCCTTTAAATGAATCATCCTTTTCTTTTCCAAATAAATCTGATTCATCCCCAAATCGCATACTTTGTATCACATCCATACATTCCTCATAGGTAAGGACGTACGTCGCACGATTTCCTTCTGGTCTTGTCATATTCTGGTGATCGTAAGAATCCAATAAATCTAATGCGTCGCTATATTTTTCTATTACAGAAAGAACCTGTCTGCTATCCAGTTCATTTTCCGTACGCTTCATAATTCGTATCACCTCACCCAACTGCTTGATACGATTATCGTTTACTGCATAGCCCTTCAATATGTATTGTTTCAGAACTGAATTCGCCCAACGCCGGAATTCGACTCCTCTCTTTGATTTCACACGGTAACCAACGGAAATGATAACATCCAGATTATAATATTCTGTCATATGAGTTTGTGTTTTTCCTTCGATAGCACCATGTTGAGTGGTAGTCGCAAATTTTGCGACTACCATTTGATCTTCCAATTCTTCTTTCAAGGCATTATTAATATGTTTACCAATCGTCTTTACATCTCGATCAAAAAGTTCAGCCATCTGATTTCTATTCAACCAAACTGTCTCACCATCTACCGCCACAGGAATTGTTATCATTTTATCTTCTGTTTCAAATATAACAATTTCATTTTTGTTCATGCTCTTCCTCCAATTCTATTCCTTTTTCTCTCAGTATCTGCTGTGCCCTCACATAATATGAAATTAATCTAAGCACATACTCCGGCATTTGTCTTCTTCCTGCCTCCCACTCCTCTAACGTTCTTAAAGGAATATCCATATACCTTGAAAATTCCGTTCTGTTCATATCTAGCATCTCACGAATTCCTTTTAACGTATAAATCTGTCTTTCAATACTTTCTTTTTTATCCATCTTTCTCTCCTTATGAAACCACTCATTGTGTGGATATTGTATCATATGACATTCATACATGCAATATTTTTTTGAAAAAACAGCCATACATTTGAAATGTATAGCTGTTAAGTATCACTTATATTTAGCTTATGAAACCAGGAGTTTACAAGATATCACAATGCCATTAAATAGATTTGACAAGGATTCCATTCATCCCACAGGTCGATTATGATCATAAGTACAAAAAATATTTTATCAACGCTTTCATTTATATATCAATGTATCCTTACCGTAAATATAGAGGGCGAGACAAATGCCCCGCCCAAAAACACAGTTACTTTTCATTATAGTGATACTGTTTTAATCTCTTACCTGCAATGATGCAAATAAAAATTCCACTTACACCAAGTATAAACATCATCAGTGCCGAACCAGAACCTTTTCCTGTACCAAAAAGTGTTTTTAGAATTGATTCCTCACCATATGCGACCATAAATGGTTCGCATATATGATCTACCATAAAGCCACCCAAAAACAATCCGATGGGTATCGTAAAAAACTGAAGCGTATTACGACACGCATAAACACGTCCCTGCAATGCTATCGGAATGGTGCTCCTAAGAATCACATCCAAATTAGCATTCATAACAGGCACTAAAATCCATCCAATGATCTGTCCAACGCACCATAATATCGGTTCTCTGCAAAAAGCCAATAAAAAATTTTCAGTTCCTAACGAAAACAGCATTGTCAGATAAATCACTTTAACCCTATCCTTTGGTTTAGGTAGAACCGAAACAACCAGACTCCCAATGATCATGGCCACACCGGAACAAGAAGTCACAATTCCAAGAACAGACTGACCACCTTTGGGATTCGGAAGCACATAGCCGGGCAATGTTGCATCAAAAGCAGAAGCCACCAAATTAACACCTGCCATAAATAATATCAGAGTCATAATCATTGGATGATCCTTTAAAAATCCAATTCCCTCTTTAGCAAGAACAAGTACGCTTTCTTTTCTTTCATAATTGCTTTCTGGAATGCGAATGAAAAACTGCAACGCTACAAATGCGACTATAAAGCTGCTGATATCTACTGCTATCACACCATTAAGTCCTATAAAAGAATATAATGCGGTAGCAATCAGAGGGTTCAAAATAGAAATCAACGATCTTGACAGAGAGCGAAGGCCACTTGTCTTCTGATAATACTTCTCAGGAATGATAAGCGTCATGGCAACTTCTGATGCCGGTTGCTGCACTGTATTCATTAATCCCGAGATTGCATTTAAGACGTACAAATGCCATACAACCAAACGATTTGTACGAAATAACCCCCATACTGCTATGGTACAAAACACTGCAAACACATCACAAACAAGCATTGTCTTCTTTTTATCAAATCTATCTGTCAACGCTCCTGCAAATATACTCATGAACACATATGGTGCATAGGAGCATATCGTAAGTGCTGCCGTACTTAATGAAGACCCTGTCTTCTCATACAACCATAAAGTCAGTGCAAATGCTGTGATACTGCTCCCAAGTTGTGATACACTCTGGGTACCCCAAAGAATCAAAAAATCTTTCAACTCATATAATTCATTTTTCTTTATCTTATTCATTTCTTTGCTCCTTTTCATATCAGCTATTTTCCGAAATAGAAGCAAAGCCTGAGGATATCAGCCTAATGTGATTCCTCCATGCAGTCTCCTCAGACTCTGCATGGAGCTACTACAATACAAAGTTTCATTTTTCTCACCTTTTTCAAGATAAAACGAGCTATACGGTATATTTACTTGTTACTTAAATCTCGTTATCATTTTACATTTTCAAATTTACATCTTTTAATGTCATTATAGCATAAACACTTTTAATTTTATAGATAGAAGAATATGAAAAAGTAAACAAGCTTGCTCATGTACGGCTCTCGCCGTATATCGGCACAAAAAAGAACATGGCTGTAAGAAAGCTTACCTTCTTCCACGATTTTGTCCAAGCCCACCTCGAAAAGCTCTGCTTTCCTCGGTGTTTGGCTTTCGCCAAATTGTCCACTCGTAATAAAGGGCGCTTACAAGTAAACTTGCAGCTCCCCCTTATTGCTCCTGTCCAGCTTGGACTCAATGCTCCAGCATATTTTCAATAAAGATCCCATATCCGCTTGTGGAGTCTTGAACAAAAACATGGGTTACTGCTCCGACTACCTTTCCATTTTGAAGTATGGGACTTCCGCTCATTCCCTGTACAATGCCGCCTGTTTTCTCCAGCAGGCGGGGATCTGTTACCTGAATGACAAAACTTTTGTTGGTGTCTTCATGATTCATGTCGATTTTTGTGATCTTTGCCTGATACTCCTGCACCTTGTCATCAATGCTGCATAAGATTGAGGCTGGACCCACTTCCATTTCCTGTTTATATGCCACAGGCATCTGCTGCAGATGAATTCCTTTTCCTGTTTTCCCTGTGTAGGATCCATAAATCCCATTTTTACTGTTACAGGTAATTTTACCAATGATATTGGCAGGCTCATATCGAATCAAACCTGAGAGCTCGCCTGGACTTCCCTTGCTTCCTTTTTGAATACCCAGGATTTCCGCCTGATAAAGAGTGCCGTCCTGAATATCCAGAAGCTCTCCGGTGTCCACATCGCTGATCCCGTGACCCAATGCCCCGTAATTTCCTTCGGCGTCCACAAATGTCAGGGTTCCTATCCCCTGGGTGTCATCCCTCACCCAGATTCCCAGCTTGTATTCTCCCTGATGATCTTTTACCGGAGAAATGGAAACCGGGATGGTTTCTCCCTTTCTTTGTACCTGAAGCGTTACTTCCCTTCCATCCAGAAGGGAGAGATCTTCCATTAATTCCCGCTTGGTGGAAATCTTTTGTTCATTCATTGCGACAATATAATCTCCCGGTTTTACAATATTTTTTGCCGGTTCCTTTGGGATTCCTCCTTCCCCCAGGATTTCTCCTGTGTCAATGATCAGAACGCCTTTTGTTTCCATATAAATCCCCACATTACTTCCGCTGACCATAATCTGGCTGCTGTCTGTGGGAATCACCTTGATCGTTTTAAAGGGAATGCATCCCAAAAGCCTGCAGGGAAGCAGATAACTTCCCTCCCCGGAAACTGTCACCGCCTCCTCAAACGTTAAGAGAGGATGGGAAAAAATTTCAGCTTCCTGTACACGATCTCCTCTGGTTATGTGAATCTCATCCGGCACTTTCCGGTCCATATAGCGATAGCCCAATATGCCAATGGCCAGCAGGTCGATTCCTAAACACCATAGAAGGAAACGCCGGTATCCTGTTTTTCTGTCCATTTTATCACATCCTTTTCTGCAAAAGTAAAAAAAGAGGAAACCCTCTTTGGTATCCTCTCTTAGTATGCAATAAAAGATGTTATTTCAATCTTGTATTTTTATGTACCTGTGCCAATTCTTTCATTTCTCTCGCATTCTCAAGAACAGCATCCGTAATCCTTGCTCCGCCTAACAATCTGGCCAGTTCATGAATACTTTTTTCCTCATTAAGCGGATGAATCTGGGTCATGGTTTCCGTTCCATGAATCTGTTTTTCAATCTCAAAATGGGTATCAGCCATGGCTGCAATCTGGGGAAGATGAGTAATACAAAGTACCTGATGATGTCTGCCAATCACTGCCATTTTTTCGGAAACCTTCTGGGCCGTTCTTCCACTGATTCCCGTGTCGATTTCGTCAAACATCAGGGTTTCAATCTGATCCCGGTCTGCCAGAATTGCTTTCAGCGCCAGCATAATTCGGGAAAGTTCACCGCCGGAGACAATCTTTCCAAGAGGCTTTAAGCTTTCTCCTGGATTTGTGGAAATTTCATATTCTACTGCATCATATCCCCGCTCTGTAAAATTTTTCTTTCTTTCAAAATGAATGTCAAAATCCACATCCAGAAAATTCAGATCTTTTAGTCCTTCTATGATTTTTTCTTTTAGCTGTCTGCTATATTCTTTCCTGATTTCTGATAATGCATACGAAGCCTGCTCCAGATTCGTTTCTGCTATTTCCAGATCTTCCCTGGCTTTTTGGGAAATTTCTTCATATTTGAGTAATTTTTCCAGTTTTTGCTGCTGTTCTTTCTCGTAAGAAAAAATCTCATCCAGAGTCTGCCCATATTTGGATTTCAGATTATTGATCAAATCCAATCGACGTTCTGTTTCATAAAACAAAGTTTCATCAAAGGTAAGCCCATCCAGATAAAAGGACACATCCCGGTTAAAATCATTCAGGAGGCCATCCAGTGCGGTAAGAGAGTTTTCCATTTCCAGAAGTTCCGGATCATACTCCGCCACTCTGGAAAGCTCTCTGAGCGCATTGCCCACCTGTTCTCCTGCTCCTGCGCCATCTTCATAGCCGCAAAGCCGGTGTACATTCTGCAGCGTTTCCACAATCTTTCTGGAGTTTCCAAGTTTCCTGTACTGAATTTCCAGTTCCTGGTCTTCGCCTTCTTTCAGCTGCGCCTTTTGAATCTCCTGAATTTCAAACTCCAGAAAAGCCTGCTCCCGTTTTCTCTGCTCTCCATCCATATCCAGAGCTTTCAAATTTTTCTCACATTCCCGGTACACTCCATAAGCCTCTTTTACCTTTTGCTCCAGAGGCTGGATTTTCTCCTTTCCATAAGCATCCAGGATCTCCAGCTGTTTCTCCGGATAAAGAAGAGACTGATGCTCATGCTGTCCGTGAATATCCAAAAGACAGGCTGCTGCCGCCTTCATCTGTCCTACGGTACAGGTTTCTCCATTGATCTTGCTCACACTTCTGCCTTCCATCAGCTTACGGGACAGCAGTACCTGCCCATCTTCCGGAATGATATCCAGTTCCAGAAGCGCCTGTCTGGCCTTCTCGTTTTCCACCTGGAACAAAAGTTCCACAAGGGCATATGAGGCATTTTCACGGATCATTCCCCGGGAAATCTTCCCTCCTAAGATCAGCTGCATGGAACCAAGAAGAATGGATTTTCCGGCTCCTGTTTCTCCAGTCAGTATATTTAATCCAGGCCCAAATTCCACCTCGATTTCTTCGATGAGTGCAAGATTTTTTACATGAAGATGTACTAACACCGTTTACCTCCCGTTTTGTACTTTTCCGTCTGCTTCCAGCACATTTCCAAGTTTTTCCACCACATACTCTGCCTGCTCAGATGTTCTGGCCACACACATAACGGTATCATCTCCGGCAATACAGCCAAGAATTTCTTCCCATTCCAGGGCATCCAGCGCTGCTGCCACTCCCATGGCCATGCCGGGAACTGTCTTGATCACAATCAGATTCTGTCCTGTTTCCATGGAAAGAAGCGCATCACAGAGCACTCTGGTATATCGGTCGCCAAGAGCTCTGGCGGGTTCCTCCAGAATGGCATAGCGGGATTTTCCATCCTTTCCTGCCACCTTAGTCATTTTCAACGCGCGGATATCCCTGGATACCGTGGCCTGTGTCACCTTAAATCCGGCTTCATTGAGCCTGGACGCCAGTTCTTCCTGAGTATCAATATCATATTGACGAATCAATTCCATGATTTTCTCATGTCTTGCTAATTTCACCTTATTCCCTCCTAGCTGTTGCTCATCTTCTGCCTGAGAACCTCTACAAAACTTAAATGATTCAGTTTCAGGATTTTCGTGCTTACCTTTGATTTCTGTATCACGATCCTGTCTCCTGTGACCATGGGAATAACGGTGTCCCCGTCAAAGGAAGCCAGTCCTTTTTCCAGATCCTGCCGTCTTCCCTCTCCTAATTCCACTGTAATCACATCCTCTGCCGGAAAGATAATGCTTCTTGTATTCAATGTGTGAGGTGCAATAGGAGTCATCAATGTCATGGCAGCACTGGGAGAAACAATGGGTCCTCCACAGGAAAGGCTGTATCCGGTAGAGCCTGTAGGCGTAGAAATAATAATCCCATCTGCATGATAGGCATTTAAATATTCTCCATTTACGTAATTAATAAAGCGTACCACACGAAGCGGTCCCTCCCTGCAGATCACAATATCGTTCAGCGCAATGTCACTGCCAATGATCTCCTCTCCCCGATACACTGTACCGGTGAGCATCATACGTTCTTCCACCTCATAATCCCCTGTCATCAGCTGATCCAGCGCCGGATAAAGGGACTGCCGATCCACCTCGGCCAGAAACCCAAGATTTCCAAGATTAATCCCCAGAAGAGGAATTTCCCGGTGAACCATATCTCTGGCTGCCTGAAGAAGTGTTCCGTCGCCCCCCAGCACAATCAGACATTCCGTCCCCGGAGCAATCAGTCTGGGATTGGTATAGTGATAAGCTCCTTCTGTCTTCTCTTCCGCCCTGTATACCTGACAACTGCTTCCCTTCTGTTCCAGATAAGAAACAATCTTGTTTGTGAGCTCCAGATTTCTGTCCTTGGAACTATTGGTTATGATACAAAATTTCTTCATGACATCTGTTTCCTTTAATCCAGTTCTTTGTGGGCTTCTGCCACCACATCCTCCACCTGTACTTCCACACAGTAGGAAACACTACTTCCTTCCGGTCTTTTTTTCAGGTGCAGAAGGTATTCAATATTTCCTTCCGGTCCCTTAATCGGAGAGAAGGAAAGATGATGAGGCTCCAACGCAATGCTCATGGCATAGCTTACCACAGAATCAATCACTTCTCTATGAACAGCAGGATCACGAACCACACCTTTTTTTCCTACTTTTTCTCTTCCTGCCTCAAACTGCGGTTTGATCAGGCATACAATCTCCCCATCTTCGGTAAGAAGATTTCTCACCGGAAGCAAAACCTTGGTAAGAGAGATAAAAGAAACATCAATGGATGCAAACGCCGGAGATTCCTGAATGTCTTCAGGCACCACATAACGGATATTTGTCTTTTCCATACAAACTACTCTCGGATCATTCCGAAGCTTCCAGTCCAGCTGTCCGTACCCCACATCCACAGAATATACCTTAACAGCTCCGTTCTGAAGCATGCAGTCGGTAAAGCCTCCTGTGGAAGCGCCCACATCCATGCAAACCTTTTCATTTAAGGCAACGCCGAAATTTGCCATGGCCTTTTCCAGCTTTAAGCCCCCGCGGCTTACATAGGGAAGGGTATTTCCACGCACTTCTATGATAACTTCTTCTTTAAACATGGAACCGGCTTTGTCTTCCTTCTGTCCGTCCACATACACATCTCCGGACATGATATATGCCTTTGCTTTTTCCCTGGAAGGTGCAAGGGCCCGCTCCACCATCATCACATCTAATCGTTTCTTCATGTCAGTCCTCGTATTCTTCTATTGTGCGAAGGATATTTTCCGGAGAAAGACCAATCTTTATTCGCAGGCTGTCCACATTTCCATGTTCCACAAAGCGGTCCCAGATAGCAATGGGCAGTACCTGAAGTCCTGGATGACATGCCTCCATGTAGGAAGACACATGTTCCCCGAATCCTCCGTTTTTTACATTTTCTTCTACAGTTACAAACAGTGTATGGTCTTTGGACAGCTCATCCAGAAGTTCTGTATCCAGAGGTTTTACAAATCGCGCATTCACAAGCGTTGGATTCATTCCTCTTTTTTTGAGACCTTCATACACCTGTTCACAGATTTTCGCCATACTTCCCACAGACAAAACAGCAATCCCCTTTCCACGGATCAGCACTTCGCTTTTTCCATGGCGAAACGGCTGACGATGCTGGGAAAGTCCCTGATAAGCGCTTCCTCTGGGGTAGCGGATGGCGCATGGCCCTGGATGAGCAACTGCAAACCGAAGCATTTCTTCCAGTTCCCAGTCATTTTTCGGAGCCATCACCGTCATATTCGGCATCATGGTAAGATATGACAGGTCAAAACATCCCTGGTGTGTCTCTCCGTCTGCCCCCACAAGCCCTGCCCGGTCAATGGCAAATACCACATGTAGATTCTGCATACACACATCATGGAGTATCTGATCCACCGCCCTTTGCAGGAAGGAAGAATACACTGCCACCACCGGGATCATTCCTCCAAGGGCCATACCCGCGGCAAAAGTAACTGCATGTTCCTCTGCAATTCCCACATCAAAAAAGCGGTCAGGATAAAAAGCCCCAAATTTCTTGAGTCCCGTTCCTTCCGGCATGGCTGCAGTAATTCCCACCAGACGTTTCTCCTGTTTGCCCAGTTTGCACATGGCATTGGAAAATACATCTGTATAGGATTTCTGTTTCTTCTGTTCCATGCTTTTTCCCGTTGGAATATGAAAAGGTCCTGTTCCATGGAAGCGATCCGGATGCATCACTGCCGGTGTGTAACCCTTTCCCTTCTGGGTAAGCACATGAACCACCACCGGGCCTTCCACCCGCTTGGCTTCATTAAAGAGCTTCATCATCTGGCGCATGTTATGACCGTCCACCGGGCCTAAATAAGTAAGTCCCATATTTTCAAACAACATGCCTGGAATAAACAGCTGTTTGATACTTCCCTTTGTCTTTCGTACGGTATCCACAATGGCGGTTCCCACTCTTGGGATCTTTTTTAATGTCTTGGTAACGGTAAGCTTCATTCCCGTGTAAACCTCTGCAGTGCGCAGAGCGCTTAAATAGGTGGACATTCCTCCCACATTTCTGGAAATGGACATATTGTTGTCATTGATGATAATAATAAAATTTGTATCCAGCAAAGCAGCATTGTTCAATGCCTCATAGGCCATTCCTCCGGTCAGCGCTCCGTCACCGATCACCGATACCACATGGTGCTTCTCTCCCCGCAGATCTCTTGCTCTTACGTACCCAAGACCTGCTGAGATGGAATTGGAACTGTGTCCTGCATCAAAAGCGTCACAGCTGCTTTCTTTTCTCTTGGGAAAGCCGCTTAAGCCGCCTTCCTTCCGAAGATTTTTAAATTCTTCTTTTCTTCCGGTGAGAATCTTATGGGTGTAAGCCTGATGCCCCACATCCCAGATGATCTTGTCCTGGGGAAGATCCAGCACATTGTGGAGAGCCAGTGTTAGCTCTACCACGCCCAAATTGGAAGCCAGATGGCCGCCTGTCTCACTAACGGATTCTATTAAAAAAGTTCTAATCTCTTCTGCCAACGCCGGGAAATCTGCCAGCGCAATTTTATGAATATCATTGGGCTTTTTGATTTTATCCAGAATCATTGGTATCCCTCTTTCATTTTCTGCGTCCGGTCAGTTCTTTTATCAGAAGGCGCAGAAATTCATTTTTTTGTTCCAGGTCATCCAGAAGAGCGATGGCTTCCTCGCTTAGCTGAAGGACCTGACGTGATGCCTCTTCAATTCCAAACAGCGTCACGTAAGTTACTTTATGATTTTTTTCATCGGAATGCACTGGCTTTCCCAGTTCCTCACTGGTAGCGGTCACATCCAGGATGTCATCCTGAATCTGAAAGGCCAGTCCAATCTTTTCGGCTGCCTGTTCTATCTGTGCCACATCCTCTTTTCTGGCACCTGCAAGAATGGCTCCCACCATCATGGAAGCTTCCAGAAGAGCTGATGTTTTATGCTTGTAGATATAGTCCAGCATCTCTTTTTCAACAGGCTTTCCATCGTTTTCCACATCCACGCTCTGACCGCCCAGCATTCCATAGATGCCAGTTTTTCCGGCCATAACTTTCAGCGCTTCTGCCACCCGGCTGGTATCCGTTGTCCGGGCAAAAGCAGAAAACATAGTTTCATATGCAAAATTTAAAAGAGAAACGCCGCTTAAGACACCCATGGCTTCTCCATATACCTTATGGGTCGTCGGCCTTCCTCTCCGATAATCGTCATTGTCTATTGCCGGCAGATCATCATGGATCAGGGAATGGGTATGGATCATTTCCATGGCGGCCATAAACGGCTTCACCAGTTCCATATCCCCCTCAAACAGCCGGCAGGTCTCCATCATCAAAATGGGACGAAGTCGTTTTCCCCCTGCACACATACTGTAGTTCATTGCCTCTGCCATGGTGTGGGCAAAGCCCTCCTCCTTTGGAAGGAAGGACGCAATCACTGCCTCTGCTTCTGTTCTTCTTTTTTCTAATTCTTCTTTAAAATTCACTGCACGTACCATCCTCATTCAGCTGGAGCATCTTTTTTTCCACAGTGTCCAGCTTCTCGCTGCAATATTTCAACAGTTCCATTCCCTGTTTATAATAGAGGAAGGAATCCTCCAGGGATGTGTCACGGTCCTCCAGCTTTTCTGCCAGAGTTTCCAACTTTTGAAATGCTTCCTCCACAGTCAGAGCCCTGGTTTCTTCCTGCAGACCTTCTTTTTTTTCACTTTCCTGTGTCATATTCTTTGGTTTTCCTTCCTGGTTTCTGTCACACTGGCACAGATCACTCCGTCTATAACCGCAATGGTAAGGGAATCCCCTTTCTTTACACCGGACACCTCTGTCACAGCGTGTCCCTCCTGATCAGAGACATAGGCATATCCCTGATTCAGTTTGGTCAGAGGGGACAGTCCCCGGAAACGTTCCAGATAAAGTCCCAGCTGGTGACGTCTGTCTGTCATCTTTTTATTCATGTCTTCCAGAAGCCGGTCTTCCATATCCGCCAGATACAGTCTCCGGTCTTTCAGCCTCTGCTGGGGACTCACATACTGCATTCGCATCTGGTGTCTCAACAGAAGACTTCGGGACAGTTCCAGTTTTGCTCCCATCCCGCGCCAGAGACGCTCCCGCAAAGCTTCCATTCCCTCCAGAATACTGCGATAGTCATCCACCGCCAGTTCTGCTGCCGCAGATGGAGTAGGTGCTCTTAAATCTGCCACAAAATCCGCAATGGTGAAATCCGTTTCATGTCCCACAGCGGAAATGACTGGTGTCCTGCATTCAAAAATAGCCCGGGCTACTTCTTCTTCATTAAAGGCCCACAGATCTTCTATGGAACCTCCCCCTCTTCCCACAATAATCACATCCACACCCAGCTGATCCAGTCTGCGGATTCCTCTGGCAATGCTTTCCTTGGCTCCCTGTCCCTGCACCAGCGCCGGATAGAGAATAATCTGGAGAAAAGGATTTCTCCGAAGAGAAATATTCCGGATATCCTGTACCGCAGCTCCTGTGGGCGCAGTAACAACCCCAAGACGCTTGATGAATCTGGGAATCGGCTGCTTATACTCCTTTGCAAACATGCCCATTTCTTCCAGTTCTTCCTTGCGTCTTAGAAACTGTTCATAGAGCGCACCGGCGCCCTCCAGCTGAATTTCTCTTACATACAGCTGGTATCTGCCGTCCCGCTCATAAACATCCACAGCACCGCCTGCCACGATCTTGTCTCCGTCCTTCATCCGAAAAGAAAGGCCTCTCCGATGTCCGGCGAACATCACACAGCTTAGCACTCCGGTCTCATCCTTCAGGGAAAAATAAATATGACCGCTGGTATGATATTTACAGTTGGACACTTCTCCCTTTACATAAACCTTCTGGAGAAAAAAGTCCTGAGTAAACATATTTTTTACATAGCGGTTCACCTGTCCTACGGAGTAGATCCGCTTTCCCTGTCCAAAAGAAGCGCGTCCCTCCCCGGTCTCTCTCATTGTTCTTCCAATGGGGATACGGTTTTCTCAATTTCACTGGCTACTCTTCCCAGAATACCATTTACAAAAGAACGGGATGCCTCTCCGCCATAAGCTTTCGCAAGTTCCACCGCTTCGTTGATGGCTACTCCGGTAGGCACATCCTCGTCAAAACGGATTTCATATACGGCCAGACGCAGCGCAGCCAGATCCACCCGGCTCATTCTCTTTGTCTTCCAGCCCTTGCTGTATTCGTTGAGAAGTCCGTCGATCTCTTCCAGGTGCTCCAGCACATTCTGGCATTTCTTCTTCATGTATTCCTGGTCCTGCTCCTTTATGTCTTCCAGTCCCTCAAAGTAAAGAGCCATCTGCTCTTCCATCTCTTCTCCCTGATTGAACTGTCCCATAAAAAGCAGTTTAAAAATATGTTCTCTTTGTTCTCGTCTACGCATGAGTTCCTCCTATATATACAGAAAAAAGGAAAGAGTTACTTTCCTTTTTCGTTCTCCATATCTACACTTGCAATGCGGATGTTTACATCTGCCACTTCCAGCCCGGTCATGTTCTCGATGGAGGTTTTTACCTTCTCCTGTACCTTCTTGCTGGTCTGGAGAATATTCACACCAAACTCAATATTCAGTGTGAGATCTACCGTTACCACACCTTCCAGAACAGTTACCTTTACACCGCGGGAAAGATTCTTCATTCCAAGCTTGCTGACCAGTTCATTGGTAATGTTCCCAGCCATGGATGCAACGCCCTCTACTTCTGTCGCTGCAAGACCGGCAATGATCGCTACCACTTCATCTGCGATATGAACTTCACCGATTCCGCTTACTTCCTGTATTTTATATGTTGTTCTTTTTTCTGCCATTTGCAAACCCTCCTAGGTCATATTGTTCCTTCGCCATTCCTGCTTCCTCTTTCTGCAGGAGGCTTTTTCCTCCTGCAAAACAGAAGCTGCTCTATAGCTCATTATAACAAATGAAAAAAAAAATGAAAAGGGTTATTTACTGAATTCTGTCAATATTAAATCCGGATTTCGATCCTGGGTCATGCCCACACTCCATGGATTTACGAAAAGCAGAAGTGGATTTCCTTTCAGGTCTGTTACCTTCTTCATATCAGATGTTCCGCTGATCTTGGCCACATCCACTTCTTCCTTGTTGGCGATCCAGCGGATATGCTCATACGGCAGGGTCTCCAGCCGGATTTCCACATTATATTCATTTTCCAGACGATATTTCAGCACATCAAACTGAAGAACACCTACCACGCCCACAATAATTTCTTCCATACCTGTATGGAATTCCTGGAAGATCTGGATGGCGCCCTCCTGGGCAATCTGATTGATTCCCTTTACAAACTGCTTCCGCTTCATGGTATCCAGCTGACGCACTCTTGCGAAATGCTCCGGTGCAAAAGTAGGAATTCCCTCAAAAGCAAATTTCTTTCCAGGCGCGCAGATGGTATCTCCAATGGAAAAGATTCCCGGATCAAACACACCGATGATATCCCCTGCAAAGGCTTCCTCCACCACATGACGGGATTCTGCCATCATCTGCTGAGGCTGAAGAAGACGCATTTTTTTGTCGCCCTGCACATGATAAACCTCTTTTGTGGCATCAAATTTGCCGGAACAGATACGCATAAATGCAATTCTGTCCCTGTGAGCCTTGTTCATATTTGCCTGAATCTTAAAGACAAAGGCAGAAAAATCCTCGGACATGGGATCAATGAGTCCCTGATCTGAATTTCTGGGAAGAGGAGAACTGGTCATGGAAAGGAAATGCTCCAGGAATGTCTCCACACCAAAGTTTGTCAGCGCAGAGCCAAAGAATACCGGAGTTAAATTTCCTTTGCTCACCTGCTCCAGATCAAAATCTGCGCTTGCTCCGTCCAGAAGTTCAATTTCTTCCAACAGCTGCTCTTTCTGTTCCGGATCTACAATCTCATCCAGACGGGATTCATCAATACCGATTTCTTCAATCATACCTTCCTTGGTTCCCTTCTGGGTATCAGAGAAGGTAAGCACCTTCTTTGTGTTTCTGTCATAAACACCGCGGAATTTCTTACCGGAGCCAATGGGCCAGTTAATAGGACAGGTGGCAATTCCCAGTTCCTTTTCGATTTCATCGAGAAGATCAAAGGTATCATTGGCATCCCGGTCCAGTTTATTAATAAAGGTAAAAATGGGAATATGACGCATTACACATACCTTAAACAGCTTTCTGGTCTGTGCCTCCACACCCTTGGAAGCGTCAATTACCATTACCGCAGAGTCTGCCGCCATCAGGGTACGGTAGGTATCCTCAGAGAAGTCCTGATGTCCCGGGGTATCCAGAATATTGATGCAGTAACCGTCATAATGAAACTGCAGAACAGAGGAGGTGACAGAAATACCTCTCTCTTTTTCGATTTCCATCCAGTCTGATACTGCATGGCGGGCCGTAGCCTTTCCTTTTACACTACCTGCAAGATTAATAGCTCCGCCATACAGCAGGAATTTTTCTGTCAGGGTGGTTTTGCCCGCATCCGGGTGGGAGATGATGGCAAAGGTTCTTCTTTTTTCTATTTCTTTCGTATACTTCGACACGTTTGGCCTCCTATACTTTCTTTCCATTTTTTTACCGTATAACCGTTACAACAATTCTTTATTTTAGTATATGGAAGGCAGGGCTGTCAAGGATTTTAGGCTCCTTAAAACGTATTTTCCTCTGTCTCTTCCGGAGAAATTTCCTCCTGGGATTCTTCTTCTGATTCTTCTTCCAGTTCTTCTTCCGGTTCTTCCCTTTGACTTAAGGGGGTGATGATGATATTTTCTGCTGCCACGCCAGTTTTCCGCTTTACAATATCCTCAATCTGTGCCCGTCTGGCATCCTCCAGATCTGCATCTGGAACCACCACATCTGCTGTTTCCCCGGTGAGATTGACAATCACATTTTCAAATCCCTTTGCTTCCAGAAGAAGTTCTGCCGCAGCCTCCTTTTCTGTAAGCTCCGTCATGGCCACCATGGTATTCACCGCCTCCTGCTTCTGTTCTTCTCCCAGATCCTGATTGTTGATGATTTCCTGAAGGTCTGCCTTATTCTGAGAACGCACCTGTTCTCTGGACAGCTTCGCCTGGGCTGCAAATCCGGTGGACCCGGTAAGTACGGCTTCTCCTGGAGCACTCATATCCTGTGTTTCTTCCTGATCCATAAGCTCGCCTTCGTTTTCATTTCTAAGAGCTGTTTCATCTGAAATGTCATACTCCACTTCCTCCAGAATACTGGCCCCCTCTGTACTGGCTTCCTTTCCTGAAAAGCCAAGATCCACGTCTGCAAAGTTCAGATAGCCGGCCACCGCGATCAGGATTGCCAGAGCAGTAATGATTACCTGATTCTTTTTCATGATTTTTTTCACTTTTCTTCTCCTCATTTCATTTTCATTATTTTAATTTTATGGGCTTCCACCTGAAATAATGCCATCACCGCCTGCTGAATGTTCCGTACGGTCACAGAATCGTCTGCTCCCTCTGCGGCCACCAGCACTCCGGTGATCTTTTTGTTTTCTGAAGAATAAAAGCTGTCCTTTTCTGTATCCTGTCCTGTCATCAGCATCACCTGCACCTCTCCCACTCCCTCCACCTTAGAAAGCAGGGATTCCAGTTTTCTTTCCAGTTCTGACTGTTCCACAGGTTCTTCCTTTTCTGACAGAGAAAATGAGGACGTGTCCCCATCTTTTTTTTCATGGGAAACCGGAAGGGCCATCACTGCGAGAAGCAGCCCCAGAAGCAACAACGTCAGCCATTGTCTTCCCGTCATCCGGGCAATTTTTGATCTGATATGCTCCTTCCTGGATTCCCCAGACGTCTCTAAGTTCATCTGCCATCCTCCCTTCCTGCTCCCCGGACCATTCTTCTGTGACATAGAGGGTTACAAAAAGCTGCTCTCCTTCTATATGTACGGCAGCATCCTGTACTTCTATGCCTTTATTTTTCAAAGCTGCCAGGATTTCCCTGCCCAGTTCCTGTTCATACCCTTTTTTCAGATAAAGGGCCTGAAGGTTCTCAAATTCCTGCTGCTGCCGTTTCTGTTCTTCTCCCTCATAAAATTTCTGAAAGCTGTCTGCCAGAGCTTCTCCTTTTCCCAGAAGGGAAAGCACCGGCATACACATCATGAGGATCAGGAGCAGCCCCATAAACAATCTTACATACCGCTCATACCCCTTTTCCGGAATCAGATGGAGCACTGCGGTAAACAGAATATAAAATACTGCCAGATTTTTCATCCAAAGATATAATTCTTCTTTCATCCTCCACCTCCGAAGCTCACCATCAGAATCACAAAGGTGAGAATACACAGAAGCTCTGCAGTAAAGAACACCCGAAGAAGAAGGGCGCATCCCTCTCCCATGGTGCTTAAGCATCCCACCATCCGCTTGTCCGACACCGGCTGGGCCACAGCAGCCAGAAAACGATAGCCCAGAGACATCATTCCATAATGAAGCACCGGCCCTGCCCCCACCAGGAAAAACACCAGAACAAAGGCTACCCCCAGACTGTTCCTCACAAGAACCGCGCTGGTCACCACTAACTCCGTTACCAGGTTCATGGCATTTCCCACCCCTGGAATGGCGCTGGCTGTTTTTCCAAGAGCAGTACGTTTCAGCGCATCCATCACCGGCGCCACCAGGGCGCGTACCACCTGAAGTCCCAGCACCACTCCAAGAAGGGAACGCAAAGACCAGGTTACTGCCGTATGCAAAAGTTCTGAGAGCTTGCCCAGCATTTCCTCTTTGGATATATGATTAACCAGACAAAGAAGCAGATACAGATTGATACAGGGGAGCACCAGATACAGAAGACACCACTGAATCATCCACACCAGAAAAAGTACCCCCTGATAAAACACAGCTGCCGTAGCCCCGCCCTGAGAGGCAGCCACTGCGATAAAGTAGGAGGGCGCCAACCCCTTCATAAATTCTGTCATCCAGTTTAAATTTTCCGAAAGCTCCGTACTCAAAGCAGAGAAGGACTCCATCACCATGGCAAACAGCAGCAGATACACCACATAAAAACCCATCTCTCCTACCTGTCCCCCGGCAAATGCGGAAGTCAGACTGGAAAACACGGCTGCGAACAGCACCAGAACCAGAATCCGGAGAAACATCTCTTTTTCCCTGACTGCCCGGGAAAAGAAAAGGCCGCGCAGCAGTTCCTGCACAGCCTCTTTGGTAATCACTTCCTCTCCTGTTAAAAGCGCCTTTAAGGTATCGGTAAAGGAAAAGGATTCTTCTCCCAGCATTTCATCCACCATCTCCTGAATCCGGACAAAATCCATCTCCTGGGTAAGGGCTTCCTCCATCTGTCCCACGGCTTCCTCTTCCTGATTTCCCCAAACCTCCATGGGTGTTCCCAGCAAAAGTGCCACCGAAAAAAATAAAAAAAGCAGCATTCTCATACCAGAAACTCCTCAATGGTATCCAGAAGAGCCAGAAGGATGGGAATACTCAAAACCATAATGGACAGCTTGCAGAACAGTTCGATCTGAGCCCCGGTCGTCTCATATCCCGCATCCTTACATATGCCGGAAGAAAACTGGCCGATATAGGCAATGCCCACCATTTTGACCAGGGTAGCCAGATAACTGCTGTCTATGGGAAGACGTTCTCTCATCTGATTCACTCCTTCAAACACATATGTGAGCTTTCCAGCTGCAAGAGAAAGAATCAGAAGGCCAATGCCCATGGTAACCAGACAGGCATATTCCGGTCTGGTACTTTTCAGAAAGAAACCAAGAAGCACTCCGCTTACCCCCAAAAGAGAAATTCTTATAATGTCCATACTGCCTCCCTCTATAAGGTAAAAAGTTTCTGGATACTCTCAAACAGATCATAAATGTACGGTACAATCCAGAAAAGCACCACCAGAAGCCCGGAAAGACTTACCAGGAAAGCCTGTTCCTCCCTTCCGCTGTGCTTCAGAATCTGAGAAAGAATGGAAACGAGGATTCCCACTGCCGCAATTTTAAAGATGATACTGACCTCCAACTGTTCCTCCTTTCCAGGGCTTCCCCTTTCTGCTCTTTGTGTCCTACAAAAAAAGAACGGCAAGCATCAGTCCTCCAAGAATCCCAAGGCTCTGGTAAGCCTTCTTTTTTGCAGGCAATTCTGCCTGCAGCTTCTCAATGGAGTATTCTGCTTCCCGTTCATATAATTCCAGCTGTTTGATCTGCATGGTAAGGTCCAGATACCCAAGGTGGGTACCCAGAGACAAAAAAGCTTCCCGCTCTTCCTTTACAATAGGTAAATCGGAAAGATATTCCTCTGCGCACAGGCAAAAAAGTTCTCCCAGACGAAGGCCTGCGCGGCTTTTCATTTTCTGCGCCGTCTGGCGTAAAAATTCCCCGTAGGGATCTGGCATCTTCCGTCCTGTTTCCATAAACGCATCATAAAGGGAGGCGTTCCCATGCCGGATCTCTCCCTTTAAATAAATAGCCATCTGCCAGAGCTGCCGAAGAGCCTGTTCCCGCCTGGTAAGCTCCATGCTTTTGGAAAATCCGTATCCGGTTCCGGCGGCCACCATCAAAAGCAGACCTGCCGCCTTTAACATCTCCGGCCCTCTCTGTCAAAAATTCCTTCTATCACACCGGCTCTCTGGTGTCTTCCCAGGAGAATATACCGTTCAAACACTCTCTGCTCCATCAGGCGGCGAAAAAGTGGCTGACGCAAAATATCCTCCAGCGTGTTTCCATGGGCAGTGGCAATGAGTTTACATCCACAGTGAATCACCGATTCCACTGCCTTAAAATCCTCTTCCTTGCCCAGCTCGTCCACAGCCACCACTGAAGGGGACATGGAACGGATCAGCATCTGCATGCCTTCTGCCTTGGGACAGCCATCCAGGATATCGGTGCGCATCCCCAGGTCATTCTGGGGAACTCCCTGATAACATCCCGCCAGCTCACTGCGCTCATCCACCACACCAACGGTAAGGCCCTGAATTCCTTCCCGGCCATTGCTTAAATTTCGGATAATATCCCTTAAAAGCGTGGTCTTCCCACATCTGGGCGGAGCCACAATCAGGGTATGAGCTACCCAGTCTGGCGTCTGGATATAATGCATGACCTCTTTTGCGCAGCCCTGAACCTCATGGGCCAGCCGTACATTGATGCAGGAAATATATTTCATTCCCCGTATCCGGTCTCCATCCAGAATTACCTTTCCGGTGACCCCCACACGATGGCCGCCCTGTACACTTAAAAATCCCTGACGTATTTCATCCTCATAGGCATAAAGAGAATATCCGCTCACATACTCCAGCGTCTCTTTCAGATCCTCTTCGGTAACCAGATACTGTTCCTCTCCTCTTTTACGCAAAAAACATTCTCCGCCATCATAGGTCAAAAACAGAGGTCTTCCCACACGAAGGCGGATTTCATATAATTTGTCGTAGTCCAGATCGGCTTCGATCAGACGCTGCCGAATCGTCCCTGCAAACAGGTTCTGAATCTGTTCTGCTTCCATTTATCTCTCACCTCTTACACTTAATATATGTGGACAATCCTGATTTAGTACCTGGAATTCCACTCCACGTACCCAAGGCTGTCTCACGGAGGCTTTTTCTCTTATAGTTCTACATTTACATGTACCCAGGAAAGCTCCAGGGCACTGGCAGACCACAGGGCGCCACTATAGCCCGGCGCCAGCTGAAAAAGATGGGAACTTCCCTCCCCCATGGGAATAGTTCTAAGATCTCTGGAAAGTCCCTCTCCTGTCCATTTGATATACGCTTCCCGAAGCACCCACTGGTCAAAAAATGCCTGTACCGGATCGTCTCCATCCAGAATTTCCCGGATCATCTCCGTGGGAACCATCCGTTCCAGCATTCTCGGATAATTGGCTTTTTTGTGCTGCTGAATATCGATCCCCACCTCCTGGGGCGCCAGTATACACACCACATAATCGCCGGAATGACTGATGTTATAATGGATTTTGGGCTGCAGCGACAAAAATGGCTTCCCATGCTCTCCCTTGGCTCGCGGCTCGTGGGCAAGGGAAAGTCCATATTCCCGAAAAAGCCCTGTCTCCAGGAGTTTTTCCCCTATCATATGCTCCATATTTTTATGGGTGAAACGCTCTGAAATTTCTGTATCTGTATAATAAATGACTGCCTTCATAATCCTGCCTCCTCCAGAAAACGGGACGGTTCCCGCTCCTTCTCATACTGCTGTTTTACATAGCAAAGACACAGCTTCTTTTTTGCTCTTGTCATTCCTACATAAAACAGACGGCGTTCCTCTTCTATGGATTCTGCAAGCATTGCCTTTCTGTAGGGAATGCTTCCTTCATTCACATTCAGAATATACACCTGGTCATATTCCAGTCCCTTCACACTGTGAAGAGTGGAAATGGTCACGCCTTCTTTTTTCTGTTCCTGTGCTTTTGCCTGCTCAGCCAGCCTACGAGAGTAGTCTTCTATATAGGCTTCCCACTCAGCAAGGGTTCTGCACTTTTTTGCACTTTCCATCAGGCGGTCCAGAAGTTCCAGGAGTTCTTCCGGCTTTATTTTACGATATTGTGCGTATTCGCGCAAGTACTCTTCGTATCTTATTGCCTGTCTGATAAAATTAATGGCGCCGTATGGAGGCAGATTTTTCAGAATACGCAAATGCGTTTCCAGCGTAGTAATCCGGTCGCACATCCAGTCTTTGTCTTTATAATACTCCCGTAGTCCGGAAAAAGAAACCTCTCGTTCCGTAAGCGCTTCTCTGGAAAGGTATCGGTTGGGACGATTCATGACCTCCAGAAAATTCTTCCGGCTTCTGTCTCCCGCTGCCAGTCTTAAATAAGCCAGTATATTTCTACAGATCCAGTGACGAAACAGATTTGGAAGCTGTTCCTTCATGGTAAAGGGAATTTGAAATTCCATCAATGCCCCCACCAGGCCTTCCGCCTCCTGATTGGTCCGGAACAGGATTGCCGTATCGGTAAGCTCTTCTCCCTGATCCAGACGTTCCTTAAGCCTTCTTGCCACAGCCAGCGCCTGCTCTCTGGGATTAAAAAACTCCAGACACTTCACTGGAACTCCATGGGGATTTGGCGTGGACAACTCCTTTTTGTATCTTTTCTGATTGTGGTTAATCACCTTTATGGCTGTTTGTAAAATTTCCGGACTGCATCGGTAATTAATGTTTAAAAGTACAGTTTCCGCCTCTGGATAATCTTTGGTAAAATTCAGCATAATTTCCGGTCTGGCTCCCCGAAAATGATAAATAGACTGATCGTCATCTCCTACAATGAACAGATTTTTTCCTGGTTCTGCCAGAAGACGCACAATGTCATACTGAAGGCCGTTGATATCCTGAAACTCATCTACCAGAATATAGGGAAACCGCTTCTGCCAGGCAGAGAGAATGTCCTTCCTTTTAGTAAACAGCTGGTAACAGTACAGAAGCATATCATCAAAATCCAGCTTTCTCCTGGCCTTTAAGGTTTTCACATATCCCTGATAAATTTGCCGGAACACCTCATCGGGACAACAGGTGGAATAATAGTGTTCTAAAGGAATTCGGTTTCCCTTCACCACACTGATCTCTTTTGCCAGTTCTTCGGTCAGATCCCCTTCTTCTGCCAGTTCTCCTCCAAACTGCAGAGAAAGTTCCCGCAAAAGCTCATATTTCTCTTCTTCTGAGAGAATATTTCCTCCGGTCAGACCGTAGGCATGCTTCAAAATCCCATAAAACACCCCATGAAATGTCCCGAAGGTCACTTCAGAGCGCACTTCCCCCATAAACTTTAAAAATCGTTTCTTCATTTCCAGAGCTGCTGCCTTGGAAAAAGTCACAACCAAAATAGAGGAAGGAGGAATCTTCCCCTCCTGAATCATATATGCAGTTCGTTCCACAATAACGGAGGTTTTCCCTGAACCAGGGCCTGCCAGGACCATCATAGGCCCTGACAGGTGGGCGATCGCCCGAAGTTGAGATGGATTTCGTTTCATGCTTTATCTGCTCAGTTTCTCAATGGCTGCCTGGATACGTTTCAGAGTTTCTTCCTTGCCGATGATCTCCATAATTTCTGTAGCGCCTGCCGGAGTCATCTGCTTTCCGGAAACCGCGGTACGGATTGGCCACATCACATAACCGTTCTTATAGCCCTTCTCTTTTACAAAAGCGCTTAATGCGGCAAACAACGGATCATTGGAATAATCCTCCTGCGCTTCCAGTACAGGCAGAACCTCCTTCAATACAGTCAGAGAGGTTTCCTCATTGGTTTTCATTTTTTTGTGGCAGTACATGGAGGCATCGTATTCCGGAACTTCCTCAAAGAAATCTACCAGTTCCGGAATGTCCGGGAACACTTCAATACGTGTCTGTACCATGGCTGCAATCTTATGGAAATCATAGTCCTTTTTCAGAACCTGTTTCAGATAAGGAAGCGCTTTTTCGTAGAAGGCATCCGGGTCCATTTTTTTGATGTATTCACCGTTCATCCAGCGAAGCTTCTGAATATCAAAGACTGCCGGTGATTTATTGATGTGATGGTAGTCAAAGGCCTCCACCAGTTCCGGAAGGGAGAAAATCTCGCGATTTTCCTGGGGACTCCATCCAAGAAGAGCCACAAAGTTTACAATCGCTTCTGACAAAAATCCCTGTTCCAGAAGATCTTCGTAAGAAGAATGACCGGAACGCTTGGAAAGCTTCTGGTGTGTTTCATCTGTGATCAGCGGACAGTGTACATAAACTGGAATATCCCATCCAAATGCCTCATAAATCCGATTATATTTGGGGGCAGAAGATAAATATTCATTTCCTCTTACCACATGAGTGATTCCCATGAGATGGTCATCGATTACATTGGCAAAGTTGTAGGTAGGATATCCGTCTGATTTGATCAGGATCAAATCCTCCAGTTCTTCATTGTTTACGGTAATATCTCCATAAATCACATCCTGGAAGGTTGTGGTTCCTTCTGTAGGCATATTGAAACGGATTACATAAGGTTCTCCTGCTGCCAGCTTCTCCTCTACTTCTTCCTTGGAAAGATGAAGACATCTCTTATCATAGATGGAAATTTCCTTTCCTGCTACTACACGCTTCATCCCTTCTAACTCTTCTTTTTTGCAGAAGCAGTAATAAGCGTCTCCCTGGTCAATGAGCTGTTTGGCATATTTCAGGTAAACACCGGATGCCTGACGTTCGCTCTGTACGTATGGGCCTACGCCTCCGTCCTTGTCTGGACCTTCATCGTGAAGAAGGCCTGTTTTTTCCATGGTACGGTAAATAATATCTACTGCCCCTTCCATGTATCTCTCCTGATCAGTATCCTCGATACGAAGGATAAAGTCACCACCCTCATGCTTGGTGATCAGATATGCATACAATGCAGTTCTTAAATTTCCCACATGCATTCTTCCTGTGGGGCTTGGTGCGAATCTTGTTCTGATTTTAGTCATGATTTCTGTTCTCCTACTGTTTCTGTTTTATGTATGGGGTATCTTGGGATACCATTCTTTTACAACATCTGCCCTATTATATACCTAAATCCTTGAGAATGTCCATAGGTTTTCCGTGGATCACCAAATCTGCCTGGCTGTCTCCCAGATATGCATTGGAATTCAGCAGGATCAGATTTCTTCCCTGGAAGTCACGAAGGAACATACTTGACAGGGCTGACTTCAGAGAAGACCCCAAAACCATCAGCGTATCCGCCTGTCTGACTTCCTGTGCAGCCATGGAAATCCGGGAGTTGTCCACCATCTCTCCTACCATGGAGACTCCGGGGCGGATCATAGAGCCGCAAACATCACATTTGGGAATGCCCTTGGATTCCAGCACATATTCCAGCGGATAATATTTCCCGCAATGCTGGCAGTAGTTATCAAATACGCTTCCATGAAGCTCATGTACATTCTGACATCCGGCACGTTTGGCCAGGGAAAAAATATCCCTGGTGATAATTGCCTTTAATTTTCCCTGCTCCTCCAGTTTTTTCAGTGTCATAAGACCAGGCCCGATTTCTCCAACAAAGTTTACCATATCGTTCTTATAAAATTCATAAAAACGCCGCGGTCTTGTATGAAAAAAACCTGTATTAAACATTTCATCTGGAGAATATCCGTATTTCTGCTCAATTTTATAAGAGTCCTTCTCATCTCTGTAATTCGTACAGCCACACTCAGAACTGACCCACACTCCCATCAGACATACCAGATACTGACTTCTGTCTATCATCTGCTGCAGGCATCTTAGTTTTTCCCTGTAATTTTCCATATGTCACCCTCCCGTCTTACCACTGTATATTTGGGGGATTCCAGCAAAGAAGACAAGTCCCCTTTGAAATCCCAGGCACCCTCAAGGATTGAGGGAATGAGAAAAGATGCTGCATATGCAAGCATCTTTTCCTGTTTTTTGTTTTATTTAATTATACGATAAAGCACATATATTTTCAACAGAAACCCCATGTTTTCCATCGAGAATCCTCTGGAAAATCCGCCAGCTTCTGTCCTTTTTCTACATGTTCCGAAACCGCTTCTGTCGCTCCATGGCAATCTGTGTTTCATCCTTGCCGGCCTGGCTGCGAAGAAATTCTTTCATGCGTATCTTCATATACTCACAGAGTTCATCCAGATTTTCTTCACTGGCAGGAGTTTCCTCTGGAATGACCCGTTCAATGACCTTCAGTTCCTTTAAGTCGGCCGCTGTCATCTTCATCAGTTCCGCTGCTCTGGACGCTTTCTTTCCATCTTTCCACAAAATAGATGCAAACCCCTCTGGGGACAAAATGGAATAAGTGGCATTCTCCATCATCCACACTTCATTTCCCACGCCCAGCGCCAGTGCGCCTCCACTTCCTCCCTCTCCAATTACAATGGAAAGGATTGGCACTGTCAAATCTGAAAGCTCCATCAGATTCCTCGCAATGGCTTCTCCCTGTCCCTGCTCTTCAGCCTCCAGTCCACAGAAAGCCCCTGGAGTATCCACAAAAGCAAACACCGGTCTGTGGAATTTTTCTGCCTGTTTCATAAGACGCAGCGCCTTTCGGTACCCCTGGGGAGAAGGCATGCCGAAGTTCCGGCTCATCTGTTCTTTGGTAGTTCTTCCCTTCTGGATTCCCACCACAGTCACCGGCTGACCGTCTAACAGAGCCAGACCGCCTGCCACGGCACCGTCATCGCCGGATACCCGATCTCCATGGAGTTCCATAAACTGGTCAAAAATCCCATAAATATATTCCAGACTTGTGGGACGTGACGTACTTCTTGCAATCTTTACCCTGTCCCATGCACTGGAAGGTTCTTTTTTTCCTTTGTGCTTCTTTTTTCCAAAAGTCTCTATGGTTCTGAAGGTCCTTTCCTCTGGAAATGCATCGTAAGGCAGACGCTCTTTATGAAGTCTCAAAAGAAATTCCAGAGTATTCCTCATCTGTCCTCTGTTCACAATCCCATCTACAAATCCATGCTCCACCAGAAATTCTGCTTTCTGGAATCCCTCCGGAAGTTTGGTTCCAATGGTCTGCTGGATGACTCTTGGCCCTGCAAATCCAATCAAAGCCCCCGGTTCGGCAAGAATCAGATCTCCAAGCATGGCAAAGCTTGCTGTCACACCTCCTGTGGTGGGATCTGTGAGAACGGGAATATATAAAAGCCCTGCTTTTTTATGAAGCTGCACAGCTGCAGAAGTTTTGGCCATCTGCATGAGAGAATGAATTCCCTCCTGCATTCTGGCTCCTCCAGAGCAGACAAAAAGAATTACGGGAAGGCGTTCCTCCACTGCCCTCTCAAAGGCTCTCGTGATCTTTTCTCCCACCAGATAGCCCATGCTGGCCATGAAAAACCGGGGATCCATTGCGCCAAGCACCACCGGAATCTCTCCGATCCGGGCTTTTCCAATCACAAGGGCATCTGTTAAATGTGTTTTTTCCTGAAGCTTTTCCAATTTCTCTTTATAACCTGGAAAAAACAGTTCCTGAGGATTGGAAAGATGAGAAAACCATTCCTGAAAGCTTCCGGCATCCGCTACAGAACGAATCCTGGTTCTGGCTCCAATCCGAAAATATCCTCCGCATTTGGGACAGACATAGGAATTTTCCACCACATCTTCCTTATACACCAGTTCCCCGCATTTGGGACATTTCATCCACAGTCCTTCCGGTATGGAAGGTCCTTTTTCCGGTTCTTTCCCTGCTGCTGTTTTTTTAAATAATTTTCTGAATTCTGCCATTCCTTTCCTCCTGTCAAAGGGTTTCTCATCTTCTAAACGTTATCCCCTTAAAGATCCTGATAATGCTCTGCAATAAAATCCGTGGTAATGTTTCCTGTCTGAAAATCCGGCTGACCAAATAATTCATACTGAAAATCCAGATTGGTCTTCACACCTTCAATGACCACTTCCCCAAGGGTACTGATCATTTTTCTGATGGCGCTTTCCCTGTCCCTGTCATGAACAATCACCTTTACCAGCATGGAATCGTAATTGGGCGGAATGGTATAGCCATTATAAATCGCTGTATCCAGACGTACTCCTTTTCCTCCTGGCAGGTGCAGAGCGGAAATAGTTCCCGGGCAGGGCATAAAATGATGTTCTGGGTCTTCGGCATTGATCCGGCATTCAATGGCATGTCCCTTCAGTACAATGTCCTTTTGTTCCACACTCAAAGGCTCTCCTGCTGCAACCCGGATTTGCTCTCTTATGAGATCCACACCGGAAACCATCTCCGTTACGGGATGCTCCACCTGGATTCTGGTATTCATCTCCATAAAATAAAACTCTCCGCTGCCATCCAGAAGAAACTCAATGGTTCCCGCATTTTCATATCCCACGGCCTTTGCCGCAGCCACTGCCACAGCGCCCATTTTTTTTCTCAGCTTTTCATCAAGGGCCATACAGGGAGATTCCTCGATCATTTTCTGATGTCTTCTCTGTATAGAGCAGTCCCGCTCCCCAAGGCTTACCACATGACCGAATTTATCTCCCAGAATCTGTACTTCCACATGGCGTGGATGCTCCACATAGCGTTCCAGGTACATGGAGTCATCCCCAAATGCCCGGACGGATTCCTGTTGGGCTGTGAGAAAATGCATACAGAGTTCCTCTTCGTCTCTGGCCACCCGCATTCCTTTTCCACCCCCTCCAGAGGAAGCCTTGATCATAACCGGATAACCGATTTTTTTTGCGGCTTTTCTGGCTTCTTCCAGCTGAAATACCGGCTTCTTTGTTCCAGGAACCACAGGAACCCCTGCTTTTTCCATGGTGTTTTTTGCTTCTGACTTGTTTCCCATTTTTTCCATCAGGGAAGCTGAAGGACCGATGAAGGTCACATGACATTTCTCACACATTTCTGCAAACCGGCTATTTTCTGAAAGAAATCCAAAACCAGGATGAATGGCTTCCGCTCTGGATGCCACCGTTGCGCTCAAAATCCGTTCCATGTTCAGATAACTGTCTTTGCTTTCTGCCTTTCCAATGCAGACCGCTTCATCTGCAAGCTGTGTATGAAGCGCTTCTCTGTCTGCCTCTGAATATACCGCCACGGTACGAATCCCCATCTCTCTGCAGGCGCGGATGATCCGTACAGCAATCTCTCCTCTGTTGGCAATTAAAATCTTACGAAACATATTTCCTCCTACCTTCGCCGGTTTCCATTGTCTGTTTTTTTATTCTCCCACTGCAAAGGTCAGTTCTGCAGTGACCGCCACTTTTCCATCCTGTTTCACAGCACGGGCGCTTCCCACCCCAATGGGGCCTTTTGCCTTAATGATCTCCACCTCAAGAGTGAGTACGTCTCCCGGCTGTACCTTCTGTTTGAATTTTGCCTTCTGGATTCCGCCAAAAAAAGCGATTTTCCCCTTATTTTCCGGCTTGCTTAAAATAGCAACCGCCCCTGTCTGCGCCAGAGCTTCAATAATCAGTACCCCTGGCATCACTGGTTCCTTAGGAAAGTGTCCTGCAAAATATGGTTCCCCATAGGTCACACACTTGGTTCCTCTGGCGCGGATTCCCGGCTCAAGCTCCTCAATGGTATCAATCTGCAAAAAGGGATGTCTGTGTGGAATGATTTCCATAATTTCTTTTGCGCTTAATTTCATTTTTCTTCCTCCTCAATGATAAATAATGTCTGTCCATATTCTACCATAGATTCGTTCTCTGCCAGAATTTCTTTTACTTTTCCGGTAAATTCAGATTCAATTTCATTCATCAGCTTCATGGCCTCCACAATGCCAAGCACCTGACCTTTTGTCACATGATCCCCCACCTTTACATAGGGCTCTGCCTCTGGAGAGGCGCTGCGGTAAAAGGTTCCCACAAGAGGGGAGGTTACAGGGGTCCCTGCCTTTTCCAGGGAACTGCTTTCTCTTTCCGGCGCTTTTTCTGTCACTTCTCCCTGGACATCCCTTTGAAGCTCTGTTCTTTGAGGCAATTCTCCCATCAGGATCGGCTGTTTTTTCTGTTCCTCTTTTCTCATAGAAAGGGAAAAGCCTTCTTCCTGAAAACAAAAACGAGTTAGTTCAGAATTGCTGACCTCACGAATCAGCTGCATGATCTGTTCAAATTCCATTTGCTTCTCCTTTGGCACTTTTATTCTTCCACATATTTTTTTAACAGAAGGGAGGCATTATGACCTCCGAAGCCCAGAGAATTGGAAATTGCATAGCTGCATTCCATCTGGATTGGTCCTCCTGTTACATAATCCAGATCGCAGTCTGGATCTGGTACCTTCAGGCCCACTGTTTCATGAATCAGACCTTCGTTCATCTGCTTCAGGCAGGCAATGGCTTCCACGGCACCAGCAGCTCCCAGAAGATGGCCTGTCATGGATTTTGTGGAATTTACCTTCATTTCATATGCATGTTCCCCAAACACCTTTTTGATGGCATTTGTCTCAAAAAGATCGTTGTGATGGGTACTGGTTCCATGGGCATTGACATACCATACGTCGTTGGGAGATACCCCTGCTTCCTTCATGGCAAGTTCCATGGCTTTGGCTGCTCCTGAGCCATCCTCTGCCGGAGAAGTGATGTGGTAGGCATCTGCTGTGGAACCGTAGCCTACAATCTCACCCAGGATCACGGCTCCGCGCTCTTTTGCATGGTTCCACTCCTCCAGTACCAAGATTCCTGCTCCTTCTCCCATTACAAAACCATCCCGTTCCTTATCGAATGGAATGGAGCATCGTTTCGGATCTCTGGAGGAAGACACTGCCGTCAATGCGCTGAATCCACCATATCCCATGGGACAGATAGCTGCCTCTGTACCTCCTGCGATCATCACATCTGCGTCCTTACACTGAATGGCACGATATGCCTCGCCAATGCTGCTGCTTCCTGTTGCACAGGCTGTAACTACATTGATATTTTTTCCTCTTAACCCAAACTGAATGGATACATTTCCAGAAGCCATGTTGGAGATCATCAGAGGAACCATCAGGGGATTCAGTCTCCTTGGCCCTTTGTCCAGCAGACGCTGATATTCTCTTTCAACCACCTGAAGACTGCCGATTCCGCTTCCCACGGAACAGCCTACCCGGAAGGGATCTTCCTTTTCCATATCAAGCCCTGACTGTTCTATGGCTTCCCTGGCTGCCGCTACTGCATACTGACAAAAAGGTTCCATACGCTTTGCTGATTTTACATCCATATATGCCTTGGGATCGAAGTTTTTGATTTCTGCTGCCATATGGCTTTTGTATTCTGTCGCATCGAAACGGGTAACCTCCCCAAAGTTGGTTCTTCCCTGTTTCACACTGTCCCAGAATTCTTCCACACTCAGCCCGATGGGAGTGATTGCTCCCATTCCTGTCACAACAACACGTCTCATATTTTCCTCCTGTTTTCTTCTCAATCTATGGTTTCTCTGCACTTACATACTCATACCGCCGTCAACGCTAAGCACCTGACCTGTAATGTAGCCTGCCTGATCCGATGCCAGAAAAGCAACTGCTGCTGCCACATCTTCCGGTTTTCCAAATCGTTTCAAAGGAATCTGACTGCAGGCTTTTTCCCGGATTTTTTCTGAAAGAATCTGGGTCATTTCTGTATCCACAAAACCAGGCGCCACTGCATTGACTGTAATTCCACGGCTGGCAAATTCTCTTGCCATGGTTTTTGTTAGTCCAATTACACCAGCCTTGGAAGCTGCATAATTGGCCTGTCCTGCATTTCCAAGGACGCCGGAAACAGAGGCAATGTTAATAATGCGGCCCCTTCTCTGCTTCTGCATCTGTCTGGAAAGGTGACGAATGGTATTAAATGTACCCTTTAAATTTACCTGGATTACTGCATCAAAATCTTCTTCCTTCATTCCCATAATCAGTCCGTCTCTTGTAATCCCTGCATTGTTTACCAGAATATCTATCCGTCCATATTCCTGAACCAGCTCCCGGCACATTTTTTCACATGCTGTAAAATCAGACACATCGCAGGGATATACTTTTGCATAGCCTCCCAGATCTTCAATCTCTTTTTTTACTTCCTCTGCCCGATTTCTGGAACCGCAGCAGTTTAAGATTACTTCCATTCCCTCTTTTGCCAGAGTAAGAGCAATCTCTCTGCCAATTCCTCTTCCTGCACCGGTGACCAGTGCCACTTTCTTATTCTGCATCACAGACTCTCCTTTACTTTGTTCAGATCTTCCAGGGTTTGTATGGAAAAAGCCCTTACCTCTTTATTGATTTTTTTCAGGAATCCGGTAAGTGTTTTTCCTGGTCCGATTTCCAGAAAAGTATCCACACCTTCCTGAATCATCCGTTCCACGGATTGCTGCCAGCGTACCGGCGAAGCCACCTGATGGGCCAGCAGTTTTTTTATCTCTTTTGTATCTCTGACCAGCTCTGCAGTCACATTGGAAACATAGGGAATCGAAAATTCCTCCAGCCTTATCTCTTCCAGCGCATTTCCCAGTTCCTCTCCTGCTCTGGAAAGAAGAATGGAATGGAAGGGACCGCTGACCTTTAAAGGAAGGACTCTTTTTGTTCCCGTTTCCTTTAAACGTTCCGACGCCTTCTGCACCGCTGACGCTTCTCCTGTGATTACCACCTGGCCTGGGCAATTGTAATTGGCAATGGAGACAACCCCTTCTGTTTCTTCGCAGACTTTTTCAATCCAGGAGACTTCTGTCCCCAGCACCGCTGCCATAGCGCCCCCTGTGGGATATGCTTCCTCCATGAGAATTCCTCTTTTTCTTACAATAGTAAACACATCTCTGCTCTGCATCACACCAGAAGCAAGAAGAGCTCCGTATTCTCCAAGACTTAAACCTGCATGAAGCTGCGCTTCAATACCTGCCTCTCTTACTGCGGCAAGAATGGCCCCTTCCACAGCCACCATGGCGATCTGTGTATACTCTGTCTGATTCAGTTTTTCATTTTCTGTGAAACAAAGTTCCCCCAGATCTATGCCTGTCACTTCTGATGCCAGATCCATAACCTGACGGCTTTTTTCACATTGTTCATAAAAATCTTGTCCCATTCCCCGGTACTGGGCTCCCTGCCCCGGGAATACAAAAGCGATTTTTCCCATTTGGCTCTCCATTTCCTTTTTTTATTAGTTTGTATATGAAATAATTTGATTTACAAAGTATTTGTTCAAAAAATTCTCCTTAAGGCTGTGATGCCCTAAGGAGATTTCAGGAAGACTTTATGCTTCCACGCCTTTATTTTTCAGATATTCCATAACATCCCCAACAGTTTCCAGCTCATTGAGCTCTTCTGCAGGGATCTCAATATTGTATTCATCTTCCAGAGCCATTACCAGTTCAAAAAGGTCCAGAGAATCTGCTCCTAAATCATCCTTAAAAGAAGTCTCTGCTGTAATTTCTGCTTCAGAACAGCTTAACTGTTCTGCGATCATGGTTTTCATTTTTTCTAACATTTCTTTCTTCTCCTTTATTTCGCTGTACCTTATTTCGTACAGGTCCTTATCTTTTACTTTGATGTTCAAAGTATATATTCTGTCTCCCCATTTGTCAATAGTCTTTTTCCATATATTTCTACAAAATTATAAAAGCTGCTCCGGTTCCTGGAATTTAATCTGTCTTGCCACGCTCAAAGCAATCCCCATTTCCGCCATCAGGAACAGAATGGAAGTTCCTCCGTAGCTGATAAAAGGAAGGGTGACACCTGTGTTGGGCATCAGATTCAAAACCACCGCTATATTAAATATAACCTGAAGGGCAATGTGGATAAATACACCACTGACCATAAGAGAGCCAAACATATCCGGCGCATTCTGTGCAATAAAGAACAGCCGGTACAAAAGATAAGCAAACAAAAGCAATACAATGATTCCTCCCAGGATTCCCAGTTCTTCACATACAATTGAAAAAATCATATCGTTCTGCGCCTCGGGAACGCTTCCCAGCTTCTGAATGCTGTTGCCAAGGCCCCTTCCCAGAAAACCGCCGGAGCCAATGGCATATAATGCCTGCAGCGTCTGGTATCCGTCTCCAGATGCATAATCCTCCGGATGCAGCCAGACCAAAATTCTTCGGATACGGAAACTGCTGCTGGTTTCCATTGTGGAGGATAGAAACAGCACAAAGCCTGTAATTGCCACTGCTGCCACTGCAAGGATGATCAAAAAAGGCTTCATCTGGGGATGAGCGATAAAGATCAGTCCTGCAGTAATACAGAAAATAATAATCGCGGTACTTAAGTTATCGGTAAAAACATAGGCTACCAGCGCCAGAAGGCCGCCCATGGCACCTAAAACCATACACGCTTTCAAAGTCGCTACCTGTTTGCCCATCTGAACAATGGTATAGGACAGACAGACAATAACCGCAATCTTGGCAATCTCTGCCGGCTGGAACTGGGGCAGCGGTCCCAGCTGCAGCCAGCGCTTGGCGCCGTTGGCTGATCTGCCTAAGGGGGTCTTAACCAGAACCATCAATATCAGCGCCGCTCCATATAAAATAGATGTGAAATGCGCCAGAATATGATAATCCAGCTTGGATATGATCAATGCCATAAAAATACATCCGGCACTGATTACAGCCTGTCTCTTAAAATAATGCATGTCGTCGCCAAACTCCAGCTCTGCTGTATACGCGCTTGTGCTGTACAGCATAATCAGTCCGAAGCAGGTCAGCAACACAATCACAGCCACCAGATTAAAATCATAATAATCGGTTTGTGTCTTTTTTGTTCTTCCCATTGGTTCACCTGATACCTTCCAAAATATGGCCGGGAACCCCCGGCACACATTCTATATTCCTGACATTTTATGGTTTCTCCTGAATTTTTTTTATTATAGCAGAAACCCTCCCATGAAGCAAGTCTGCTTCCAGGCTCTCATGGAAGTCTTCCAAAGGCGGAACCGCATTACAGCCGACGCCATGGAATCCCCGGCTGCCGGCTGTAATGAAAGGATTAACGCTTTTTCTTATTTATTCAATGGGTGCTGTTTCAATAACAAATTTCACACTTCCATCCATATTTTCTGACTTTCCGCCAAAGGAATCATAGGCATTTTCTTCGGAACGAAGGGCATCCAGACGATCTAACACCTTCTGAAGTTCTTCTTCTACGGTATCCTGAAGTTTCTGGATTCCTTCTTTATAGAATTTTTCCTGACCTTCTTTTAATTCCTTACTTCCATCTGACAGTTCTTTGATGCCATCCTTTAACTGTTCGCTTCCATCAGAAAGGGTATCGGTTCCGTCTTTCAGTTTGCTGGTTCCATCATGTAACTCCTGCGCTCCGCTGTTTAAAGCACCGCTGTTGGAAGAAAGGGTTCCCGCTCCTTCTGTGAGCTTACTGGTAGCGCCTTTGATGGAGGAGATTCCGCTTACAATCTGGCTGCTTCCGGCTTCCAGAGTTCCTGCACCTTCTGTAAGTTTCGGACTGGATTGTTCCAGCTTGGATGCTCCGTCTGTAAGAAGTTTTCCAGATGATTTCAGGCTGGCTGCTCCGGAAACCAGTTTTTTAGAAGCTTCCTGGGCTGATGCGTAACCGCTCTGAAGCTGTTTGGAGGCTGCTTCCAGCTGTGCTGCGCCTGCCTGAAGTACCGGTGCATTCTCAATAAGAGCTCCGGCTCCGTCCATTAACTGAGGGACTGCCTGGCGAAGATTTTCTGCACCTGCCTGCATCTGACCTCCCTTTTCCATGAGTTCTTCCGCACCATCTATTAGGGAAGCGCTGCTTTCATTTACGGTATTCAAACCATCTGCAAGACTGTTGGCTCCATCAGAAAGAGCCTGTGCCCCGCCGCTTAACTGTGTGACACCGTCTTCCATCTTACCAAGACCGGAAGCAAGTGTTTCCACACCGGAAAGCGCCCCTTTTACAGTCTCTGCTCCCTGCTGTACACTGGCAGCTGTATTCTGAACTTCTCCCGCGCTTCCTGCCACACCAGCGAGTACCTCTGCCTGACCGGCCATATCCTCTGCAGCTCCCTGTGCGCTGTCCACTCCGCTCTGAATTACGCCTACGGCGCTTCCAATTGCTGCCTGAACTGCTGCTGCAGTCTCCTCATCCATGCCGGAGGTATCAATCTCCTGTAAAATATCCACTGCAGAGCTAACTGTGGAAAGACCCCCTGTCACAGCTGCCGCATCACCGCTCAAGGCCTGCCCTGCGCCAGCTGCCCCTTCCAAGGTACCGGAAAGATTGGACAACTGGCCAGATAAGGCTTCCATCTGGGAAGTAAGCTCTGCGCCGCTGCCTGAGAGAGTATCTACTGCGCCTTTTACCGTTTCAAGCCCCTGGCTTAACTCTCCTGCTGCTGCCGGAAGGGTAGCTGCCTGACTGGAAAGCTCCTCTCCGCCAGCTGCTGCTGATGCCACGCCACTGGCATATGCCTTGGTTCCTGCTGCCAGTTCAGATACCCCCTGGGTATACTGGATGACTCCGTCAGCCACCTGATTGGTTCCGCTCTCATATGCCTTCAGACCATTTGTCAACGCTCCTGCGCCCTGGGCAAATGCAGACATTCCATCTGCCTCCTTGCGAATTCCCTCCACACTGCTTCCGATTCCATTTACCAGCTGTCCGGTTCCTTCCACATACTGCTGTACCCCCTCGCCAAGGGTGGTTGCGCCATTGACGTAAGTTTTGACGCCTCCTGCAAGGGTGGTTGTTCCGTCCACATACTCCTTCACACCTCCGGTCAGAGTATTGACTCCATTGGCATAGGTGGAAAGGGCTCCTGTCAAAGTTCCCACACCGCCTGCGTACTCTGTCACTCCGGCTGCCAGAGTATCTGCTCCTGCTGTATAGGTAGAAATACCTGATTGCAAAGCAGAAGCGCCATCATGAAGTTCAGACACACCGCTTGCCAGGGTTCCGATTCCATCATAAAATTCCTGGTATTTTTCATTCAGGGTATTTGCCCCGTCAGAAAGCTCTTTTGTTCCATCCACCAGCTTCAGACAGGAATCTGCAAGTTCATCCATAGCATCCTTTAATTCCTCGGTATCCCCAATGGAATCCAGATCCATTTCATTTAAAATATCAGGAATTCCCACTGTAAAGGTGGAACCAAGGGAAAAGTCGGTTACATCTGCCTCAACGGTGAAGCCAGAAGGAATATCCAGGCTTTCTTCTGTTTCCTCCTCCAGTTTTTCCAGATCCAGACTTTCCTTTAACCCTGGCATAGCATAACCAAATACCATGCTTCTGCTTCCATCAGAAGCCACCTTTCCATTATCCACTGTTACATTTTCAAAGTTTTCTGTTGGAAAAAACATTCCTGTAACCATGACAAAAGGCGCATAAACAGAAGTGGCTTTTCCATCTGTCTTTACCATATTTTTTTCATGATTGGTATAAGTAATCTGCATTTTTAAATGACCGCTTTTTCCAGCCATATCCTGTGGAGAAACAGGCGTTCCATCCAGTTCGTAGGTGATTTCCATGGAAACAGGAAGGGTTTTCTGTGTTTTTCCCTGATAGTAAATATCCTCTGTATCTGTATTCCAGGTAAGGTTTTCTCCGTTCTGTGTAAAAGTTTCTTCCCCTTTTACATTTTTGATATCCGAAAGCTGGGACACATCCTGTACTTCTTTACTTGCGCCGGAATTTTTCAGCCAGTCGGAAACGGTGATTTCAGAAGGGGTACCATCTGCCTGTGCATTGACGTATACCGTTTCTTCCTTGGAGACTTCTGTTCCTGTTCCTGCGGCAAAAACGGCTGTGCTTCCCAGCATCATTGCCATCCCCGCTGCCAGAGTTGCTGTTGTTGCTTTCTTTCTATTTCTGTTCATCTCTTATTTCTCCTTTCCTGACTTCTGTTTTTTTGCCGGTAAAAATCCAATGGAGGTTCTCACGATCAAAGGATCAAAAATCATAAACATGGCGGGAAGTACCAGCAGTACCACTACTGTACTGATCACTGCACCTCTGGACAAAAGGGTACAAATGGCGCCGATCATATCTACCTGTGAATACATACCCACACCAAAGGTTGCTGCAAAGAAGCTGCATCCGCTGATGATAACTGATTTCATAGAGGTTTTATGTGCAATGGAGATAGCCTCTTTCTTTGTTTTGCCCAGATGACGCTCCTTCTGATAGCGGCTGGTCATGAGAATTGCATAATCCACTGTTGCTCCCAGCTGAATACTTCCAATTACAATGCTTGCCACAAAGGGAAGGGTGATTCCCTGATAATAAGGAATGGCCATGTTTACAAAAATGGCAAATTCAATCACAGCCACCAGAATAAACGGCAGGGAAATGGATTTAAATACAATCATAATAATCACAAAAATAGCTGCAATGGAGAGAATGTTTACATTTTTCAGATCCACGTCGGTTACGTCCTGAAGGTCTCTCATCAATGGAGCCTCCCCAATTACCATGGAATCCTTACTCTGTGCTTTTACGATCTTCTGAATTTCGTCAATCTGTGCATTTACTTCCTCTGTTGCCGATGGATATTCGGAACAGATAAACTGAAGCTCATAATCCTCACTTTTCAGCATATCCCGAATATCGTTGGGAACCATGGATTCCGGAAAAGCCGGTCCGATAAAGGAATTCAGCCCAAGAGCCCATTTCACTCCGTCCACATTCTCGATCTCTTCCAAAAGCCGGGTCTTTTCCTTACTGTCCATTCCATTCTTCAGAAGCACCATATGTACGGTATTCATCTGGAAATCATCCTGAAGTTTCTCATTGGCCACATTGCTTGGAAGGGAAGCCGGAAGGGACTTGTCGATATTATAGTAAATCTGTGTATGGTTGTTTCCGTAAATAGCCGGGAACAAAAGAAGCAGGAACACCACCAGCCATACCCGGTGATGTTTGGTAACAAAAGCAGAGGCCTTATCCATATTGGGGAGTAAGGTGCGATGCTTCGTTTTTTCAATGGCTTTGTCAAAGATCAGAATCATAGACGGCAACAGAGTGACACAACACAGCACGCCAATGAGTACACCCTTTGACATAACAATTCCAATATCCTTTCCAAGGGTAAAGGTCATAACACACAGGGCAATGAAACCGGCCACCGTAGTAATGGAACTTCCCACAACGGATTTAAAGGTGTTGGAAATGGCATGTGCCATAGCTCTTTCCTTCTCGCCTGGGAAACGCTTTTTGTTATCCTCGTAGGAATTCAAAAGGAAAATCGAATAATCCATGGTTACGCCCAGTTGTAAAACTGCAGTCAAAGCCTTTGTAATATAAGATATTTCCCCCATAAAAATATTGCTTCCCAGATTATAAAGAATTGCCACGCCAATACTGATCATAAACAGCACCGGCACCACCAGAGAATCCATTGCCAGACACAGTACCAAAAGAGAAAGTACCGCTGCAATTACCACATAGATGGGCATTTCCTTCAGAGAAATATTTTTGATATCTGTTACTACGCCTGTCATACCACTGATAAAGCACTGTTTGGAAGCTAGCTTACGCATTTCACTCACTGCTTCCATGGCCTCGTCAGAAGAAGTGGTATTATCAAACAGGGCGATCATCATTGTGGCATCTCCCTTAAAGAAGTTTTCCCGAAGATCCTTGGGAAGCATTTCCACCGGAACATTTAAGTCCATCATACTGTCATACCACAATACCTCTTCCACATGAGGAACCTGCTGAAACTGCTCCTTCAAACTGGCAACATCCTTCAGTTCCATGTCTTCCACAACTACCATGGAAAACGCGCCCATGCCAAATTCATCTACCATAATATCCTGGCCTTCTACGGTTTCCAGAGAATCCGGCAGGTAGCTTAAAATATCATAATTGATCCTGGTATTGGCGATGCCCCAGACAGAGGGGACCAGCAAAAGAATTCCAATCAGCAGGATCAATTTCCGATGCTTTGCGATCCATTTACCTGTTTTAACCATTGTATCCTCCTTGATCTGTCTATTATTTAATGACCGTCAGTCATTTTTACTATATGGAAGGTTATATACCAAAAATGACTAATAGTCAATACTAATTTTTCACTTTTGCTATTTTCAGCATTATTTTATTTCTGGCTGGATTCACATATTGACTTATGGTCATTTTTTACTATAATGGTACTATAGGAAGTAACAGTCAGGCAGGTGAATCCAATGGGAAAACTGGAATTTAATAAGAAAAAAAAGAAGGAAGCCCTGTTCCACACCGCATACGAATTGTTTACCACCAAGGGAATTGCCAAAACAACCATTTCCGATATTGTGGATCGTGCCGGCGTGGCCAAGGGTACCTTCTATCTCTATTTTAATAATAAGGCAGATATTCGGAACAAACTGATCTCCCACAAGACAGGAGAACTGTTTTATCAGGCTCATGAAGCGTTAAAGAAAACAGGACTGACCGAGTTTGATGAACAGCTAATCTTTATTATTGATTTTATTCTGGATAAATTAGAAAAAGATCCCGCCCTTCTCCTTTTCATCTCCAAAAATCTCACCTGGGGCGTATTCAAAGGCGCCTTTGAAGAAAAAATGCCAGACGAGGATTATCATTTTTATCAATCCTACTTAGCGCTTCTTTCCAAAAACGGCTGCACCTATCAGAATCCGGAATTTATGCTGTTTACCATTATTGAACTGGTAGGCTCTACCTGTTACAGCTGCATCTTATATAAGCAGCCTGTTCCCATGTCTGAATTCCGTCCCTATCTTTATCGGGCGATCAATGGAATTCTGAGCAGTTATCAGGTACCGGAGAAATGACGTTCCTTTTCTGTAATTTTCATGGTATGCGCACACTTCCTTTTCTATGACATAAACTATAGAGAATCCCAATCCTAAAAGAAAGGAAGTATTTATGGATTATAATCAGAGAAACGTTTCCTGCCGCCGTCCTTATCAGACTACCTGTGGCATGGGACGGCCATCTATGTCCTGCCACGCACCACAGGGACAGGAATCTTCACCTTCCTGTCCCTGCTTTCAGCAGCCTGACACTACCTGCAAAGAGAGCGATCCGCTGCTTCACGCAGACCATCTGCCCCTGGGCATGGCCTATGTGCCCTGCCAGAAATTTGACAATACCTTTCATCTGTGCGATGCACTTCATATGGGCACAATTTTCCCTGCCCTCTGTATGCCATTCTGTGGAAAGAGAGGTGGCTGTCGATGATGTGTAACCCTTCCTCTTCTTCCAGAGAAGTCCTTCTCCGCGAAATTGATAAAGTCAGCTTTGCTGTGGACGATATTCTTCTTTATCTGGATACCCATCCCTGTGATAAAAAAGCCCTAGATTATTATAAGGAACATGTTGCCAAGCGGCGGCAGCTTATGCAGGAGTATGCCCAAGCCTACGGACCTCTCACCATTGACGATGGAGAGGCATCCTGTGAACAGAGCTGGAAATGGGCGCAACAACCCTTCCCGTGGGAACAGAAAGGAGGCTGTCGTTAAGTTATGTGGAATTATGAAAAACGACTTCAATACCCGGTTAATATCAAGATGACCAATCCCAAGCTGGCTCAGTTTATCATCAGTCAGTACGGCGGCCCGGATGGCGAGATTGCCGCTTCCATGCGTTATCTGTCTCAGCGGTTTACCATGCCCAACCGCATGGCCACTGCGGTACTCAACGATGTGGGTACCTGCGCAGAGGAAATGTCTTACCCCCTCTGCCAGACGAAGACTGACATACCAACAAACCCCGACAGGCTTCATTGGATTCCATCTCTCATGGTTTCCATACAGCCCGCCGGGGTTTGTTTTAATTTTTTATATGCACATCCATCTGCGGATAGGGAATCACGATTCCCTTGGCATCAAATTCCTCTTTGATTCTCTGGTTCAGGCGCCACTTCGCCGCCCAGTAGCTTTCTGTGGGTACCCAGACGCGAAAACCTACTATCACCGCGCTGTCTGCCAGTTCATCCACAAAAGCCACCATTTCTTCATTTTCCAGGGTATCCGGATCTTCCCGGATCAGTGTTTCCAGAATATTCTTGGCATCCTGAATGCTGGATTCATAAGAAATTCCCACCTTAACCTCCAGCTTCCTCTGATCTCTGGCAGTCACATTGATGATAGTACTGTTGGAAAGAGTTCCATTGGGAATTACAATATGCTTGTTATCCATAGACAACAGAGTGGTATAACAGATTTCAATCTTGGATACCGTTCCCTCACAGCCATTCTGCTGATTCTGAATGATATAGTCTCCCACCTGGAAAGGCTTAAACAAAAGAAGCATCACTCCTCCAGCCACATTTGCAAGGCCGCCCTGAAGGGCAAGACCCACAGTCACACCGGCAGTTCCCAGAAGCGCTGCCACAGAAGACTCCTTCACACCGAAGCTGATACCAATGTTAAAGATCAGAAAGGCATACAGGAAAAACTTGGATAAAGAACCGGCAAACTGAACCACCCCTTTGTCTACATTGATTCTTTCCAGTGATCGCTTCAATACCTTAAGAAGCCATTTGATTACCTTTCCGCCTATATAAAAAGCAAGGATTGCCAGCACTACCTTGATCCCGAATTCCACCACGGTAGGAATCTGCTCCTGAAGGTACTCCTTGAAATTGGACATTCCGTAACTGAATTCCTTTACATTCTGCCCAAGATTTTCCATACCCATTTCACTGAGATTGGAATCTATTTTTTCCACTACTTCGTTCATTGCTTTCCTCTTTTCTCTGATACTTTTTCTTCGTCTGTTTTCATTTTAGCATCTTTCGAGGATGATTTACAGCACAAATTTGCGAAGTTTTCGTGCGAGAACCATGGCCAGACCAATTTTCACCAGGTCCGGAAGGATAAAGGGAATCACACACCATCCCAGAACGGCAGCAAGTCCCACGCTTCCCGTGGTCTTCCCATACATATACATAAACCAGGCTGTTCCAAAGGCATAACATACCAAAAGTCCCAGAAGCATGGAACAGAGCTGTACCACCGGCTTCTTGCCAAAGGCTTTCTCCATCCCCCACATCACCAGCGCAGAGAACAAAAATCCCACAATATAACCTCCCGTGGTATTGGCCAGCACTCCAATTCCGCCTTTAAAGCCTGCAAAAACCGGAAGCCCCACAAGTCCCATCAGAATATATACCAAAACGGCAAGGGTTCCTCTCTTTCCTCCCAGAATCCCCACTGCCACAAAGACACCAAAGGTCTGCAGCGTAAAAGGGACTGCCAAGGGAATGGAAATCCAGGAACACACGGCCATTAACACGGCAAAAAAGGCAATGTATACCATATCGTAGGTTTTACTTCTTGTAACTGCTGCTGTACTCATTGTAAGCTCCTCCTGTTGTAAACTTTTTTCATCTAAGATGTTTACAATTTAACATAGCCCTCATCAATTGTCAACCTTTTATATTATTCAAGTTTACAATTTTCTTTTTTCTGAAATGTAAACCCATAAGGAAACTTTCGGAAATAAATTTCTACCTTTCCATTTTCACAGATTACCATCTGCTCCAGAAGTTCCCGGTAAAAAGTATCATCCCATTCATTCCCTTCCAGAAGGCTCTCTGCTGTTTTTTTACAAGCCTTGAGACGTTTCTCCTCTGTGATAAGCATTTCCATCCCCTCAAAAAAGTCTTCCAGAAATTTCTTCCTATTATATATTAGCGCCTTTCCTGCTTCCATCATAAGCAGCTCTGCTTCTCTGTTCTTTATGGAGGCTGCATTGCATCCCACCATTTTTCCATCTGGCGTTTCATGCGCTTTTCCTCTTCTCACCGCCTCCAGACACTTCCAGCTTAATTCCTTCTGTCCTCTGATTCCTTTGCGGGTTCTTGCCACATAAGCAGCCTTACAAAGGCCGCATCTGATTTTCCCGGAAAAAGAATACCGGCTGCTGTATTTGTCCTTTCCTGTCTGGGACAGCGCCCGCGCATCCAGAAGTTCATTTGCCTTTTCAAACACTTCTCTTGCGATAATAGGGGGATGATGATTTTTCAGGATTACAAACTCCTCTTCTCCCTGGTTTTGTCTCTTTTCGTGGGAAAGAAAATCCGGTGTGTATGTTTTTTTCTGTACCAGGTCTCCACAATATTTTTCATTCCTCAAAATGCGAAGGACAGAGCTGCAGCTCCAGGTTTTGCAATTTCGCACAGTCAGAATCCCTGCTTCCTCCAGTTCTCTGGCGATCACATACGTCCCCTTTTTTTCTTCTGTGAATTTATGAAAGATCAGACGCACCACCCTGGCTCCCGTTTCATTGATGTACAGCTTTCCTTCCCGTACATCATATCCAAGGAGCGCTCTTCCAAACACTACCCCCTGTTCCATCTGACGCTTCTGTCCCCATTTCACCCGCTCAGAAGTTCTTCTGCTTTCTTCCTGGGCAATTGAAGAAAGAATAGCAAGGCGCAGTTCTCCATCTCCATCCAATGTGTTAATCTGATCATTGAGAAACAATACCCCCACCCCGTAACGCTTCAGTTCCCTGGTATAATAAATGCTATCCAGGGTATTTCTTGCAAATCGAGAAATCTCCTTTGTCAGGATCAGATCAAATTCTCGGTTTCTGGCGCAGGCAATCATCCGGTTAAACTCTTTTCTTTTCTTTGTACTGGTTCCGGAAATCCCCTCATCTGCAAAAATGCCATAGAGCTTCCATCTGGGATTCTCCCTGATATATTGCAGAAAAAATCTCTGCTGATTTTCAAAGGAATTTGCCTGATCTTCCTGCTCTGTGGAAACACGGCAATATGCAGCTACTTTAAGGCAGGCTCCCTCTTCTTTTCTTTTTTTATTTAACGCTTCATAATGGTGGACTGACATATTTTCTGTTCTTCCTCTCCTCCAAAAGCTTTTCACATTGTACCTGTTCCGTCAGGGTGAGAAGACTTCTTTTTTCCAGTGCTTTCAAAAGCGCCTTTTCTACTTCCCAGAGAACAGGCGCATCCCTTTCCAGCTCTGGCACAGCCTCCCCCACCTGCTGAAACTCTCCCCTTTGCAAGAAGCACCACCTCCTGCCATCACCTTATGACAGAAGGATTGTCCGCTATGCCATCTGAAAACATTTCCCCTGCGTCTGTAGGTACAGAAGAACTGGCCCATATGGAAATGATCGCCACCATCGTTCACCAGCTTACCAGGGATCTTTCCATGGAAGAGATAGAAAACTCCGGTTTCGGGCCTTATTATATTGACCACACCGTAGGAATCTGGCCCCAGGCTGCCGGAGGAATCCCCTTTAATGCCTGCGAATTCCAATCTAAAGGAGATCCCATCACAGATCTTCATGAAGACCTTGCTGCGGAACAGAAGGCCCGCTCCACCTACGACAACATCCTTCGCGTTGTCCGTAACATCCCGGAAATTGCCGATCCCATTAAATTTCTCCGCGCCCGGGAAATCGTTCACTTCCAGAGATTCGGTGAAGCACTCCGTTCCGTTCAGGAACAGCTGGATTCCAAAAACTTCTATGCCTTCAACCCCAGCTTCGATCAGCCTTGTATGGCTTCCTGCCAGGAATCCTGCACAAAAGCATGAAAAAACTTGCCAGAAATTTGCAGATGTCGGGAAACTTCCCGGCATTTGCTTTTTCTTTTCGACACTTCCCCTTCTTTTTCGACTTTTTATTTTTCTTATGCTTATGTATTTCAAAACCGGAAAGATAATGTTATAATACTTCTTGTCTTAATATATTAATACATACATAATCTCTCGGAATCTTGAGTGATTATGATTGGCAACTGCCGAAATGTGTACTT
>SAMEA3387494__coassemble_1841_pt1 | contig 51732 bp, 35 predicted proteins | sample SAMEA3387494__metabat2_low_PE_043 | metagenome-assembled genome bin SAMEA3387494 (sample SAMEA3387494) | Felis catus | biome: Faeces | place: United Kingdom | collected 2012
CCACAAACCTGTGAGGAGTTGTTCTATTTTAGCAAAGAAAAAAGCCCGATTTTATCTGGGCTTTGGCGTTTCACAAACGCCTATTTATACAATTACTTATGAAGGAGAAGAAACAACAGATAAGGGAAGCGTTCAGAGTGCAGAAGAAGATGTGGAGATAACAGTGAGAGAACATGGTGAGCAGTCTGAGCAGGCAACAGAAGATGCTTTTGGGGTTGATATAGTGACAGATAATCCAGAGGCAGAGAAAGAGGCTCAGATTTATCTGATTGTAAAACGAGACGATGGGGGAGAAATTCAAAAAGGGAAACAGATTACTTTGGAAGAAGTAATGGAAAAACTCCTTGCTTTTCAAAATTAATTGTGTTAAAGTAATCGGGATAATAAACGAAAGAGGTGGAAGGATGATTATTTTTTCTTGCAAATAAAATGGAAAATACAATGGTGCCGTTTATACGGGATTATTGTGCCTGTTGCAAGAAAGTTATTCATCAATTCACGGATTATATAGGATGGGATTCACCTGGCTGTGCAGGATATTACTGTATTGGGATGCCTGTGTGAATCTTGTATGATGGTGTTTTGAGCTGCAGAAGTTACTTTCTTGCAGCTCTTTTTGCTTACTGAGAATTTATACAGAAAGACAAGTGAGGAGGAACCTATCATGTCGATGATTAAAATAGAAAATCTTACCTTTTCTTACCCATCCAGTTATGATCCGATTTTTGAACAAGTGAATTTTCAGCTTGATACAAACTGGAAACTGGGATTTGTAGGGCGAAATGGAAGGGGAAAAACAACTCTGCTGAATCTTCTTATGGGAAAATATGAATACAGTGGAAAGATCAGCAGTACGGTAACCTTTGATTATTTTCCTTATCCGGTTTCTGATAAGGAGCGAATCACGGAAGAAATTTTGCAGGAAATCTGCCCTCTTGCAGAAGATTGGGAACGTATGAGGGAGCTGTCATATCTCGATGTTGATCCGGAGGTGCTTTGGAGACCTTTTGAAACTCTTTCCAATGGAGAACAGACAAAGGTTTTACTGGCAGCTTTATTCTTAAACGAGAATCATTTTTTGCTGATTGATGAACCCACAAATCATTTAGATGCTTCTGCCCGTGAACGGGTATCGGCCTATCTTGCAAAGAAGAAAGGGTTTATCCTGGTATCCCATGACCGCAGATTTCTGGATGGATGTGTAGATCATATCCTATCCATAAATAAAACAAATATAGAAGTACAAAGTGGAAATTTTTCTTCCTGGATGGAGAATTTTCAGAGGCAGCAAGCATTTGAAGCTGCGAAAAATGAACGGCTAAAAAAAGAGATCGGGCGGTTGAAGAAAGCCGCAAAGCAATCCTCAACATGGTCAGATAAGGTGGAGGCTTCCAAAGTGGGGGCAGGGGACAAAGGATATGTAGGACATAAAGCTGCCAAGATGATGAAACGTGCAAAAACTATAGAAGCAAGACAGAATAAGGCTGTGGAGCAAAAATCTGCCTTGTTGAAAAATGCGGAAACGGCAGATGAGCTGAAAATGCAGCCATTGAAATACCATGGAGACATACTTGCCTCATTCTCGGAGGTGTCAGTTCAATATGAAAATCGCCAGGTCTGTAAGCCGGTTACCTTAACCATTCGAGGGGGTCAGCGTATTCTGTTGGATGGAAAAAACGGAAGCGGAAAAAGCAGTCTGTTGAAATTATTGTTACAGGAACCCATTGCGCATACGGGGACTGTAACCACAGGGGCAGGTCTGGTGATCTCCTATGTTCCCCAGGATGCATCTTATTTAACAGGAACTTTGTCGGAATTTGCAGAAAGAAATAAACTGAATGAAAGTCTGTTTAAGGCAGTTCTCAGAAAAATGGATCTGCAAAGGGTGCAGTTTGAAAAAGATATGAAAGATTTTTCAGAAGGACAGAAGAAAAAAGTGCTTCTTGCCAAAAGCCTTTGTGAACCGGCGCATCTTTATGTGTGGGATGAACCATTTAATTATATGGATGTGTATTCCCGCATGCAGATAGAGCAGCTGATTGTAAAGTTTTCCCCTGCAATGGTGCTGGTGGAACACGACCTTGCGTTCAGAAATGCAGTTGCTCCACAGATTGTGCAGATAGAAAAAAGATAATTTTACAGGAGATCCCGAATTTTCTTGAATTCATAAATGCAGCATCGGTACAGGTGCTTTGCTTTGAGGCATAAAAAACAGGCCCCTGATTTCTTAGGGGCCTGTTTTTTTATGCTCTTGCCATGCCGTCCACACTCAGTACCACGCCGGTAATGTAGGAGGCTTCGTTAGAAGCCAGGAATACAAAGGCATTGGCGATGTCCTCTGGTTTGCCCAGGCGGCGGAGAGGAATCTGGCGGATCATAGGCTGGATTACCTCGTCAGGAACGGCCTTCATCATATCTGTTTCTGTGATTCCCGGAGCGACAGCATTTACACGGATGCCCTTAGGCCCTAATTCCCGGGCAAGGGAAACGGTAAGTCCGTTTACTGCGAATTTGGAAGCCGGGTAAGCGAAACCGCTTGGCTGTCCGGAAATGCTGACCATGGAGGAGGTGGAGAGAATTACGCCGCTTCCACGGGCAATCATGCATTCACTGGCTGCGCGGGTGGCGTTGAAAACACCCTTTACATTCAAATCCATAACCTTATCAAAGGTTTCTTCCGTGTATTCTGTGAAAGGTGTACTCTCAGAAACACCTGCATTGTTTACCAGAATGTCCACACATCCATACTTGGAGGTGGCATCCCGGAATGCATCCCTCACGGATTCCAGATTGGCGAGATTGGGACTGATTCCGGCAACCACACCATCGGGATGTTTTTCCTTCAGCTGAGCTACGGCAGCATCAGCTGATTCCTGAGAACTGGCTGCAAGGATGACGGTAGCGCCTTCCTTTAAAAATTTATCTGCGGTGGCGAAACCGATTCCACGGCTTCCTCCTGTAATAATGGCAACTTTATCTTTTAATCTCATAGAGAATACCTCCTGTTCTTGTATTTGTCTTTATTATAGATAACGGAGGTATAGATTTCCGTGACAAAATCACAAAAAGATTATTTTTTCGGTGAAATTTCACGGGAGGGTGCAGTTCCTGTGGAATTGCGCTGGATCAGCTGAGCATGGAGGTAAATGGTTCCAATGGAAACCTGGTTCATAATGCTGTCCATGGCATAATATCCACATTTGCCCAGCTCTGAGCGGTCCTGCCGTATGGTGGTCAGAGGCGGAGAGGTATAGGAGCAGAGGGGCAGGTCGTCAAAACCAATGATGCTTAAATCTCTGGGAACATGGTAGCCCAGCTGCTGGCATTGGATCATGGCAGCATTGGCAATAAGGTCATGGCTGCATACAATGGCAGTCATTCCCATATCCAGAAGACGGGGAAGATGCTTCTGGATACATTCCGTAATGTAATAGGAAGCTCCTGTAGATTCCGGTTCTGCTTTCAGACCGTTTTGTTTCATGGCATGGAAGAAAGCCTTGTGACGGATCTGCATGATATAGGAGCCCAGGGCGCTGCTGAGATAACCGATCTTTCTGTGCCCAAGCTGTTTTAAATGGGAGATGGCAAGGGCCATCCCCTCGTTGTTGTCAATTCCAATGGAAGCAATAAAAGGATTAGCTGGTATATAGTTGTCATAGAGGATGGTGGGGGTGTGGCTGGTCTTAAAATCCTTCATCCATGGATCGTTAAGGGAAAAACCAAGCACAAATGCACCCACGTAATCATTTTGCAGCATAAAGACATCGTAAGGAGTCTTTTTTTGAAGTTCTGCGGTGACAGGAACAACCTGAACCACATATCCTGCCGGTTCTGCCATTTGTCGAAATCCAATGACAAAATCATATCCAAACTGGTGGGGTTCTTCATATTCCATATTTTCAATCAGGATACAAAGCTTTTTTGCATCGCTTTTCAAGCGTCTTAATTTGGTGTATCCCATTTCTACCGCAGTATCCAAGACTGTTTTTCGTAATGTTTCGCTGATATCAGGAGCATTATTGATCGCTTTGGATACCGTTCCCTTGGAAATCCCAAGTTTATCAGCAATATCTTGTATAGTAGCCATAACTGTCCTTTCAAAATCATATGATGTGTTTATTATAACCAAAAGAAAAGAGAAAAGCAATGCTGGAGATCGAGTTGTTTCGGAAAGAAAAGAAAAATAGAAAAAGTGTACAAAAACAACAGGTATAAAATGTGAAAAACAGAGAAAAATATCTTTGATATTGACCTTTTGGTGGATGTGAGTTATATTACATTTACGAAACAAAACGAAACAAACAAAAGGATGAGGAGAAAGGAACATGAAGAAACAAAAAACGGCACTCTTTATGGCTGGGGTACTTTTGGCATCCGCTCTTGCCGGCTGCGGCAGTACAAAATCTGCCGGGCAGCAAGAAAATGAGACGGAAAGTGTGCGTCTGATGGTCTGGTCCCCGTCAGAGGATCAGTCCAAGGAAAGCGGAGAATGGCTGCAGAACACCTGTGAAGATTTTGCGGCGCTGCATCCGGAATGGGATATCACCTTTGTTTATGGAATTGCCGATGAAGCGACTGCGGCCAATCAGGTCGCGCAGGACCCTGAGGCAAGTGCGGATGTATTTATGTATGCCAATGACACGCTGACCATTATGACAGATGCCAATGCACTGGCTAAATTCGGAGGAAAATACCGGGAAGAGATTGAGAAGACCAATTCCCCGGAGGTATTAAATTCTCTGGTGAAGGATGGCGACCTTTATGGCGTACCGTTTACGACCAACACCTGGTTTCTGTACTATGACAAAAGCGTTTTTTCAGAGGAAGACATTAAGAATCTGGATACCATGCTGGAAAAAGGTGTGGTATCTCTGCCTTTTACCAATTCCTGGTATTTGCCCTCTTTCTATATTGGAAATGGATGTACGCTGTTCGGAGATGGAACACAGGAAGAAAAAGGCGTGGATTTTTCCGGACAGAAGGCAGTGGATGTGACCGATTATCTCATTGATCTTGCGGCAAATCCAAACTTTAAGATCGATGCAGACGGTTCTGGTATTGCAGGATTGAGAGATGGAAGTATTTCTGCTATTTTTTCCGGTTCCTGGGATGCCAATGCAGTAAAGGAAGCATTGGGAGAGAATATGGGAGCTGCCTCCCTTCCCTGCTATACGTTAAATGGAGAAGAAAAGCAGATGAAGGCATATGCAGGTTCCAAGGCCATTGGTGTGAATCTTTACAGCAAAAACATGGTTGCGGCGGTGGAACTGGCCGTGTATCTGGGTTCTGCCGAGGCACAGCTGACACATTACCAGATGCGAAATGTGATTCCATGTAATACGGAACTTCTGTCACAGGAAGCCATTGCGACAGATCCCCTTGTTTCTGCACAGAATGATACATTTAATCAGACTTCCATTCTTCAGCCTTTTGTGGCGAAGATGAACAACTGCTGGATTCCGGTGGAGAACATAGGAAAAGGAATCCGAAACAAGAGCGTGACCCATGAAAATGCAGCAGAGCAGACAGAAGCCATGAACGAAGCTATGAACAGCGATGGCATCTGATACGGCAGTCTAAGTCGAGCAAGGAGACTGGCAGGACATAACGTTCTGCCGCACATGAGGAGAAAAGGAAATGTTAAAAAGAAAGAAAAAAGAAAATCAGTTTCCCACCCCATATACCTGTATGAATGCCATCAGGAAGGGAGGAATGGAAACAAAGATGTCCATGTTTCTCATGGGATTAGGAAACATGGTCCACAAACAGAAGATCAAGGGACTGTTATATCTGGCTGTAGAGGCTGCTTACCTGACCTTTATGTTTGTCAGTGGGATCGGAATGATCCAGATGCTGGGATCTCTCGGAAGCGTACCCCAGAAGGAAGTCTGGGATGAGGTGGATCAGGTCTACCGCTATACCCAGGGAGATCAGTCTGTACTGATCCTACTTTATGGAGTTGCGACCATCCTTCTGACGGTTCTGATGGTCTGGATCTGGAGCGGTACCTTAAAAAGCGCTTACAAGGCAGAATGTCTGGATAAGAGCGGTCAGCATGTAAATACATTCATGGAGGATGTAAGATCTCTCCTTCATGAGAATCTGCACCGTCTTTTGATGACGCCGCCCATGACATTTATTTTGGTCTTAACAATCCTTCCACTGATCTTTATGATCTGTATGGCATTTACCAATTACAGCAAACTGGGCAATCATCTGATGCTGTTTGACTGGGTGGGACTGGAAAACTTCAAAACCTTGTTTGATTCCAGCAGTATTTTGGGAAGTACCTTCTGGTCGGTGCTGGGCTGGACACTGGTGTGGGCATTCTTTGCCACCTTCAGTAACTATATCTTCGGTATGATCCTGGCGCTGGTGATCAACCGCAAAGATACAAAAGTCAAAGGCTTCTGGAGATTCTGTTTCGTATTATCCTGCGCAGTACCCATGTTTGTTTCTCTTTTGATCATGCGTACCATGCTGCAGCCAAACGGAGCAGTAAACGTTCTTCTCAGAAATCTGGGATGGATTGCGCAGGACGCCAGTCTTCCCTTCTTTACCGATCCCACATGGGCAAGAGTAACGGTAATTGTGATTAATATCTGGGTGGGTGTACCGTATACGCTGCTGCAGCTTACCGGTGTTTTACAGAATATCCCGGGAGAACTTTATGAGGCAGCCAAGGTGGACGGAGCCAATGCCATTCAGTCCTTCTTCAAAATTACCCTGCCCTATATGCTGTATGTAACTACACCGTATCTGATTGTGACCTTTACAGGAAATGTGAATAACTTCAACGTAATCTATCTGCTGTCCGGCGGAGATCCGGTGACGGATCTGGCGTCTACGGCGGGAAAAACAGACTTGCTTGTCACCTGGCTTTATAAGCTGACCATTGACAAACAGTATTACAATGTGGGCGCTGTAATCGGTATTATGACCTTCGTAATTCTGGCAGTTGGATCACTGATTACTTATCGCAACAGTAAGTCCTATAAAGAAGGAGGATTTTAAAGATGGCAGCAAAATATCAATCAGCAAAAAGAAAACGTCTGATCAACAACACCATTGTCCATACCGTGTTGGCAATTCTGGCGGCTGTCTGGGTATTTCCCATTATCTGGGTAATCCTCACCAGCTTCCGTGGAGAAAAGGGTTCTTATGTATCTACCTTTTTCCCCCAAACCTATACCCTGGATAATTATGTGAAGCTGTTTACCGAGACTTCCATTTTGAACTTCCCAAAAATGTTTACCAATACCCTGATCATTGCAATCTTTTCCTGCCTGATCGCGACTTTTTATACACTGGCAGTTTCCTACTGTCTGTCCCGACTGAAATTTAAGCTTCGGAAACCATATATGAACATGGCGATGGTACTGGGCCTGTTTCCCAGCTTCATGTCTATGATCGCTGTGTATTTTATCTTAAAGGCCATAGGACTTACAGAAGGAAATCTTATCCGGGTTGCCCTGATCTTGTGTTACTCAGGAGGCGCAGGTCTTTCCTTCCAGATTGCTAAGGGATTTTTCGATACCATTCCCTATGCAGTGGACGAGGCGGCAATCCTGGATGGATGTACCAGATGGCAGATCTTCAGTAAGATTACACTGCCGTTAAGTAAACCCATTATTGTATATACGGTGCTGACTGCATTTATGGCGCCGTGGCTGGATTTTATTTTTGCCAAGGTTATCTGCAGGGCAAATTCCGACCAGTATACCATTGCCATTGGACTTTGGAAAATGCTGGAAAAAGAATACATTGACAGCTGGTACACTAGCTTTGCAGCAGGGGCAGTGCTGATTTCCATCCCCATTGCCATTCTGTTTTTAGTTATGCAGAGATATTACGTGGATGGAGTATCCGGAGCAGTAAAAGGCTGATAAAGGAGTACAGAGGATGAAGACGAGACAGAAGCTGAAGGAACAATATAATTCTTCCCAATTTAACAGACAATACCTCTATCCAGGTTCTGATCTTGGGGTACAGTGCACAGAGAAAGGGACTTCCTTTCTCCTGTGGAGTCCCCTGGCAGAAGCGGTTACCCTTTTGTTTTATGGGGACGGAGAGCAGGGGGAATGTGTTCAGCGCATTCCTATGAAAAAGGAAAAACAGGGAGTTTGGGCATACCGGACAGAGAAATCCCTTCATGGTGTTTATTATCAATATGAAATCTGGAGAGAGGAAGAACAGGTGCTATGTGCAGATCCCTATGGAAAAGCCTGTGGGATCAATGGAGTGAGAAGTATGGTGGTGGATCTGTCAAAAACAGATCCCAAAGGCTGGGAGCAGGATGGTCCGCCGGATAAGCCAAAGGAAAACATCATCTATGAGCTTCATGTAAAGGAATATTCCTGGGACCCATCCGGAGGCTTTTCCAAAGAGCACAGAGGAAAATATCTGGCTTTTACAGAAGAGCATACCACGCTCTGTGAAGATGGCATCCATCCTACAGGAATGGATTATCTGAAATCCCTTGGTGTAACCCATATTCAGCTGATGCCTGTCTACGACTACGGCTCTGTGAATGAAAAAAAAGAAGAAGGGGAGTTTAACTGGGGATACGATCCCATAAATTACAATATCCCCGAAGGCTCTTATGCCACCGATGCATACCATGGGGAAGTGCGGATCCGGGAAATGAAGGAAATGGTACAGGCTCTGCACAAAAACGGATTCCGGGTCATTATGGATGTGGTATATAACCATATGTACCACCTGGATGCCAGTCTGAATCAGGCGGTTCCCTGGTATTATTTCCGCACCTACGAGAATGGGGAAATCTCCAATGGCTCTGCCTGCGGAAATGATGTGGCAAGCGAGCGGGCCATGTGCGCCAATTACATTGTACAGTCTGTACTTTACTGGGCTGAGGAATACCATATCGATGGTTTTCGATTCGATCTGATGGGACTTCTGGATGTGAACCTGATGAATCGAATCCGGGAAGAGCTGGATCGCCGCTTTGGAAAAGGGGAAATTTTGTTGTACGGAGAACCCTGGGCAGCAGATGAAACGGCGATGGAAGCCCCTGCTGTTCCGGCTTTGAAAAAAAATATCCAGATGCTGGATGAAGGCGTGGGAATGTTCTGCGACGATACCAGGGATGCCATTAAAGGTCATGTATTTGAGGCAGAGATTCCCGGCTTTGTAAACGGGGGAAAGAACCTGGAGAAAAAAATTCTTCACAGTGTTCAGGCATGGTGCGGAGAAGAAACAGGGCCGAAAGCGCCAAGCCAGGTTGTCACCTATGTTTCCGCTCATGACAATTGGACTTTATGGGATAAGCTGGGAAAAACCATAAAAGAGGAAGAACAGCGTTTAAAGGTTAATCGCCTGGCGGCAGGTATTTACATGACTTGTCAGGGAAACCTGTTCTTCCTTTCCGGCGAGGAATTTGCAAGGACAAAAAACGGGGAGGAAAATACCTTCCGGGCACCCATTGAATTGAATCGGCTTGACTGGAAGCGCGCTTATGAATACAAAGAACTGGTTACCTATTATCAGGGACTTCTGGCTCTTAGAAGACTTCTTCCGGGACTGTGTGACAAGTCGAAAACCGCGTACAAACGAATCTTCGGACAGTGGATGGAAGAGGGAATCCTGGGATTTCTGGTGGATAACAAAATGGAGGAGTTCCCTTCCCGGTGGAAAACTCTGTATGTGATCTATAACCGGACAGAGAAGGAACGTTCCTTCCCTCTTCCATATGGAGAATGGGAAGTGCTTGCAGATGGAGAGGACAGCTTTTTGTGGAAGAAACACAAAAAAGCAGATTATGCAGAAGCAGCACCGGTAAGTGTATTGATTCTTGGATTAAGGGAGTAAGACAATGAAGTGGATTTACGGAAAACAGGAATTAAAATCCATAGAAAGGGGACAGGAGAACTGTTATCTTCTGACAAATGGTCTGGGAGGTTTTTCCTCCCTGACCATAACCGGTTCGGCAGCCAGAAATGACCATGCCCTTCTTATGGCCTGTGTGAAGGCGCCGAATCACAGATATAATATGGTTCACCGCATGGCAGAACGTCTTCTTCTGGGAGAGGAAGAAATCTTTCTTTCCACTCAGGAGTTTGAAGACGGTCACAAGGAAGAGGGATATATGCACCTGTCCGCCTTTGTTTTTGAGGATAGCCCCATTTGGAAATACCATGTAAAGGGCGTTTCCATTCACAAAGAAATGGGGATGCAGCAGGGAGAAAATACCCTTGCGCTTCGCTATCGTGTGGAAAACAGGGGAAGAACAGAGGCAAGGCTTGTGGTGACTCCTTTCTATCAGTTTACGGAAAAAGGGAAAGAACCAGAAGAGGTGCAGCGCTTTGTAAGAGAAGGAAATGCCATACATTCCAATGGTCAGACCCTTTTCTTCGAAACAAACGGAACTGTGACGGATCATGAAGAAATCCGGGAAAAGCTGTATTACAGCTATGATGCCTGTGACGGAAGAAGGGAAACCGGGCTTGCCAAGGCCATACATTCCATGGAACTTTCTGTAAGACCAGGAGAAAGCGCAGTGCTGAAAGTGGTGTATTCCATGGAAGATGCCACAAAGGATGGGGAACGCATCATAGAGGAAATGAAAGCCAGAAGGAAACAGTTGGAAGAAACCGCAGGCTTTATTCTTCCTGTGGCAAGGGAACTGGCCAAAAGCGCCAATCAGTTTGTATCTCAGAGAGCATCTACCAGGGGAAGTACCATTCTGGCCGGGTATCCGTTTTTTGAGGACTGGGGCAGAGATACCATGATTGCTTTGCCGGGAATCTGCATTTCTACCGGTCAGTACGAAACAGCAGCAGAGATTCTTCGCACCTTTGCTGCCAACGAACACAGAGGTCTGATGCCCAACCTGTTTCCGGAGGGTGGAAACGAACCTCTGTATAACACCGTAGATGCAGCTCTTTTGTTTATCAACTGCGTGTATCTGTATTATCAGGCAACAAAAGACGCGGCTTTTGTACAGGAAATGTATCCGGTGATGGAACGGATCGTCAGCGCTTATCAGAAGGGAACTTCTTTCGGTATCCGTATGGAGGAAGATGGGCTGATCCGGGCAGGAGAAGGATTGTGGCAGGTGACCTGGATGGATGTGCGTGTGGGAGAAATCCTTCCCACCCCCCGTCACGGCAAACCCGTGGAGATCAATGCCTACTGGTACAATGCTCTTTGTGTGATGGATGCCCTGGCGCCTGTTGTAAAAAGAGAACCGGTCTATGGAGCGCTTGCGGCACAGGTGAAACAGTCCTTTGTGGATCAGTTCTGGATGGAAGAGAAGAGATGTTTAAAAGATCTGGTATCCGGGACAAAAGCAGATACACAGATCCGCTGCAATCAGATCTGGGCGGTTTCCATGCCTTTTACCATGCTGGAGGAAGCACAGGAAAACATGGTGGTGGAAACGGTGTTTGAAAAACTCTATACCCCTTATGGACTGAAAACACTGGAAGAAGATGATCCGGAATTTCATCCCTGGTATCAGGGGGCTATGGAAGAGCGGGATATGGCTTATCATCAGGGAACCGTCTGGACGTTTCCGCTGGGCGCCTACTATCTGGCGTATCTGAAGGTACACCACGGTTCCGCAAAAGCAAGAAAAAAGGTGCAGGATCAGCTGGAAGTGCTGGAATCTGCCATGAGGGAAGGATGCATTGGGCAGCTTCCGGAAATTTATGACGGAAAAAATCCAACCAGATCCAAGGGCTGTTTTGCACAGGCCTGGAGTGTGGGTGAGATATTACGAGTATATGAATCTTTAGAAAAAGGAGAATCCTTATGGAAAAATTATTAGAGCAGGTAATCAGAGAACGCTACGGAACAACCATCAGAGAAGCATCCAGGGAAGAAATTTACACAGCTCTTCTTCTGATTACAAAAGAAAAAATGAAAGGTACCAGAAGAAATCAGGGGAAAAAGAAACTATATTATATCTCCGCAGAATTTCTGATTGGAAAGCTGTTATCCAACAATTTGATCAATCTGGGACTGTTTCGGGAAACCAAAGAGGTTCTGGAAAAGAATGGGCACCATATAACAGAAATCGAAGAGATGGAACAGGAACCTTCCCTTGGAAATGGTGGACTGGGACGTCTGGCAGCCTGCTTTCTGGATTCCATTGCCACCTTGGGACTGAATGGAGACGGTGTGGGCCTGAATTATCATGACGGCTTATTCCGCCAGACGTTTCAGGATCATAAACAGAAGGAAGAAAAAAATCCATGGATTACAGAGGAAAGCTGGCTGACCAGAACAGAAACCAGTTTTCAGGTACCTTTTAAAGATTTTACCTTGACTTCTGTGATGTATGACATTGACATTCCTGGATATGAAAACGGCTGTAACCGCCTACACTTATTTGACCTGGATACGGTAGACGATTCCATAGTGACAGAAGGGATTTCCTTTGACAAGCAGGATATCCGAAGAAATCTGACCTTATTCCTTTACCCGGATGACAGCGATGAAGCAGGGCAGCTTCTCCGAATTTATCAGCAGTATTTTATGGTGAGCAATGGGGCTCAGCTGATCTTAAAGGAAGCCGAGGAAAATGGATACGATCTGTATCGCCTTCATGAACATGTGGCAGTCCAGATTAACGATACCCATCCTTCCATGGTGATTCCGGAACTGATCCGTCTGCTTATGGAAAGAGGATTCAATATGGATACCGCCATTGATGTGGTAAGAAAAACCTGTGCATATACCAATCATACCATCTTGGCAGAGGCGCTGGAAAAATGGCCGGTTTCTTATCTGGAAAAAGTGGTTCCCCATCTTCTTCCCATCATCCGCGAACTGGATGCGCGAGTGAGAAGGGACTATTCGGATGAGCGTGTGTACCTCATTGACCGGGAAAATCGGGTGCATATGGCAAATATGGATATCCATTACGGCTATGCAGTGAATGGAGTGGCTGCGCTTCATACGGAAATCCTCAAAGAATCAGAACTGAAACCTTTCTATGATATTTATCCGGAAAAATTCAACAATAAGACAAACGGCATCACTTTCCGCAGATGGCTTACCCACTGCAACGAGGAACTGGCCGATTATCTTTCAGAGCTGATCGGAGAAGAATATTTAAAGGACGCAGAAAAACTGGAAAAACTGCTGGAATATCAGGAAGATTCTGTTGTTTTGAAAAAATTACAGGAAATCAAACAACATTCCAAGGAAGCGTTAAGAGATTATCTGAAGCTGACGCAGGATGTGGAGATCGATCCAAATTCCGTATTTGATATTCAGGTAAAACGTCTCCATGAGTATAAAAGACAGCAGATGAACGCGCTGTATGCCATTTATAAATACAAAGAGATCAAAAAAGGAAATCTGCCCAAACGTCCTCTGACCATGATCTTCGGGGCCAAGGCGGCTCCGGCCTATACCATTGCAAAGGATATCATTCATCTGTTATTATGTCTGCAGCAGTTGATCAATCAGGACCCGGAAGTGCGTCCGTATCTGAAACTGGTTATGGTAGAAAACTACAATGTGACAAAGGCAGAGAAACTGATCCCGGCCTGTGATATTTCCGAGCAGATTTCTCTGGCATCCAAGGAGGCTTCCGGTACTGGAAACATGAAATTTATGCTCAATGGAGCGGTTACCCTTGGAACAGAAGATGGAGCCAATGTGGAGATTCATCAGCTGGTGGGAGATGAAAATATCTATGTTTTTGGAAAGAGCTCCAAGGAAGTGATCGATCTTTATGAAAAAGGCAGTTACGATGCAAAGGCATTGTATGAATCCGATGAAACCATTGAAGAACTGGTGGACTTTATCATCAGCAAGGAACTGATCCGCATTGGCGATCCGGAAAATCTCTGCAGGCTTTACAAGGAAATTGTATCAAAAGACTGGTTTATGGCGCTTCTGGATGTGAAGGAATATATTGCAAAAAAAGAGCAGATGCTTTCTGACTACGAAGACAGACAGTCCTGGGCGAAGAAATCCCTGGTGAACATCGCAAAAGCCGGATACTTTTCTTCCGATCGTACCATTGCGGAATATAACAGAGATATCTGGAAACTAAACTGAGAGAGAAAGAGGAAGATACATGAGAGAATCAGGAATTTTGATGCCCCTTTCTTCCCTTCCGTCGGCACACGGCATTGGGGAACTGGGGGCAGAAACCCTCTCCTTTGTGGAGAGTCTAAAAGAAGCAGGGATCACCATCTGGCAGATCCTTCCGCTGAATCCCCTGGGTTATGGGAATTCTCCCTATCAGCCGTATTCTTCCTGTGCGGGAGATGAAATCTATATCAGTCTGGAAGAACTGTACCGGGAAGGACTGCTCCAAGACCGGCCCCCGGAATTTCAGGCGATGGAAAAACGAGTGGATTATGAGAAGGTAAGAGCCTTTAAGGAACCTTATCTTCGGGAAGCCTGTTCCCGTTTTGAAAAGACAGAAGCGTATGAAGCCTTTGTTTCCCAGAGCTGGGTGTACGACTATGGAATGTTCCGGGCGCTGAAAAAGAAGAATGGGGGAATCTGCTGGAATCAGTGGACAGAGACAGATAAAAATTGGCCGATGACCAGAGAAGAAATGCCAGAGGAAATACAGGAAGAAGCGCATTATCACATGGTACTTCAGTACCTGTTTTTTACCCAGTGGATGAAGATCAAGGCGTATGCCAATGAAAGAGGAGTCCGGATTATGGGAGATGTTCCCTTCTATGTAGGGGTGGATTCTGTGGACGTGTGGGGAGCAAGAGAAAACTTTCTTTTGGATGCAGAGGGAAAACCGGTTTTTATTGCCGGAGTACCGCCAGATTATTTCAGCGCCACAGGGCAGAGATGGGGAAATCCTATTTATGACTGGGCATATCTGAAAGAACAGAACTATTCGTTCTGGCTGGATCGGATCGGCTACAGCAGCCGCCTGTTTGATCTGATTCGCATTGATCATTTCCGCGCTTTTGATACCTACTGGAAGATTCCGGCTTCCTGTCCGACGGCTGTGGATGGAACATGGGTGGAAGCGCCGGGATATGAAGTGCTGGCGCTTTTAAAGGAAAAATTTCCGGATGTGGAACTGGTGGCAGAAGATCTGGGAGATCTGCGTCCGGAGGTGGTGAAGCTGAAGGAACATTTTCATTTCAAGGGAATGAAGGTGCTGGAGTTTTCCATAGATACCAGCGGAAAATATGCCAGAGATACCTTTGGCGAAGAAGAAAATATGATCATTTATACCGGCACTCACGACAACGATACGTTGATGCAGTGGTATGAGGGACTGTCTGTGGCGGGAAGAAGAAAGGTAAGGCGTTTCCTGAAACGTCAGGGAATCTTAAAAGGTTCTGTGTGGGAACGTCTTTTGGCATACACCTTAAAAAGTAAGGCGGCTTATGCCATTGTACCTATGGCAGATGTGCTTGGACTTGGAAAAGAAGCACGAATGAATCTTCCGGGAACCGTGGGAAGTCCCAACTGGGAGTGGAGAATGCCGGATCAGAACCGAATCAAAAAAGCATTGCGCCAGTATAGAAAATTGGCAGAAGAGAGGAATTAGCATATGGAATTTTCCGGGGTCTATCATAAAACATCGGAACAGATGAGCTATCCGGGTAATGAGAAGGAGCTTATTATCAATTTAAAAACCGGATATGATGTCAAACAGGTATTTATCCATTATGGAGATCCCTTTGATGCGGGAATCCTGGGAGGAAAAGAAAAATGGACGGGAAAGCGGGAGGAGATCTGCTTCAAAAAACGTTTGAAATATCAGATTTGGTGGACCATCACATTACTTCCTCCTTATAAAAGGTGTAAGTATTATTTTGAACTTCATACAGAATCAGAAACCTGGTATTATTTTGAAGACGGCTTTCTGACAGAAGAACAGCTTCATATGGACGGCAGAATGCTCCAGTGTTTCATTGTGCCCTGGATGAATCCGGCAGATCTGAACGTGACGCCTTCCTGGGTCAATGATACGGTGTGGTATCAAATTTTTCCAGATCGTTTCTGTAACGGTACGCCTGAAAAAAATACGGAAGAAATCCTCCCGTGGCATACCGGTCCCGTGACCAATCAGGAGCGATACGGTGGAAATCTTTCCGGTATTCGAAAAAAACTTTCCTATTTAAAAGAGTTAGGGATTAACGGAATTTATCTGAATCCCATTATGGAAGCGGAGTCCAATCATAAATACGATACCACCAGTTATGAACGGATCGATCCTCATTTCGGAGATGCGAAGGAATTTGCCCTACTGGTAAAAGAGGCCCATGAACAGGGAATCCGGGTAATGGTGGATGCGGTTTTTAATCACTGTGGAAGAAAATTTGCTCCGTGGCAGGACGTGTTGACTCATGGAAAAGCATCCCCTTATGCAGAATGGTTTATGATCAATGACTGGGAACATCTGACAAAAAAAGCAGATACCAGGGATGGAAGATTTTATTCCTTTGCATTTGCAGACGGAATGCCAAAACTGAATACCAACCATGAAGAAGTAATCCGCTACTTCTGTGATTTGTGTGAAGGTTGGATTCGGGATTACGACATTGATGGAATCCGTTTTGATGTGGGAAATGAAATTTCCCATAAATTTCTCAAAAGACTTCGGGAGCGGGTGAAATCCGTCAAGCCGGAAATCTACCTTCTGGGGGAAATCTGGCACAACGCCAGTCAATGGCTTCTGGGAGATGAATACGATTCTGTGATGAATTATCCGTTTATGAGCGGAATCCATGATTTTTTCCTGGATGAGGAAAGTACCGGGGAAGATTTTGAATATATGATCAATGGCTGTTATACCATGTACATGCAGCAGTGTAACAACGTAATATTTAATCTTCTGGATTCCCATGATACGGAGCGATTGATGAACCGGTTTCATGATCTGGATGTGTTTTATCAGCAATTGGCAGTTCTTTTTACCATGCCGGGAAGCCCCTGTATTTATTATGGAACAGAGATCGCCATGGAGGGCGGTTTTGATCCCGACTGCAGAAGATGCATGCCATGGGAAGAGATGGATACCAGAGAAAACCGGGAACGGATAGGAGAAATGAAAAAGCTCATTGCTTTACGGAAAACAGAAGCTACCTTCCGCAGCCTCTATTTTCATTTTCCAGGAACCTATCCTCAGACACGTTGTGTGGAATACCAGAAGCTGGATGAGGCAAACAGAACCATTGAAGTGCTTTTGAACTGTGAGAAAGAAGCGCTCAGCGTGGGAGAAAAGGGAGAAGTTCTGTTTGCGCGAGGATATGACAAGGGGGTACTGAAGGCAAAAGGAACCCTGATTCGAAGAATGTAAGTTTACAGGCAGGAAACAGAGATTGTTTTCTGCCTGTTGTGCGTAAAGGAATAGGAATTGTATTTCGGTGGGAAAATATAGCAGGAGAAAAACAAAGATTAGTCTTGTCAATTTCTCTCCAATATGGTATGTTATACAAGTTCGTTAATATTTTAACGGAAGTTGTACAGCAGCTGGAAATAAAGAATTGAAGGAGTACAGGGCATGCGAAAAAAAGAAAAGAGTGCATTTCCCGGCGGAGTCCATCCTACAGATGGATACGATAAGGATCTGACCATGACGTTTCCCATTCAGACGTATTCTCCAGAGACGGTAACCATACTGTCAGAACAGTCTTTTGGGGGAAGATGTGAATTCCTGGTTCGTCCGGGAGATCAGGTAAGGGAAGGACAGCTAATCGGAAGACCGGCCGCCTTTATGGCAGCGCCCCTTCATGCCAGTGTTACCGGAAGGGTAGAGGCAATCAGGGAAGTTGAGAACCAGGGAAGAAAAATTTCTGCCTGCATCATCCGCAGGGAAAAAGATAGCCAGGAGGAAGCATTTTCTTATGAAAAGGAGCTTTCAGATCTGGATGTTTTTTCCAGGGAGGAAATCATTGAGGGCATTTGTGAAGGTGGTCTTACAGGTATGGGTGGAGCTGGCTTTCCCACTCATAAAAAATATGAAACAGAGAAAACCATTGACGCCCTGCTGATCAATGCAGCAGAGTGTGAACCATTTCTTACCTGCGATTACCGTCTCATGCTGGAACACAGCTTTGGCGTTTTAAATGGTGTGCGTCTGCTTCTTAAAGCTTCTGGAGCAGAGAAGGCATATCTTTGTATGGAAGACAACAAACCGGAAGCAGCAGAGAAGCTTCAGAGGCTTTTGACAGAGGCAAAGGCTCTTCTGGAAAAAGAAGCGCCTGTGGAGGTAAAGGTACTTCCCACCAGATATCCACAGGGTGGAGAGCGTCAGCTGATCCAGGCAGTTCTGGACAGAGAAGTTCCCATGGGCGGACTTCCGGCAGACGTGGGAGTGATCGTTTCCAATGTGGGAACGGCAAAGGCGGCAGCAGATATGCTTTTGGGTCGCAGACCACTGATCAGCCGCATTGTAACTGTGACAGGATGGGTAAAAAATCCAGGAAATTATCTGGTTCCCATTGGAACCTCCGCGAAGGAACTGGTACAGCTTTGCGGCGGCGTAACAACAAAAGAGAACCGCGTCATTGCAGGCGGTCCTATGACAGGTCCCTGTGTGGCATCTAACTGGGATGACGGGGAGGAACTGTTTTATATTACAAAAAATTCTTCCGGAATCCTGGTTCTTCCCGATCAGAAATATGAGGAACAGCCATGTATCCGCTGCGCAGGATGTGAGAGTGTCTGCCCGGCAGGACTGGTTCCTTATCAGATCGAATTTGCCTATATGGACGAAGATTATGACTTATGTGAAGAATTATATGCCAGCGAATGTATTGCCTGCGGCTGCTGCTCTTATATTTGCCCGGCAAAGAGAGAGCTGTCAGTACGTACCAGAATGGCAAGAGATGTTGTGAAGCAGAGAATGCGGGAAAGGGCGGTGAAGAAATCATGAGTGAGACAAGAACGATTCAGGGACCACACCTTCGGACAGAACGTACCACCCGCTGGGTTATGATGCAGGTGTCTATTTCTCTGATTCCGGCCCTTTTAGGCGCCATCTATTTCTTTGGGATTCGGGCGCTGTATCTTGCCGGATTGTCTGTTTCCGTTTGTGTCATTGCAGAGTACCTCTGGCAGAAGCTGACAAAAAAACAGGTGACAGCAGGTGATTTCAGTGCGGTGGTTACCGGACTTCTGATTGTATTTAATATGCCGGTTACAGTTCCTGTATGGGTACTGGTGGCAGCAGATGTATTTAGTATTATTTTTGTAAAGCAGATGTTCGGAGGAATCGGAAACAACTTTGTCAATCCGGCTCTGATGGGACGTCTTCTGGTCATGGTGGTCTGGCCCCAGGCGGTTATGCAGTATGTGGTTCCTCAGATGCTGAATCCAGATGCCGTATCTGCGGCAACGGTTCTTGGTACTGTGAAGGGCGGCGGAGAAGCTGGCTATAGTTACTTACAGATGTTCCTTGGAGAAATGCCGGGAGCAATGGGAGAGACCAGTAAACTTCTTCTTCTCGTTGGCTTTGGATACATGTGCTACATGGGAATCGTCAATGCAGAGGCAGCCATTACTTATATTGGAACAGTTCTGCTTCTGACCTTTATATTTGGACCAAGTGGACTGTTTACCGGAGATATTCTCATGAACCTCTTTGGAGGAGGTCTGATTATGGGAGGATGCTATATGCTGACGGATTATGCGTTTGCATCCAGAAAAGGAAAGCTGATTTATGCGGCAGCGGCAGGTGTAATTACGGCAGCCATCCGTTTGTTCAGCAATTATCCCGAGGGAATCTGCTTCGGTATTCTGACTGCCAACTGTATGGCAGGACTGTTGTCCACCCTTTATAAAAAACATGTCTATGGAACAAAGAAAAAAGAAGTGATAGCGGAGGAAAGATAATGAAGAATAAAAATGTAAGAGGAATTCTTGCACTTGCAGTAGTAACAGCCCTTTCTTTTGGGGTAATCCTTGGTTCTAAGGCGCTTGCGGTAGAAACTGAAAATAGCGGTGATGCAGCCGCAGAAACAGTGAAGGAAGAACTGGATGTAAGCGGCGCAGAAAATATTGAGGAAGCATCTGTGACAGAAAATGGATATCAGGTATCTGTAAAAGCAAAAGGATATGGCGGAGATATCCTCATGAAGGTTTCTTTTGGAGAAGATAAAAAAACAGTGACAAAAGCAGAAGTTCTTGAGCAGACAGAAACAGAAGGTCTGGGAGCAAGAATTGCAGAACCGGAATTTCTGAGCCAGTTTGATGGAGTTGAGGCTCCTGTATATCTTCCAGGTATGGAGGTTGCTTCCAGTGAGGAAGAAGCAGAGACAGAAGCTCCAAAAGAGGATGCATTAGAAGGCGCTGTCTTTACAGATGGAGATTACATTGCAAAGAGTGAAGCAGCAGATGACAACGGATTTGTAGAACAGGTGACCATGACCGTAAAGGACGGAAAGATCACAGCCGTAAACTGGGATGCCATTACAGAAGACGGAACAAAGAAAAGTGTTATGTCTGAAAATGGAGAATATGTGATGACAGAAGACGGTCCGACCTGGAAAGAACAGGCGGAGGCTCTTGCAAATGCACTGATTGAGAATCAGAATCTTACCTTCCTTACCACAGATGAACAGGGTAAGACAGATGCAGTATCCGGCGTAAGTATCTCAGTGGGAAGCTTTATCAGCCTGGCAGAACAGTGTCTGAATGAAGCAGCTGGGGTAGAAGTGACAGAAGCGCCGGAAGAAGAAACTCAGGCACCGGCAGAAGGAACTCTGGTAGATGCAGTATCCGGAGCTACCATTTCTTCCACTGCAGCAGTAACTGCGATCAATGATGCATATGCGTTTTTACAGACAGTGAACTAAAAGAAGCGGAGGAATCAATATGAGATTAAAATATCCGGCAGAAGCCTTCGCTCTGGGAATCGTTGCATTTTCCGCCGGAATGAAGGAAGCTTTCTGTGCTGGTATCCTGGTACTTTTGTCCGTAGTGTTTGCAGAATTTCTGAAGAACCTTCTGGAAAATATGGTACCGGAGTGGAGTGTAAAGGCCTGTGTTTATGTGGGAACCGGTTCCCTTAGCGCAAGCGCCTTTCTCCTGGGCTTTTCCACACTGGGAATTCAGGTGGAAACAGCAACCTGGCTCCTGACCTTTATTCTGGGTCTGTTGTCTGCAAGACACGTATTAAAAGGAGAAATCCAGGGAGAATATGGAGAACTGTTCTGGGAATGTGCCCTTCTCTGGGGCTTTTGGATTCTGATGGCGATTCTCCGGGAATTCTGTGGAAGCGGCAATGTGTTCGGCTATCATTTGATGGATGCAGAATTTATGTCAAAGAAATTCCTGGAAACCACCTTTGGATTCTTAAGTGCAGGTCTGGCCCTTGCATTTACCAATGGAATCCTGAAAAAAAGAAGCAGAGACACGGAAAGCCTGCTTCTGGTAATTCCGGCAGCTCTCTTTGCCCGTCCCTTTGAGATGGTGACCTTTGGAGAGACGGTGGGCTTTATCTGGACCGTGATCGTACCCATTATCCTGTTTATTTCTGTAAAGAAAACGCTGCGGTTTGCAAGAACAGGAAAGGCGTATCGAGGTCTTCCCGTAGAGATGCTGGCCATGGGATTTATATATATGATTTTGAGTATTTATTAAGACAGGAAAAGCATTCTGTAAAAAAAGGACCAAGGATTCTTAAGAATCCAGGGTCCTTTTTTGATGGTGGATTTACGGAAGAGACAGAGACGTGACCTTGATTTTCTGTTCAAAGTCCTTACTGTAATGGACAGTTTCATCCTTTGTAATAAAAATGGCTTCTACATCTTCCAGGCTGTCAATGAGTTCCATCCCTTTTTCAAGACCAAGGGAGAAACAGGTGGTACTCAGACCATCTCCGTCCACGGAGCGATCTGAGATAATGGAAACGGAAAGTAGATCATTTTCATAGGGATACCCGGTTTTGGAATTTAAAATATGGTGGTACAATACCCCATCCTTTTCAAAATAGCGCTCATAAATACCGGAGGAAACCACGGATTGATCGGTAATCTCCAGAGAAAGCAGACTTTCTCCCCTTTCGGAGAAGGGCTTTTGGATGCCCACCTGAAAAGGACGGCCTTCTGGGGATTCTCCGATACAGAGTACATTTCCCCCAAGATTGATGATGGCGCTTTTTATCCCTTTGGATACCAGAAAATCCTTCATGCGGTCTGCGATATAACCCTTGGCAATGGCTCCCAGATCCAGACCCATGCCGGGGTGCTTCCATGTGAGAAGATTATCTTTTAATTCTATGTTTTTATAATCCACCAAAGGCAATGCCTTACGAAGCTCCTGCTGATCTGGAATGACTTTTTCTTCTGAGGTAAAATCCCAGAGAGAAGAAACCGGTTCAATGGAAAGGTCAAAGGCGCCATTGGAAAGCTGGCTGAACCGAAGTCCTTCCTGAACAAGCTCTGCTGTTTCAGGAGAAAGAAGAAACGCCCCGTCCTTTTGAGGAAGGGTACCATGGTTTAGCTGATAGATTTCACTGCTGGTTTTGGTTCGGCTGAACAGGTTCTCATATTTGTCACAGACTTCCATCACCTGATTCAGTAATTCCTGATTCTGGGAATCATAAATGGTAACTTTTACCATGGTATTTAATTTAAAGCTGGTGGCAGAAATGGGTTGCTGGTTTTGCTTCTGCTGTTTCTGATAAAAAAAACCAAAAACAAGGAACAGAACCAGAATCAGTACGGCGCTGATGCCAATGGTACGTTTGTTTTCTGTCATAGATACTCCTTTATTGTAAATGAATGCGTAAAATGAATCCAGTTCTATATTCTACGTGGCAGGCACCAAGATGTCAAGGGAGTGAACCTCCACAGCAACTATTTTCGTGGCAAAACAGATGAGGGTGTGGTAGAATAAAGAGCAGAAATAGTGATATCAGTGGAAAGTTGAGGAAAAACATGGAAAATCAGGAAAAACAGCATAAACGACGGGTCAGATATTCAGGAACCCATCCCAGACGTTTTGAAGAAAAATATAAAGAATTACAGCCGGAAAAATACGGAGATACCATTGCGAAGGTCATTAGTAAAGGAAGCACTCCGGCAGGCATGCATATTTCCATTATGGTCAAGGAAATTCTGGATTTTTTGCAGATCCAGCCAGGACAGCAGGGTCTGGATGCCACACTTGGTTATGGCGGACATACCAGAGAAATGCTGAAATGCCTGAATGGACAGGGGCATCTGTATGCCCTGGATGTAGACCCCATTGAATCTGCCAAGACAAAAGAACGTCTGAACAAGCAGGGCTTTGGGGACGATATCCTTACGGTGCGTCTTCAGAATTTCCGGGATATTGATCAGGTGGCAGAGGAAGTTGGCAAGTTTGATTTCGTCCTGGCAGACCTGGGAGTCTCCTCCATGCAGATCGATAATCCGGAACGGGGATTTTCTTATAAAGTGGATGGCCCTCTGGATCTGCGTATGAATCCCCGGAAAGGCATCAGCGCGGCACAGCGTCTTCAGGAAATTACAAGAGAAGAGCTTTATGGGATGCTCTTGGAAAATGCAGATGAACCTTATGCAGAAGAAATCTCCAGGGAAGTGATCTCTGCGCAGAAAAAAGGTAAAAAAATCGAAACTACAACAGATTTGAGACTGGTGATTGAAAAAGCGTTGTCCTTCCTTCCGGTAAAGGAGCAGAAGGAAGGGGTAAAGAAATCCTGTCAGAGAACCTTCCAGGCCCTTCGCATTGATGTAAACAGTGAATTTGAGGTGCTTTATGAATTTATGGATAAACTTCCCGGCGTTTTGAAACCCAATGGAAGAGTAGCAATTCTGACCTTCCATTCCGGAGAAGACCGGCTGGTAAAAAAAGCCTTCAAACAATATTACAAAGAAGGAATTTACAAAGAAATCGCAAATGATGTAATCCGTCCTTCCGCAGAAGAATGCGCGAAAAACGGACGTGCCCGTTCCACAAAAATGCGTTGGGCGATCCGGGCGTAGGGACTAAGAGAGGATGAAAAAATGACAGAAAAAACAGAAACAAAATGCCAGGTCTGGAAAAAGTGCGGCGGATGCCAGTATCAGGGAATTCCATACAAGGAGCAGTTAAAAAAGAAGCAGAAAACAGAAGAAAAGCTCCTGAAAAAATTCGGAAACGTACAGCCTATCATGGGAATGGAAAATCCTCTGTACTACAGAAATAAGGTGCACAGTGTCTTTGGAAGAGATCGAAGAGGAACCATCATCTCCGGTACTTATGAGGCCAATACGCACCGCATTGTTCCCGTGGAGGATTGTATGATCGAGGACAAAAAGAGCCAGGAGATCATCCGCACCATCCGGGGGATGCTGAAATCTTTTAAGATCAAAACCTATGATGAAGATACCGGATACGGACTGCTGCGCCATGTACTGGTGCGCCGTGGATTCCAGACAGGGGAGATCATGGTGATCCTTGTATTGGGTTCTCCGATCCTGCCATCGAAGAATAACTTTGTAAAGGCGCTTCGCAAGGAACATCCAGAGATTACCACAGTGGTTTTAAACATCAATGACAAAAAGACCAGTATGGTTCTGGGAGAGCGAAACATTACTTTATATGGCCCAGGATTTATCAAAGACCGCCTTTGCGGATGTACCTTCCGCATTTCACCCAACTCCTTTTATCAGGTAAACCCGGTACAGACAGAAATTCTGTATCAGACGGCTATTGACTTTGCCGGACTGACAGGAAAGGAAACAGTGATGGATGCCTACTGCGGTATTGGAACCATAGGTCTGGCTGCTTCTTCCCATGCGGGAACAGTGATTGGAGTGGAATTAAACAAAGATGCAGTTCGTGATGCCCGCATCAATGCCAGGGAAAACAAAACCACCAATGCGAAATTTTTCCAGGGAGATGCAGGGGAATTTATGGTACAGATGGCGCAAAAGGGAGAAAAGGCTGACGTGGTCTTTATGGACCCTCCAAGAGCAGGAAGTACAGAGACGTTTATGGGAGCTCTTATAAATTTAGAGCCAAAAAGAGTGGTCTATGTTTCCTGTGAGCCGGAAACTCTTGCCAGAGATCTGGGATATCTGACCAAACATGGCTATGAGGTGAAGAAAATACAGCCTGTGGATATGTTCCCGTTTACAGAGAAGTTGGAGACGGTGGTGCTGCTTCAGAAAAGCAACTGAAAATCAAGATCGGATTCCTAAGTGAAACTGAATTTGAATAAGATCGTTAGGAATTGAAAACAAAAAGATGTTACATCTATACACGAGTATCTACTTTGATGTAGGTAGATGGCTATAGTCTGGATGTGCGGAAAGACAAATGGACGAAAAGGAACTCCAAGCTATGGAACAACTTGTATCAGAATCTTTTGTTTAAGAAAATGCTCAGATGCGGAACAGAAAATCGTTCCCATCTGAGCATTTAATCTATCAAAGAGATATGTGTGTAAAGGCCGCTTTCGCAGCATTTTCATTCATACGCCGGAGTTCTTCTTCCGTAAAGTGGAACTGGTTTTGGAGCAGTCGATATTCTGCTTCCAGAGAAGTATGGGAAACCGTCATATTATCGGTGTTCACCGTTACCGGAATGCCGCGGTCAAAAAACTGGCGGATAGGGTGCTGGGACAAGGAAGCGACAGCTTTGGTCTGCAGATTGCTGGTGGGGCACATTTCCAGGGCAATCTGTTCTTTCTGCAACAGGTTCATGCAGTCTTCGGAAAATCTGGCAGCACAGCCGTGACCGATTCTCCGCGCACCAAAGGAAATCGCCTTGTTGATATTTTCATAGTCTCCGCATTCTCCGGCGTGGATGGTGAAAGGCAGGGAATTCTGGTAGGCAAGGGAAAACAGCGGTTCAAAAGAGGAGAGAGGAACCGCTCCTTCGGCGCCGGCCAGATCCAATCCCACCACACCCTTTTTGTGATAGGCAACAGCCAGTTGGGCAGTTTCTTCGTTTGCTTTAAAAGGACCCGTGACCATCATACAGAGAAGAATTCCAATCTGGATATGGAAGTTCGCTTCTTTTGCAAGCTGTACCCCATGTAAAACTGCTTCCACAGCCTGCTGCTGGGTGATGGAACCGGCTGTATGCAGCTGGGGAGCAAATCGGATTTCTGCATAACAAAGTTTCTGCTTTTCCAGTTGACGGATCAGATCGTAGGCAGCAAGTGTGAGCGCACGTTCCGTCTGCAGCAGACGGGTGGGCAGGTCAAAGCATTTCAGATATTCCACAAGACTGATACAATCCGGGCTTACCGTCACAGCCGCTTGAATTTCTTTTTCGGTCAGAGACAGTTCATTTTCTTTGGCCAGTTTCTGAAAGCATTCATAGGACAGAGAGCCATCCAGATGAAGATGCAGGTCAATTTTTGGAAAGTCAAATCGCTTCATAAAAAATCCCCCTTTGTGAAATAGATGATAAAATTATAACAGAAACCGTGAAAAATAGCTTGCAGTTTTTTTGTTAGGAAGTTTGAAGGGGACTTGTATGATCTGTTATTTCCTGGAGCTGTGTGTAAAGTAAGGCTTAACAGTCTTTCTTTTTGATGCTACAATAGAAGGAAGATAGCAGAAAATCCACAAAGGAGAGGGATACTATGAAAAAAAAGAAAAACAAGAAGCCTGTAAAGCAGGAAATAAAAAAAGCAAAAAAATTTCTGGAATATTATTATATGATTCCAGAAGAATTGGATGTAAAACGCCTTTCCGGTTATATCCATTGCGTGGACGAAGAAATGGTGGAAATCTGGAGAGAATTGAATTTGATGGAGGTGGTGCTTTTTAGCGATTCTCTGATTTTTCAGGATACCATGGAAAGCTTTGCAGATCCCGCTGATCTGGAATTTTTGAACCATCATGGAATCAAAACTGTTTATCAGGTGAGCTATGAAGAGCAGGATCAGGAAACAGCAAAAAAAGTCCTGGCTGAACTTCTCAAAGAAACCGGAGGATTTCTCTGTTGTGATACAGAGGATTTTGCACCATTCTACCGATTAGAAGATCTGGATAAACGATAGAAGCACATGATTTGTCGTACGGAATGGCAGAAACGAATCATTCGCCGTATCGGGAGAAGGAACTTGAGAGATTAAGAAATGGGGGTACTATATATGAAAACAAATTTTGCAGTGATCGGAACCAACAAGATCACAGATCGATTTTTAGCTGCTGCCGCAGAAGTAGAAGATTTTTGTCTCAAAGGCGTTTATTCCAGAACCATGGAACGGGCAGAAGCATATGGAAAGAACCATGGGGCTGAATTATATTTTGACAGTCTGGAAGCACTTGCTGCATGCCCCGAAATCCATGCAGTGTACATTGCAAGTCCGAACTGTTGTCATGCATCTCAGGCAATAGAAATGTTAAAGAACGGAAAACATGTATTGTGTGAAAAACCTATCGCATCCAATTTAAAAGAATTTACCGCTATGAGAAATACGGCGGTGGAACATAAAAGAGTTCTTCTGGAGGCAATGCGGAATGCATATTCTCCTGGTTTTACTGCGATCAGAGAGAACCTTCCAAAACTTGGCACCATTCGGAGCGCTTCGTTTCAGTATTGTCAGTATTCCAGCAGATATGACAATTTTAAAAAGGGAATCATTGAAAATGCCTTTCGTCCGGAATTGTCCAATGGTGCGCTGATGGATATTGGAGTTTACTGTGTGCATCCGGCAGTGATGTTGTTTGGGATGCCGAACCAGATCAGCAGCAGCGTTGTACGTCTGTCCAACGGGATTGACGGAGCCGGAACCATTGTACTGGAATATGATGGAATGCAGGCGGAACTTCTCTATTCCAAGATTACAGATTCTTATGTTCCCAGTCAGATCCAGGGAGAAAATGGAAGTCTGATCTTTGATCCCCTTCACAATCCTTGTGATGTTACGATCTTTTATAGAAATGGTCAGAAGGAGAAGTTGGATATTCCTGAGAAAGAAAATAATATGAATTATGAAATTGAAGAGTTTCTCCATTTGATCAGAGAGGAAAGGTACGACCATGAATATCTGGAAAATTCCGCTCTGGAAATGAAAGTTATGGATGAAGTACGCAGACAGCTGGGAATTGTATTTCCGGCGGATAGGTAGATCAGAAATAGTACGATTTTTCATTTTGTTATGGTGGGCGCTGGATATCATGCAGATAGCCAGCGCTTTCAAGGAGTGAGAGAGTTTGAAGTTTAAAGAGGGACTTGTTCCCTTTATTCGCTGAAAAAAATTTAAAATGGTGGAAAATAAACTAAATTTAAAGCGAAATTTTTTAAGTCGAAGAACCGGTTTCAGTACGTTCTGAAGAAGGTGTTGTACCTATCATTTTTTTATAGACCTTACTAAAATGTGAAAAATTACTGTACCCTATTTTAGCAGCAATGAGACTAATTGGCAAATTAGTAGAACGTAACAGGTTGCGGGCGGTCATCATTTTTGATTGGGTAATATATTCTTTTAATGTCATTCCTTTTTCACGCTGAAGAATACGGGTAATATAATCTGGACTCAGATACACAGCTTTTGCAACTTCTACACAAGTGAGAGAACTGTCTAAATTGTTTTGAATATATGTATCAATTTTTGAAAATAAATCTTGTGTTGATGGATTACCCTCTAAATGATTTTGAAAAAAAGTAGTCAATTGTTTAAGATAATCGGAAACGGATTCCAAAGTCATGATTCTATTTTCGTAAGGATTGATAAATTCTTCGTAAGAAGGCAAAGATGCAAGGGGAAGATTTTGTTCTTTTGCCGCATCATATGCAGCTTGTTGGTATTCGCGGCAAAAGGCAAGTAAGGTATCATAGTTTAGTTTTGATTCCATATTTAATTTTTGAAGATAAAATAATGCTTCTTGCTCTGCTTTTTGAGCTTGATTGTTAATCATATAAAGTGTAAAACATTCTAATAATTTTTTGCTGCAGTGTGTAATGGTCAAGGTTTGTTCCTGTTGACTGAAAAAAAAGATTCCTTTATTTAAAGAAACGTTATTAACTCGCATTTGTCTTATTTTTTGTGCACAGATTGAAAATTCTGTAAAATGAGACGCAATAGCAGTGTAGATGGCACAACTACATCCTAGATGCCTTGTAAGTTGAGTATATACTCTGTTGATTTTAGTGTGATATGATTCATCAGGGATGAGCGTATTTTCAGGATTATAAATTAAAGCAATCATTGAGGCTTTATCCGGGCAATATGAAAGGATATAATGTTGAGTATGGCTGAAAATCTGGTTTAAAATTTCGTAAGATTGATCTTTCCATTCTGTAAAGCTAAGAGGAATGGAGTGCCATCTTAGGATATCGACCTGTAGTAAATACACAGGCGAATCCAAGGTAATTGGAAAATTCAATTCTTTCATAACGGAAAAGATTTCGTTAATATCCGCATCTTTTCCGGAAAGCACATCATCAAAAAGTCCTTTTAGCAGGTGATTTTTTTTCGAAAAAGCAATTTTTCCATATTTCATATAATCTTTATTTTGTTTTTTTTCAAGAATTCGTGTGATCGTTTTTTTGATAGTGCGTTCTACGTCATCGTAACGAACTGGTTGAAGAAGATAATCAAAACTGCCAAGTTGAATGGCTTCCTGAGCATAAAAGAAGTTTGCATGTGAAGTAAGGAAAATACATTCAAAATTGTACCCATTATTGCGGCACCAGCGAAGAAGGGAAAGACCATTTTCCACAGGCATTTCAATATCTGTCAATAGAATGTCAATATTGTAGGAAAGAATACATTCTCTTGCTTCTTGTGCGTCTAATGCTGTATATATGTTCGTAATATTTAATTCGGACCAGTTGATTCCAGATTTTAATGAAGAAATGACATTTGGCTGATCATCTACAATTAATATATTCATTCGATTTTTTCCTCCTTTTTCATGGGGATAAATAATTCTACGGTGCCGCCCATAGCAGTGTTGTTATAAAACGCAAGAACTGCTTTATTCTCATAAACTAATTTCATACGATAGTATACATTATAAATTCCAACATGATATTCTTGATAAAGAAAATCTTTATCTTCAAGATGATTTAAAGTGTTTAAAGCATCGTCAGAAAATCCGCCACAGTTATCAGAAATAGTTATATTTAAAATGGTTTGATTTTCTATTGTTAACAGTGCTGCATGGATATGAATTAGAATATTTTTTTGATTTCCAGAGTGTTTGATACTGTTTTCAACAAAAGTTAAAACAGAAAGTGGGAGCAAAGGAAAATCTGCAGCATTGGATGGAATATCCATAGTAATTTTGGGGTTACGAGAAAAATTTAACTTTTGTAGTTTTAAATAACTTGATATTGCATGAATTTCGTCGGAAAAAGTGACAAAATTATGATTATTTTTAAACATATATCGAAAATAGTCAGCAAGAGAAAGAATACTTTCCTGAAGCAAAGAATATTCTTCCTTTTCTGCTAGGCTATAGAGTCCCTTTAAGCAGTTCAGATAAAAGTGGGGACGAATCTGCAGCTGAAGGTATTGAAGCTGTGATTGCTGTAAATCCAATTGCTTCGTGTAGCTCTCTATTTTCAAATGTTGGATATTATCCAGCATTTGATTAAATGTTTTACTAAGGTGTAAGTATTCAGTGATTTTCTGATTTTCTGGAATACGTAAATCCAGAGAACCAGAACTGATTTTTAGCATCATATTAGAAAGTTCATCCAGCGGAGAAACAATGCTGGAATATAAAATATGGATAATTGTGTAGGCATTATAAAAAAATAGAATAATAATAGAAAATAATAAGAGCTTTTGTATATTATTCATAGAAAACCAAATACTTTTATATGAGATTAGACAGCAGAGTGATAAGTTACCGTCATCCAAAGGAAGTAAAAGGAAATGCCATTTTTTTTCATCCAATTCTATAAGAGAACTTTTGTTTCGACTTTTTAGAAATTTATGTTCTTCAAGTGTTTTGTGTTTTAAGAAAGGTGTTCCAGTATTTGTGGCAGAATAAAAGAAAAGTTCTTTTGGATTCATTTGCATGAAGCTAGATTTTACAATATCGTCCGATGAAGGATCAAGCATCAACGCACAGACAGTAGTATCAAAACCAGATAAGCGCAATAATACTGTTCGATCTGAAAGACTTAATGGAATCCAAATGTTGCGGATGGAGAGAGGGTATTCTTTCCGCGTAAGAAACTCCTTAATCAGCGCCTGATCAGGATAGGAATAGGTTCGCTGAAAAACAGGACAATAATAGGAATATTTAGTATCATACAAAAAATAACCGCCAACACTGGGGTCTTGCTTAGCAAATGATTGTAGGCTGGGAAGCATCTCATAAGCATTTTCGTGTACTTCGGTAGCGGATGTTGCGTAATGCATCAACTGAAACGAGGTATTTGCAGTAATTTTATTCAGATTTTCCACAGAATTCTCAATTGATTTTGTCATGTTATTTCCGTGGTATTCAAGAAGTTTCTCATAGTCTTTCATTTCTGTTTTTATTTGGCTATTGATTGTATAAGAAATGAGAACAAATAAAAGCAATATCGCTGGAATTGAAAATGAGAGGTACGAGAAAAGAAGAATATGTCTGAAAGGTTTTGTTCTGGTAGTCATACATTTCCCCCTTTTGTATAATTTTTTTTAGTATAGCAAATGGTAAAAAAGAAAGCAATCTCATAGTTGCGATAGCAACTGTGAAAAGCGGAAATGGAACATTTCGTGTCGGAAATAGAATAAAAAAGAAAATGCTAAGAAAAAGATAACTGAAACAGAACATAAGAAAACAATTATCTGGTAGAAATAGAGATAAGAAAACGATAAGATTGAATCATAGTAATTCAGCAAGGATACCACAAAATATTCAATTCATGCGGAAAGGAAGAAAAAAATGAGAAAAAGAAAACTATTATCAGTTATGCTTGCAGCAACGATAGCATGTACGTCAATGACGACTTTTGTTCATGCGGAAAAAGAGGTACCGACACTTCGTGTTTGGATATTTGGCGATGGATCGACAGAGGACTGTGAAAAAGTATCAGAAGAACTTAGTAAAATTACCCGAGAAAAGATTGGTGTTAATGTAGAAATTTATGAATCAATTGATACCGAAAAATTAAATTTGGCTATGACAAGTGGAGAAAAGTTGGATTTAGTATGTGCACATAATTTGGATCAGCGTGGATTAGTCTCTTCCGGTATGCTCCTTCCTTTGGATGAGCTTTATAAAGAATATGCACAAGATGCTTCAGCAATGGTAAAAGAAGAGGACTTAAAGTGTCTTAATTTTAATGACGAAATGTATTTTTTACCAAGCAACGCAGATAAAGCTCGTGCATCAGGCGTATTGATGCGAAAGGATATAGTGGATGAATTGGGAATTCGTGTTGATGAAGTTAAGGATATGGAATCCTTCCATGATGTATTGGTTCAGGTGAAAGAAGCTTATCCAGATTTATATCCATTGGTTCCATCTTGGATTGGAGGTGGCATGCAAAAAACATTCCATATCGACGATATTTATAATGGATTGGTTGTTTTAGAAAATGGATTTGATCCAAATGATACAACAATTACCAGTCAGTATGAGACACAGGAGTGGTATGATTTTTGTGAATATATGTACCAGTGGAACCAGGAAGGGTTACTTATGCCAGATGCGGCTACTTCTACTGACAATGCTCCCATGAAAACGGTCGGATTTGCTGATTTTGAAAACTTAAATCCGCTAAAAGAAAAAGATGCTTCAATCACATGGGGAAAGGAAGTTGTATCTGCGCAGTTTGTAGAACCGTTAAAAGATACAGAAAGAAACAAGGGAAGGTGGTGCATTCCGACTGGATGCGAATATCCAGAAAAGGCAATGGAATTATGGAATCTGTTATATACAAATAAAGAAGCAGCAACTATGGCAGCCTTTGGAATTGAAGGGGTTCATTATGTATGGGATTCAACGAACACCTGCATTAAGACGGCAGAAGGGGCAGAGGACAGCACATATTCTGATTATGATTGGGCATGGCCAAATCAAAATATTCTTCCAGTATGGGAAGGAATGAATCCAGATGTCCGTAAAAATTTGGAGGAATTCAATGATAGTGCGGCAGTAGCTACATCTTTTGGATTTATATTTGATGCATCCATGGTAATGAATGAAGTTACAGCATGTAATAATGTAAAACAAAAATATGAAACACCGCTTCAGTGGGGAGTATTAGATCCTAAAGAAGCTATTCCGGAGTTTATTTCTGAGTTAGAAGAGGCAGGTATCCGAACAATTCATGAAGAAGCGCAGAGGCAGTTGGATGAATTCCTCGCAAAAAATAAATAAAGATTTCGGTGAAAAATAAGAACGGTACAAAGGGCAGGTCGGTAATCCGTCCTGCCCTTTTTAAGAACTTATTGGGAGAGAAGGGAGATTGTTATGAAGAAAAAAATGAGAAAAATATGGAAGTACTGGCCGCTCTATCTTATGATGCTGCCAGCTTGTATTTATATATTTATCAATAACTATGTACCGATGCCTGGAGTTTCCGTGGCTTTCAAACAATATAATTTCCAAAAAGGAATTTATGGAAGTCCATTTATTGGATTGAAGAATTTTAAATTTCTTTTTAAAAGCAGCGATGCATGGATCATTATGAGAAATACGATTGGGTATAACCTGATTTTTATTATATTAGGTACTGTAGCGGCAATTGCTGTGGCAATTTTACTAAATGAAGTGCGAGCTAAATTACCTAAAAAAATATACCAGACGTGTATTTTAATTCCATACCTTGTTTCCATGGTTATAGTCAGTTACTTGGTGTTTGCATTTTTAAGTGAAGAACACGGTTTACTAAATAAGCAAGTTATGGAATTTTTTGGATTGAATAAAGTATCTTGGTACAATGAACCGAAATATTGGCCGCTTATTTTAGTGTTTGTTAATTTATGGAAAAACATTGGATACAACACAATTATGTATTATGCGATGATATTATCGATTGATAAAACTTACTATGAAGCTGCCCGAGTGGATGGCGCGAATCGGTGGCAGCAAATTAAGAGTATTACGATTCCGTCTATTAAACCAACGATTATTATATTGACTTTAATGAGCGTCGGAAGAATTATGTATTCAGATTTTGGATTGTTTTATCAGGTTCCAATGAATTCAGGAACATTAATAGATGTAACTAATACGATTGATACATATGTTTATCGCGGATTAATGCAAACAAATAATATCGGGATGTCTGCGGCAGCAGGACTTTATCAGTCGGTGGTAGGGTTTGTTCTGGTAATGATTGCAAATTGTATTGTCAAAAGAATAGATCCAGAAAATGCTTTGTTTTAAGGGAGGAAATCTGTATGTATAAAAATGAAAAAGTATTTCAGGTTTTTGCTAACTGCATCTTGATATTGCTAACGATCGTTTGTGTAGCCCCTTTTGTTATGATGTTTTCCGCATCCATCAGTTCGGAGTCTGCCTTGTCGTCCTATGGCTATTCTTTTATACCAAGAGATCTGGATTTTTCTGCATATAAATATTTATTTTCAAGTACAGGATCTATTTTGCGGGCGTATGGGATCTCTATTATAGTTACAGTAATAGGAACGATTATGAATCTTACTCTTACCGTGTTGATTGCGTATCCTTTATCTCGCAAAGATTTACCGGGACGTAATTTTTTTGCATTTTACCTTTTTTTCACCATGCTGTTTAATGGAGGCTTGATTCCTTCTTACATAATGTGGACGAGATCATTTCATATTCAAAATACAATTTGGGCACTTTTAATTCCGAATCTGATGCTGAATGCGTACAACGTTATAATGATGAGAACATATTTTTCATCAAGTATTCCAATTGAAATTATAGAAGCAGCGAAGATTGACGGTGCACATGAAGGCACTGTATTGTCAAAAGTTATTCTGCCTATGGCAAAACCAATTATTGCAACGGTTGCACTTTTAGTTGTGTTGGCATATTGGAATGATTGGATGAATGGTTTGTATTATTTGACGGATGATAGTATGTTTAGTATTCAGGTGTTATTAACCAAAATCATGAGGAATTTAGATATCATCAAGCAGTCTGCTTCATCAGGAAAAATTATGGCAGCGCAAATGCCATCTATTTCTATTCGAATGGCAATTGCATTTTTAGGAGTACTTCCAATTTTAGCATCCTATCCATTCTTTCAGAAATTTCTTGTAAAAGGTATCACAGTAGGAGCCGTAAAGGGGTAAGTATAATTGGAAAAATGTAATCAGGCAGGGAATTAAGTTTAACCTGCCTGTTTTTTGAATCTGGGTGATAGTCTATGGAGAAAAAATAGATTTAAAATTACATGAATGGGAGCAAATATATGAGGCAATATGAAATTTATGAAAAAAAGTGGAAAGCAGAAAAAAATTCAGAAGAAGATGTGGGAAGGAAACTTCCAGAATTTGTTTTTTTTCATCCGGTTTCAGGTAAAGAAAAACATATTAAATGTTTTAAGAGTGGGGAAAATGAATTTTGTATGCGTTTTTTTCCAGAAGAACAAGGTTGGTGGGAGTACAAAGTTATGGGAGAAATTGAAGAGAGCGGATCAGTTTTTTTCGAGCCCAAGGATCAGAACAAGCATGGAGTGGTTAGAGTAATAGGAAAGCACTTTGAATACCAGGATGGGACAACTTTTTATCCAATAGGAACGACCATTTATGCTTTACTTCATCAAAAAAAAGAATTGTATGAACAGACGTTTGAGACATTAAAAAATGGAACCTTCAATAAAGTTCGTTTCTGTATTTTTCCAAAATACTATGATTGGAATCGTAATGATCCATTGATTTTTCCATTTGAAAAAACAGATGGAAAATGGGATACAAAGAAACCATGTTATGCCTATTGGGATTTTTTGGATGTTACTTTAAATAAGCTTGATTCTCTGGGTATACAAGCAGATCTAATTTTATTTCATCCATATGATAGGTGGGGGTTTTCTAAATTTACAAGAGAAGAAGCAATTGAATATCTTGATTATGCAGTAAACAGATTATCTTCACATCAAAATATTTGGTGGAGCCTTGCAAACGAATATGATTTGCTTGATTATGAATTGGAAGATTGGAACTTTTTTGCGGATTATATAACAAAAAAGGATGTGTATGGTCATCTTTTAAGCAATCATAACGCAATTCATTTTTGGGATTTCGCGAATAAAGACACGACTCATATTTGTGTACAAACAACTGACATTCGAGGCGCCTGTGAACTTGCATCGGTTTTTCAAAAACCTGTAATTATAGATGAGTGTGGATATGAAGGAAATCTGGAATTCAACTGGGGAAATCTTTCCGGTGAAGAAATGACAGAGAATTTCTGGATAGCTGTTTCCAGAGGCGCGTATTGTACTCATGGCGAAACATTTTTAAATGCGGAATGCGATGATGAAGTACTTTGGTGGAGTAAAGGTGGAGAGTTGAAAGGAGATAGTTGGAAACGAATTAAGTTCCTTCGAAGTATTTTAGAATCATTACCGGGACCGCTTGAATTTGTGAAAACAGGATATGCTCAATATTCTTTGGAGGAAATTGGTAAGATAGCTGAAATGTCAAAAGAAATGCGGCCCAAAGAATTTCAGGCAGGGCAATATACAAAGGGGTTATTACATGCGAATAAAGAAGAAATTTTAAGAATACAGAGTAATGGCCGTTTGGATTGTAGTCATTATAAAGACGAGGTGTTTCTCTATTATCTTGGAAGACGATGTCCGTCTTCTTTTACCATGGAATTACCGATAGGAAATACATATATTTTTCAATTAATAGATACATGGAAAATGACATGTGATGAGGTAAAGGGAGAAAAAGTAAAAATCGAAGAATCTCAAGTAAGAAATAAAGGAAACATTTGGCGTATACATTTTCCTTCCAAACCATATCTGGCTATTTTGGCGAGGAAAATAGAAGAGAAAAAATGATGTAATTTATAATGAAGAACAATATTTTGCAATCTTTCAAAGGGTCGATATCATATAATTTTTAAAATATGTACAGAAAAAAGAATAGAGGAGAAAAATCAAAATGAAAGAAGAATATAGAAATGCAGAATTAGAACCAGAAAAAAGAGCGAAGTTGTTGCTTGAAGAATTATCTTTAGATGAAAAAATGGCTCAGGTAAATGGGTTATTCCCTTTTGAAGATTTATTTTATGATATGGAAGAAATTGACCGCATGGTTCCTTTTGGAATAGGAGAAGTAAGTACTCTTGAAATGCGGCGTTTAGAGAGCCTGGAAGAAGTTGCCAAATGGCAAAGAAGTGTACAGGAAATTGTAATGAAAAACAGCCCGCATCACATTCCGGCAATTTTTCATATGGAAGGGTTATGCGGGGCATTTATTCAGGATTCTGCAAGTTTTCCTTCTGGGATTGGAAGAGCGGCAGGATGGAATCCGGAATTAGAAGAGGAGATTGCACAAATTGTAAGCAGACAAGAAGCAGCTTGTGGAATCACTCACATACTTGCGCCTGTATTAGATATTTCAAGGGATTCGAGAATGGGACGTCAGGGGGAAACCTACGGAGAAGATCCAGTACTGGCTTCTGCTCTTGGGGCTGCATATACCAGAGGAATACAAGAAGGAGAAAAATCTGGAAGAAGAACAGAAAGTGTAGCCAAACATTTTCTTGCTTTTCATAATTCTACGGCTGGAATACACGGTACGCATAGCGATACGCCGCCGAGATTACTTCAGGAAATATATGGAAAACCATTTCAAGCTGCTATTTCAGAGGCAGATTTAAAAGGAATTATGCCTTGTTATTGTTCCATCGATGGAGTTCCAGCGTCTGCTTCGCATGAATTACTGACGGATTTGTTAAGAAACGAGATGGGATTCAACGGAGTATGTATTAGTGATTATGGTGCTGTAGGAAATGTCCATAATGTACATCATGTAGGCGAAACAGAAGCAGAAGCCGGTTTAATGTGTATGAAAGCAGGGATGGATGTGGAACTTCCTAATACAACAGGGTATAACGATGAGTTGAAAAAGAAATTTGAAGAAGGAAAAGAAGATATTTCAATTTTAGATAACCTGGTTTTGCGTGTGTTAACAGCAAAATTTCGAATGGGATTGTTCGAACATCCATATGCACTACAGGGTGAAGAATTAAAACATGAGTTTTATTGTGAAAATGCAAGAAAGGTAGCTTTACAATCGGCGTTAGAATCTATCGTTTTATTAAAAAATGATGGGACGCTCCCTTTGAAGCCATCAATCAAAAAAATTGCATTAATCGGACCACATGCAGATAGTGCGCGAAAGTTTTTCGGGGGCTATACACATATGTGTATGGTTGAATCTACATTTGCAATAGAAAATTCTATTGCTGGTGTCAGTGGATGCAAAAATATAGATAATAAAAAAATTACTGTTATACCGGGTACAAATATACAATCAGACGAAACAGAAGAATTTGATCGTATCTTAAAGGTACAAAAGCCAGATTGCAGAAGTTTACTTGAAGAGTTAGAAGAGAGATATCCTGAAATCGAATTTATATATGCATATGGTTATCACATCGCAGGAGAAGACGAATCTGGTTTTGAAGAAGCTTTAAAGGCCATAGAAAAAGCGGATTTAGCGATTTTGACGTTAGGGGGTAAGCACGGAACTTGCTCTATGGCCTCTATGGGTGAGGGAATTGATGCAAGTGATATTAATTTGCCAACGTGTCAGGATAAATTTATCAGCGCAGCTGCAAAAATAAAAAAACCACTTATTGGTATACATTTTAATGGAAGGCCAATTTCAAGTGATATTGCAGATGAATATCTTAATTCGATTCTTGAAGCTTGGAATCCATCAGAAACGGGAGCGGAAGCTCTTGCTGACGTTTTGTTTGGAAACTATAATCCTGGTGGGAAATTACCTCTTACGGTGGCATATCATGCTGGACAAATCCCTATTTATTATAACCACGCAAATGGTTCGGCATGGCATCAAAGTGGCAGCATCGGATTTGCAAATTATGTAGATCTTCCGCATAGGCCAAGATACTTTTTTGGATATGGAATGTCCTATACAAAATTCCGCTATTCGAATATGAAAATATCACGAGAAAAAATAAATGCAGACCAACATATTGAAATATCTGTAGATATTGAAAATATCGGAGCATATGCTGGAGATGAAGTGGTACAGATTTATTTAAGGGACCTGTATGCAAGTATGGTACGTCCAGTTAAGGAGTTAGCAGGATTTAAGCGTCTGAAACTTTCACCTGGAGAAAAGAAGTGTGTGGTATTTGAAATTAGCGCAAGTCAAATGGCATTTTTAGATGAAGATATGCATTGGAAAATTGAAAAAGGTGGCGTACAGGTAGAAATCGGTAGCTCATCGGAGGATATTCGTCAAATAGGAACATTCTTTGTGAATAATAATGCATGGATTAAAGGAAAAGAGCGAGAGTTTTACGCAAAATCATTTGTAAAAGAAGTTTTTTGACAAAAGGATATGAAAGCAATTGTGTAATGAAACTTAAGCATAAAAATAATAGAGGTAAAGAGAAGATGGAAAAACGGACATATGAATTTACGAATAATGGAGAGTCTTGTGTTATTTATGACTCAAAACCACCAAGATATTGGTTTAATTATTTGTGGAATGAGCAAGGATATTGTGCACAGGTATCGCAAATGGGGCACGGAAGAAGCTATTATTTAAATGATAAAGCAGACATGTGCATGATAAATAATAATGACGCAAAATATATTTTTATTCGTGATGAAAATACAAAAAAATGCTGGAATATTGGAGATGGACCTTTAAATACAAAGGTCGATGATTATAAATGCGAACATAGCATTGGATTTTCAAAGGTAGAATCCTCTTTTCAGAAGATTAGAAGTTCGTGGAGAATTTTTGTTCCGGAAGAGGGATATCAGGAATGTTGGAATATTATATTAAAAAATGAGAGTGATGAGAAGAGAACATTAAGTGTATTCAGTGCGGTTACGTTTGAGTTGGAAGGGTTCCAATATCCTCGCTATTATGAAATGTATCGTTGTATGGAAACGCTATTTGATAAAGACCTAAACGGTATTTATTGTTCTTCTTCACATCCATTTGCGCCACATAAACGATATAACGCCTTTTTGGCATCCTCAGAACCGGTTTTTGCATATGATGGAGATTTAGCAAAATTTTGTGGGGAAACAGGCTCTATCACAAAACTGGATGCGTCAGCATATGCACTGTTTCAACAACCAAAAGTTGTAGTATCAGGAGAGGATTGTACGAATTCCTTAGCCGCTTTGTTTATTTTAGGCGGAGTACTGCAGCATAAGTTTATTTTGGAGCCAGGAGAAGAAAAGAAAATAAATTTTGTATTTGGTGTTAGTGAATCATTAGATGAAGCACGTAATGTTTCGAAAAGGTATACTTCCTTAGAAAATATCGAAAATGAGTTTGTGAAGACTGTTGAATATAATCTTAGAAAATATCATTCCCTTACAATTAAAACACCAGATAAGAAAATCAATAATATAATGAATCTATGGTTAAAAAAACAAATTGATTGTTGTATTGTTGGAAAAAAAGGAGTTCGTGATAACCTACAGATTGCTGTAGCGCTTTTGAATTATAGACCGGAAAAAGCAAAAGCAGAGATTCTTGAATGTTTGCGTCATCAATTCAAAGATGGACATGCGGTTTTAACCTGGTATCCATATGACGATACAAGATACTCAGATCAGCCGTTCTGGATTATATGGGCAGTATGTGAATTGATTAAAGAAACAGGAGATTATACGCTTTTAGATATGATGATTGAATGGCAGGATGGCGGCGAAGCATCTGTTTTGGAGCATCTAAAAGCGGCTGTGAATCGATTGATTTCGGACAAGGGAAGAAATGGATTGATTCGCATATATTTTGCTGATTGGAATGATGCGTTAAATATTACATCAGATCCAGAAGCTGAGTCCGTAATGCTATCGGAACAGTTTTGCCTTGCTTTAAGGGAAATGGAACGACTGATGGAAAAAATAGGAGATTATGAATATGCTTCGTTTTTGAATGTAGAATATCAAATTTTAAAAAAGACAATCAATGATGTGGCATGGGACGGTCAATGGTATATGCGCGCATTAAGCAAAGAGGAGAATATTGGATCAAAGACTAGCGAAGGAAGTAAAATTTATTTAAACCCTCAGACATGGGCTGTTTTAGGTGATGTTGTAGATGATGATAAACTTCCCATATTAATTGAGTCTGTAGATAATATGGAACAAGATTTTGGGTTTCCATTGAATTTGCCTCCATACGAAAAATATTCTCATCATGTAGGACGTATGTCAGGCATGCTTCCGGGATTATTTGAGAACGGTGGTGTTTATTGCCATGCTACCAGTTTTAAAATATTTATGGATTGTAAATTGGGCAGAGGCACAGATGCTATTCGTACGCTAAAAAAAATAATGCCGGACAGTGCATATAATCCATCCTCACAATCAGGGGCAGAGCCTTATGTGTTTACAAATTGTTATTCTACACATCCGAAATATTATGGGAAATCTTATTGGTCCTGGACAACGGGAACTTCGGCATGGGCTATGAGGGCACTCTGTGAGGGCATTATGGGAATTCAAAGAGATTATGACGGATTAAAGATCCTGCCATGTTTTCCAGCTGAATGGGAAAAAGGAGAAATTACCAGACATTTTAGAGGGGCAGATTATCATATTGTGATTGAAAATAGGAAACACATCGAAAAAGGTGTGATTAAAATTACAGTAGATGGGATAGAAAGGGAAAATCAAGTGCTTCCTGACTTTAAAGATGGAAAATGTCATGAGATAACTGTCAAAATCTGTTAAAACTAAGATTAGAAAAATAAATGAGGAATTTATTATGAAAAATATGGAATTGGCTCGAAAAATCGCGGAAGAATCTTTTGTATTATTAAAAAATGAAGACCATATTCTGCCTTTAAAGGAAGGTTGTAAAGCAGCTTTTTTTGGAAGAGCACAGATTTATACCGTATTTTCCGGAAACGGTTCCGGAGCATCGAAGGCATCAAAGGTTTTAAATATTTTGCAAGAATGCGAAAAGCAAGGTATTTGTGCAGAACCTGAATTAAAAAAATTTTATGTAGAACAAGCATTTTTGGATGAGGCTGAGAAGGAGCATCAAATAGATTTTAATAATATTGAACCAGGTATCACATGCGGTTTGATGTATGAAATCTTTGGAAAATACCATCCTCCTGTAGAAGAATATGAAATACCAGAAACCTTATTGGAAAAGTCGGCGAAATTTACAGATACTGCGATTTTGGTGCTTGGAAGAAATTCTGGAGGAGAAGAATGCGACCGATATCTGGAAAAGGATTATTACCTGACAGATTCCGAAAAAAAATTATTAACGAAGATTTCAGGGAAATTTAAAAACATCATTGTTATTTTAAATGTAAATGGATTGGTGGATTTATCATGGACAGAGCAATATGAAAATATAAAGGGAATTCTTTTCATTGGAATTTGTGGTGAGCAAGGCGGACCAGCAGTGGCGAAAATATTGAGAGGGGAAATTAATCCATCTGGAAAATTACCAATAACTATTGCGAAAAAATATGAAGATTATCCATCCGCAAAACATTTTTCGTGGGAAAAAGAGAATCCTGACAAAATACTTACATATTCGGATTATGGGCTGAACGCAACGGAAAATGGTAGTGTCGGATACGAAAAGAGCCCTGTCACAGTATATTGGGAGGATATTTATTTAGGGTATCGTTATTTTGATACTTTTGAGGTAGATCCATTATATCCATTTGGGTATGGGTTGTCTTATTCAAAATTTGAATTAAAATATCAAAAAGTAAAGAAAGAAAAGACAGGCATTACTATAGTTATACAAATAAAAAATACCAGTGAAATTTCCGGGCGCGAAGTTGTTCAGGTTTATTTAACTGGAATAGATACAAAAACAGAAAGAGCTCATCAAGAGTTAAAAGGGTTTGCGAAAACAGGAATTTTGAAATGTGGTGAAATAGAGGAAATATCTATTACAATTCCCTGGAAAGAGTTTGCCAGTTATCAATCGGAGAATGCAGCATATGTGATAGAAAAAGGAACTTATTATCTAACCTATGGCAATTCTTCAAAGAATACCATTCCTGCGATTACAATTAAAATTAAGAATGACATTCCAATAATGAAAACGAAAAACAGATTGGAAGTTAAAAAATGTAATAAAGATCAAATTAAATTTTTATCTAAGAAGAACATAGAAAATGAAAAATATAAAAAGCAAGAAGGAAAAATCATAAAGAATTTTACAGACATTGAAGAGGTAGTCGTAGAAGAGGATGATATTATTCTGCCAATGGATGAAAATAGAGTTTTGCCTACGAATATCAATGCCCTGAAAAATTTTAGTGTTGAAGAACTTGCATCTTTATGTGTTGGATATGGTCCTGGTATTCCATTTTCTGCTTTTAGCAAAGAAAAAATCCCCAATACATTTTTGGGAGAAGACGGAGAACCTTTAACGACAAACAGCCATCCAACAGGAATGAATGGTTATATTTCGCCTGCAATGGAAGAAAAAGGAATTTTATCTGTGGCATATAAAGATGGTCCGTCTGGTATTGGTGAAATAGCATGGCCTTCAGAAATGCTTCTTGCGTGTTCATTTGATCGAGAATTATGGTACCAATTTGGAGATGCCATAGGGCAGGAATGTGAAACTAATCAGATAGATATTTGGTTGGCACCAGCGGTGAATTTACATAGAAATCCATTATGTGGAAGAAATTTTGAGTATTTTTCAGAAGATCCATATTTAACAGGGATTTGCGGATGTGAAATAGCAAAAGGAGTTCAAGAAAATCATAAAGTTCTTGTTTGCCCAAAACATTTTGCTGCTAATGAACAGGAAACGTTCCGTCGAGGAAGTTCAAAAAAGAATTATGATGCCGCAGATTCTATTATTACAGAACGTGCGATTAGAGAACTGTACTTAAAACCGTTTGAAATGTTGGTTAGGGATGGAAATATTTCTTGTATCATGACTTCCTTTAATAAGATCAATGGTGTTTTTTCAGGTGGAAACAAAGAACTTTGTACAGAAATTCTAAGAGAAGAATGGAAATATGAAGGGATTGTTGTGACAGACTGGGGCGATATGGATGTTGTAGTAGATGGAGCAGATGCTGTAATGGCAGGAAATGATATTGTAATGCCAGGGGGTCCACCTGTAATCAAAGAAATTTTGAAGGGATATAATGAAGGAAGAGTTACCAGAAAGGCTTTGGAAATTGCAGTGTGTAATTTACTAAAAATGTTAAAAAGATTAAATAGATTTAATAAATAAAAGAAGCAGGGAAGAAAAAGATGAATGAAATTGCGAAAATTAAAAAAGACGAACAAGGAATAAGTAATTTATATGTTAATGGAAAGCCTTATTTGATTTTGGGTGGAGAGATACATAATTCATCGTCTTCGAATCTTACATATATGGAAGAACAAGTATGGCCATATTTGAAAGGAATGAATGTAAATACCATTCTTTTTCCGATTACATGGGAAATGATTGAACCCATAGAAAACATGTATGATTTTTCCTTAGTTGAAGGTTTATTAGAACAGGCGGATCGTGAAAATATGTATTTAGTGGTTCTCTGGTTTGGTTTATGGAAAAATGGAGAAAGTTTTTATGCACCAGAGTGGGTGAAAACGGATAAGAAGAGATTTTGGCGTGCAAGATACCAAAGTGGGTTAGAATCAGAAACTATTTCACCTTTATGCCAGGAAGCCGTAAAAAGAGATAGAACTGCTTTTTGTAAGTTGCTTGAGTTTTTGAAAGAAAATGATTTAAAGCAAAGAGTGATTATGGTGCAAATAGAAAACGAAATCGGATTTCTGAAGTCTGATAGGGATTACTCTTTAATTGCGAATCAAGCATTTCAGGAGAAAATACCTTTTGAAATTCAAGCGTTGTACAATAAAACAGGAACCTGGAAGGAAACCTTTGGAGCAGACGCAGAGGAATACTTTATGGCATGGTGCTACGCTAAAGCGATAGAAGAAATTGCAAGTGAAGGAAAGAAGATTTATCCATTGCCAATGTATGTGAATGCTTGGCTAGAGCAGCATCCGGATCGTGCGGGGATTTATCCTTCTGGTGGTCCAGTGGCGAAACTAATTCCATTATGGAAAAAAGGAGCACCTTCAATAGATATGATATCGCCGGACATTTATGTCCGTGATTTTAAAAAGGAGTGTATTGCGTATGCGCAGCACGGAAATCCTTTATTTATTCCGGAAACTGCCAGGAATGCAAAATCAGCATCAAGGATATTTTATGCGGTAGGTGCCCATAGGATTTTAGGATTTGTTCCTTTTGGAATTGAGGACATACAGAATCAAAACAAAATATGTTTGAAAAAAGACCAGTTAGAAGGATTAAATATTATGGAGGAAGCGTTTGATGATCGAAATACTGTGCCATACCTGAATGAATCATATAGACTGTTGCAGGCAATGAAAGAAAAAATTTTTTCTGCAGGAAAAGATGAAATAGTTGGGTATATAAGAGAAAATACAAATGAACAGGGATGTATTTTGGAATTTGAGAATTTCGATCTTCAGCTGGATTATATGTATGGAGAGACAGGGAGTGCAGGAATTATCTTTCCTGAAAAGGATGGGTTTTACTTGGTTGGATGTAATACCAGGTTTACGGTACTGCCCAAAAAAGGAAGATATGAAAATGTGGAGATTGTTCGATACGAGGAAGGCGAGTTTTTAGCAGAAAAGTGGATTAGAAAAAGAATTCTCAATGGTGACGAACGATATGATATGGCAGTTTATAATATGCCGCAGGGTAAGTATGTAAAGCTGTTAATTCCAAAATAAAGTATATTAAAATTGGATTCAAAGTCTCGGTGTAAGCCGGGACTTTGTTGTGTTTGCATGTATTTTTGTAATGTGGTGAACTGTGGAACAACAGGTATATCTATGTGAATAGTGTGAAAGAAATTTAACAGATATGACGAAAAAAATGTTTTAAAGTGTAATTTTGTACAAAATATTGCAATATATTTTGCCGTTTTTAAGGTAAGATGCCTATATCAGTAAGGAGGAAAAAAGATTATGCTTCATAATATTAAAATATCGAAAACAGAACCAAATAAGGGAATTCTTGATTATTCCTATTTATTAGATGCTCCTGCAGGGAAACATGGTTTTGTTGAGACAAAAAATGGGCATCTATATTTTGAAGATGGGACCAGAGCTAAATTTTTGGGCTTTAATATAGCTGCAAGATCGAATACTCCAGATCATGATTTGGCTGAAAAATTAGCTGAAAGATTTGCCAGTATGGGAGTGAATATTATTCGGCTGCATGCCGCTGACGCTCCGATTAGTGAAGTGCCTTGCAGTTGGAGCAGTTGTAAAGAAACGCCGCTTTTGGATTATCCATCAGGCAGTAGTCGTGAATTTAATAAGTCGGGATTGGATCGTTTTGATTATTTTGTGGCGAAGTTAAAGGAAAAAGGAATTTACTTGCATATTGATTTAATTGTGGCAAGGGAATTTCTTCCAGGTGATGCTTTGGATTATCCTGGATACCCCGGAAGCTGTATAAAGAGATATCCAATGTATAACCGGCGATTAATTGAACTGCAAAAAGAATATGCGAAAAAATTATTGTGTCATGTAAATCCATATACAGGACTTGCATTGATTGATGATCCGGCAGTAGTTACTATCCAATTAAACAATGAGGAAAGCGCAATTAAAGGAACTGATGATACAGATGCTTTAGAACCGTATAAAAATGAAGTTCAGAAGCGTTTTAACGACTTCCTTTTGATGAAGTATTATACAAGAGACAATTTAAAAGAAGCTTGGACAAAAGATGGAAGTTGTGCTTTAGGCGAGGATGAAGATCCAGAGAAGGGAACCGTAGAGGTTTTACAGGGAGGTTTTTATCAGCCTGTAAGCAATCCAAACGATTCTTGGAGCACAGATCCTTGTAGTCCTCCGCGTTATGGGGATTTCATGGAATTCGGTATTCTGATGAATCGTAAGTTTTATCAAACAATGAAAAACTATATTCAATCCCTAGGCGCAAAAGTACCTATTGTTACGAGCAATTTAGTAGCTGGAGCAGCTGATGTTTACGGACATATAGACGGAGATATTATCGAAAATAATTGTTATTTTAATCATCCGATACCTCCTTTTAAAGATCCGGAATATATAGTTCCTGGACCTGGAGAATATGTATCCACCAATCCGTTGACAATTCAAAAAGGAGTAGGAGCTATGGCGAATACTCTTGTTAATTTGGCTTCTGTAGCTATTATACAGGGAAAACCATTTATGCTTAGCGAATGGAATGAATATGGAGAACATCCATTTCACTCTACTGCCGTAGTTCATACAGTTGCATATGGATGTTTGAACGATTGGGATGGATTAATTCTTTACAATCATCATACATCAGAGAAGGATGATCAGCCAGATGATGAAATCAGAAGTATTTTTGATGTATATAATGATCCTGCAGTTATTTGTCAATGGGGATTTATGGCATCGATTTTTCTAAAAGGAATTGTGTCAAAGGCGAGACATCGTGTAGATGTGGTGTATACTCAAAACGATCTTAGGACTTTTCCTAACTGGGGACAAATGCCAACTACTTTTTTTCCATATGTGACAGCAATGCGCAATGTTTTCCTTGATGGAGGAGATACATATCAAGGGGATGGGGATATTGCTGTAAATGCAGGATTTTTAAATGGAGCTGATTTATCTGGTGCGAATAAAGGAGTATATTACGCATGGTCACCGTATCGTGATGCGGGAAGCAGATATTTGGAAAAAAATCGTCTTATAAAAGCTGCGAGAGGAACAACAGAAATTCAACCAGGTGTTCATTTAGGTGATCGGACCCTTGTATTTGATGAGATTATGAAAATTGCAGGTGATGGAGACTATCGTTCCTTTGCCGCAATAGTTGATAAGGCAATGAAGATGTGGAAGGTAATGCCGGAAGATTGCGGATTTGTAGACGGAAAACTAATTTCCGATACGAAAGAACTTATATTTGATCCAGATCGCGCAAGATTTCAAATACAAACACCTTATTGCGGCTATTTTAGTGGCGCACCGGAAGAATGTATAGTTCTTTCAGATAAGATTCAGGTAAAAGTTAGGAATGAGAGAATTTCGTTATCACTTCTTCCAGTTAACGAAGGTTTATTAAATGAGTCAAAAGAATATGTATTGACAGCTATGGGAAAAACAGGGGTAGACGAAATGATTTGTACACCTGGCCCAGAATTTATGGGAATGAAACTTAATATTGTAACTTTGGCAGGAAAGCTATATGCGGAGACAATGGAAGGAGAAATAATAGTAAAAGCAAAGAGTGCGACACTCAAGATCTTGAATCCTGTTGGAGAAGCGCTTAGTGAAATCCATGGAAAGAATAAAGGAGATTATGTAACAATCCAATTAGATGGAAGCATACCAGGAATACAATATCATTTATGTATAAAAGAGTAATGCTTTAAATACATACTCTCAAAATGATGAATACCAGGAGGAAATGAAATGGGAAAAGCAAAAGAATTGGGATATGATAAAAATGGAGTACGCCGAGTAATGCGAAAGAGAGATTACGGGGCAGATTTTATGGGGCAGTTAAGCCTTGGAATAATGGGAAATTTGGTAGGGCAGCTCCAGTATTTTTATACGGATAAGGTAGGACTTGCAGTTGGTTCTGTAGGGATTGTAATGTTAATTACGAAAATTATTGATGCCTTGACAGATATATGGTTTGGAAATGTTATCGATCATTCAAAAGGCGGAAATAAAAAGTATTATCAATGGATGTTTCGGCTTTCTGTTCCTGCGGCGGCAATTATCGTACTAGTCTTTACAGTACCTATTCAATTAGGACAGATTCCGGCATTGTTGTATGCTTTGATTACAAATCTTCTTTTTACAACTATAATTTATACAATGATTGCTACACCATTTGCGGCGGCAATGGTTGTACGTACGAATAGTCAGGACGAAAGAAATAATATGGGTATCTTACGTGCTGTAGGAAACTATGGTGCGGGTATGATAGTTTCAATTGTTACAATTCCAGTGACAAATATGTTGGGTGGAAATCAGAATGCCTGGATAAAATATGGTGTAGTAATGGCTCTTGTTGTATTTCTGGCTTTGCTGATTTGCTATAACAACGGCAGAAAAGCGAAATTTGCTGAGGATTTTGAAGAAGAAAAATTTGTTGCTGAAGAAGAAATCGTTCCTTTTAAAGATGCAGTTTCTATGCTCTTTAAGAATAAATATTGGGTAATTGTATTACTATTTAATTTGATTACTGCAGTTACAAATGCAATTGTCGGTTCTGCGGGAACATATTATTGTAAATGGATTTTTGGAAATGATAATTTGGTTGCAATTTTAGGCATGGGAGGTATGCTTGCTACAGTATTGGGATTTGCTCTTTCGAAATTGATTATTTCTAAATTGGGAGTAAGAAAGACAGTTTGTGCAGGGCTTCTTATTGCCGTTATTTCAGCGGGGATAAGATGCTTTGTCCCAACAAATATTGGCATGTATTTTATAACGGGATTAATTGGCAATTTTGCACAAATTCCGATGATGTGTCTTTATGGAGTTATGCTTGGAATGGCAGTTGATTACAATGAATATAAATATGACAAGAAATTGGTAGCAGTTTCTTCTGGCGCTATCGGATTTGGAAATAAAGTAGGTTCCGGTTTAGCATCTGTGATTTTGGCAGCATTCTTGGCACTAGGCGCGTATGATGCAACATTGGAAGTAGCTACGACATCAATGCGTTATGCAATTTTTGGATTTTCTAACTATTTGCCAGTTGTAATCAATCTTTTAATGTTTATGATTTTTAGAAAGTTTGATTTAGAGGAAAAATTACCCACAATGAGAGAAGAAATAGAAAAGCGTCATAGAGGAGAATGATGATTGAAAAAGGTCGAAATTATATTTTTCGACCTTTTTTTCTAAATTGCATGGGAGTTATGCCATATTGTTTTTTGAAGACGTTTTGAAAATAAGATTGATTAGAAAAACAAAGATAACTACTGATTTCGGCAAGTGTTTGTTCCGTATATATTAATAAACTTTTGGCTTCTTCTAATTTACAACGGTTTATATAGGCTCCAATATTGATCCCAAGTTCTTTTTTGAATTTTTTAACCAGATAGGATACGCTTCGATTGATCTGAGCAGCGACATTTTCAATATGAATGGGTTCATTTGTATGAGTTCTTATATAACTCATGCAAAGAAAAATATCGGCAGAAATTCCATCAGGAATATGTGTTTCGCCAGCTCTTCTACAAAAATCTAATAACATGGTGTATTGTAGATGGTTTATTGATTCAAGATTTTGCATTTTTTCGCATTCCTGTATATAATAGTCCATCAACTGATAGGCTTTTTCAATTTCGACGCCTCCGGGAATCGCTCCGATTAAGGCTGCTTTTTGCGTTGTGCTAATAAAAATATTTTTTGCATGTCGGATTGGTGAAGAAGCGAGCTTTCCTTCATATAGAGGGCGTTGGTGCGTATCCAAATAGTTGATTAAACGTTTCTCATTTCCATCTTTTATACATTCATATAAATTGATTTCAAAAGTATAGGTGTTGCGTATATTTGCATTTTCAAGCTTTTCTATGCGGTCTTGTAATTGTTTTTCATGGTATTTATTTAAGTTGTCAGATATATTGTCAAAAAGGACTTCTGAAGGAGATTCTTTTTGATTTAGACACAAGTAAATAAAAGAAAGATGATGAAAAAGTCCTACGTGGCTGATAATTGGCATGGAAAGAAAAAACTCTGTTAGTTGTTCTTTATACTTTAGGGGGAGTGCCTGTTCATGCATAAAGAGAGAAATCAGTTCATTGGTGACAGAAACATTAAAAATAGGTCCAATGATAACATCATAATTGGTGTTGTCTATATGTACCCTTCCATATTCCAGATCGGGTGTCAGACGTTCAAAATTTGGATTGCTTTTTTGCGGATATAAAGGGAAATGGCGTGGTGAAGTGATATGCAGGAGGTCTTCTAATGTTGAATATACAGGTATTTCATCTGATAAAAGAGAAATGGGGATGCCTGTTGCTTGAAAATATTTTTTGCAAAACAAAATATAATCCATAAAAATGTTCCCTTCTTAATTTGATTTTAATGTAAACAAGAATCTATAAAATTATACCATATTTTACAATATATGAAATCGTAAACATGTTATCTTTGAAAGAAAAAATAGATGAATTTTGATTTGTGGAGGGATTTTATGAGTAAGGGAATAGAAATTGAAGAAATTCGAATAGAGAACTGTGTAAAAGGCTGTATTACAGATTGTACCAGCCCGGTTATTTCTTTTTCATTAAAAAGTGACAAATTTAATACAAAAATGGAAAAGGCGAAAATTTTAATAGGCGGCTATTCTAAAATTGTGAAAAAGCAAACAGGGATTATATGTGATAATGTTGTGAAAAATCCATTTTCTCAATATCCAATCCAGATTGAAGTAATAGATAATTACGGAAGAAAAGCAATAAAAAAAGGCTGTTTTATGTCTGGACGTTTGGATACTCCTTGGGATGCACAGTGGATTACGGATGAAGATTATGAATTTTCATCTAAAGAATCACCGAAACCAATGACTTTTTTGAAGACATTCTATTGTCATGGAAATGTGAAACGAGCTTATATTACTTCTACAGCAATAGGTGTTTATGAGTTAACGCTTAATGGATGTTTATGCTCTCTTAAATTGTCTGATTCTTGATTACACAAATTGTCCAAAAA
>SAMEA3387494__coassemble_1842_pt1 | contig 51609 bp, 42 predicted proteins | sample SAMEA3387494__metabat2_low_PE_043 | metagenome-assembled genome bin SAMEA3387494 (sample SAMEA3387494) | Felis catus | biome: Faeces | place: United Kingdom | collected 2012
AGACTGTGAAAGAAAAGGGAAACGTAAAATACAATGAACCATGGATTCTGCAGCGGGCAGATCCTTATGTATACCGTCATACAGATGGTATGTATTATTTTACAGCATCAGTTCCAGCATATGATCGCATTGTACTCCGCAGGAGCAGAACCTTGAATGGACTGAAGGATGCAGAAGAAGTGACTGTCTGGATGAAACATTCTTCAGGAATTATGAGTGAACATATTTGGGCGCCGGAGCTTCATTATCTGGATGGAAAATGGTATCTTTATTTTGCCGGAGGAGAAAAAGAGGATGTTTGGGCAATTCGTCCCTACGTTCTGGAATGTGAAGATGAAGATCCGCTGACCGGCAAATGGGTAGAAAAAGGAAAAATGCAGCGGGCAGACGGGGATGTTTTTTCTTTTGAAGCTTTTTCCCTGGACGCAACTGTTTTTGAAAATAAAGGAAGGTACTATTATGTATGGGCAGAAAAGGTTAGTGTGGGACCGCAGATTTCCAATCTTTATATTGCGGAAATGGAGACTCCCTATAAGCTAAAAACAGTACAGGTTCTGCTTACAACCCCGGATTATGATTGGGAAAGAGTGGGCTTCTGGGTGAATGAAGGCCCAGCTGTAATCAAACATGAGGGGAAAATCTATCTGACTTTTTCGGCTTCTGAAACAGGAGCTGCATACTGTATGGGTATGCTGACTGCATCGGAGGATGCAGATCTTCTGGATCCCCGTTCCTGGGAAAAGGACAGATATGCTGTACTTAAAACAGATGCAGAAAAAGGAATTTACGGACCAGGTCATAATTCCTTTACTACAGATGAAGAAGGAAATCCGATTATGGTGTATCATGCGCGTACAGAGGAGAAAATTGAGGGAAATCCTCTTTATAATCCCAATCGACATGCGATGCTGATGAAAATTTCCTGGGAGGATGAGACAGGACGTCCTGTTTTTCGATATAAATAAAAAATCGGACAGCCTTGTGAGAAAATCACAAGGCTGTCCGATTTTCTTCCTATTATATAATAGGAAGAGATTTTATCAAAAGGGAACCAAAAGAGGAGAAAGGACTTATTTTTGTCCGTAATATGCATTTGCACCGTGTTTTCTGAAATAATGTTTGTCCTGGAGTTCCTGTGGAGCAGGTTTATTCTGGGGATTGATTTGTTCACACCGGGTAGCCATTTTGGCAACTTCTTCAAGAACTACAGCATTGTGAACTGCTTCATGAGCATCCTTGCCCCAGGTAAATGGGCCATGGTTCTTACACAGAACAGCAGGAACGGCCACGTAGTCCAGTTTCATTTTTTTAAATTCATCTGCAATAAGAATACCGGTATTTTTTTCATAGGCACTTTCAATTTCTTCCTTGGTCAGGTTGCGGACACATGGAACTTCGCCGTAAATATAGTCAGCATGGGTAGTTCCGTAGCAGGGGATTCCTCTGCCTGCCTGCGCCCAGCTGGTAGCCCAGGAAGAGTGGGTGTGAACGATTCCTCCGATATTCGGGAAACGATTATATAAGACTACATGTGTTGCCGTATCAGAAGACGGATTGTATGCACCTTCTACCTTGTTTCCATTGAGGTCAACTACGACCATATCTTCCGGTGTCAGTTTGTCATAATCCACACCGCTTGGTTTAATAACGAAAAGTCCCTTTTCCCGGTCGATTCCGCTGACATTTCCCCAGGTGAAGGTGACAAGACCATATTTGGGAAGCTGCATATTGGCTTCATAGACTTCTTTTTTTAATTCTTCTAACATTTCAAATTTCTCCTTTATAAAGCGGTTACGGCTGCCTGTTCCACAGCGATTCCTTTTTTGTAACGTTCAATAAATTCTTCAAAACCTGCCACATCCTGTGGATCTGGATTCATGGATGTGCCTTCGCTGTTGGCAAATACCTTGTTTGCAAGATAATCCTCCAGGCTTTCCTGTTCTTCGCGTTGGAGCATATAGGAGGCAAGAAGCGCCATTCCCCATGGACCGCCTTCTCCGGCTGTTTCCATTACAGAAACAGGGGCGTTGACGGCAGCTGCAAGAATCGACTGTCCCACACCTTTTGTTTTGAAAAGACCTCCATGTCCAACAAGAGAGTCGATTTCCACGCCTTCTTCTTTAAGAAGAATGTCCATGCCGATTTTCAACGCGCCCAGGGCTGTGAAAAGGTGGCTTCTCATAAAATTGGCAAGATTGAAATGGCTTTCCGGTCTCCGCACAAAGAGAGGACGTCCTTCAGAAACGTTGGTGATATTTTCACCGGAAAGGTAGCCGTAGGAAAGAAGGCCGCCACAGTCCGGATCACCTTCCAGCGCTTTGTGATAAAGAGTTTTGAAAAGCTTGTCCATATCTACTTCAATGTCCAGAGCTTCTGCAAATTCTCTAAAGATTCTCACCCATGCATTGAGATCAGAAGTACAGTTGTTGGCATGAGCCATGCCAACCAGACTTCCATCTGGTGTAGTAACCAGGTCGATCTCCGGATATACCCTGGATAATTCATGTTCCAGAACCACCATGGCGAAGACAGAGGTTCCGGCAGAGACATTTCCGGTATGTTTGGCAACGCTGTTCGTAGCCGCCATACCTGTTCCTGCATCTCCTTCCGGAGGGCAGAGGGGGATACCGGCTTTTAATTTGCCGCTGACATCAAGAAGTCTGGCGCCTTCCTCGGTGAGAACTCCTCCTTGTTCCCCTGCAACAAGCACTCTGGGGAAAATGTCTCTCAGTTTCCAGGAATAGTTTTTTTCTGCAATGAGGCTGTCGAATTTCTGAACCATTTCTTCGTCATAATCCCTGGTTTCCGGATCAATAGGGAACATACCGGAAGCATCACCCACACCCAGCACTTTATTTCCTGTAAGTTTCCAGTGGATGTATCCGGACAGGGTTGTGACATAGGACAGGGAAGGCACATGCTCCTCCTGATTTAAGATTGCCTGATACAGATGGGCAATACTCCATCTAAGAGGAATGTTGTAATGAAACAATTCAGTCAGAGCCTTGGCGGCAGGATCTGTAGTGGAATTTCTCCAGGTACGGAAGGGTACAAGAAGGGTATCCTCTCTGTCAAAAGCCATATATCCATGCATCATGGCGCTGAAACCAATAGCGCCAATGGTGGTAAGTTCGGTATTGTATTTTTCCAGGACATCTTTGGCAAGCTTCTGGTAACTGTCCTGGAGACCTGTCCATATATCCTCCTGCGTATAAGTCCAATACCCATTTTCCAGACGGTTTTCCCACTGGTGGTCACCAGAAGCAATAGGGGTATGGGTTTCGTCTACAAGAACCGCTTTGATTCTTGTAGAGCCGAATTCCAGACCAAGGACGGTTTTGCCGTTTTCAATCAGGGATCTGATCTTCTCTTTTTTCATGGAAGCAATCTCCTTTCTATTTGCCATATACAAGACTGTTCCAGAGCAGTTCGTTTTTGAACTGGCGAATGGTGGTATCTTTGTCAATGTATACAGCTTCAATTCCCATAGCAGCAGCCCAGTCGCCCATTTGTTCTGCAGTCAGATCGTAGCTGAATGCAGTGTGGTGTGCGCCGCCGGCAAGAATCCAGCTTTCGGCTCCAATGGGAAGGTTTGGCTGGGGAGTCCAGAAAGCAGTAGCAACAGGAAGCTTTGGCATTGGTTTTTCTGGCTTTTTACATTCTACATCGTTGATGATCAGGCGGAAACGGTCACCCAGGTCAATCAGGGAAGTTGCAATTGCCGGTCCGGTCTTGGATGTGAAGACCAGTCTTGCAGGATCTTCCCGGTCACCCATGGAAAGCGGCTGGCATTTGATGCTGATAGGGCCGTCTGCGATGGTGGGGCAAACTTCAAGCATATGGGCCTGAAGAATTCCTTCTTTGCCTGGAACCAGATTGTAGGTGTAATCTTCCATAAAGGAGGTTCCTTTTGCATCTTTCATTCCCTGGGTCATCAGTTTCATTACACGAACCATAGCTGCTGTTTTCCAGTCGCCTTCTCCACCGAAACCATATCCTTTTTCCATAAGCCGCTGGATGGCAAGACCTGGAAGCTGTTTCAGAGAACCGAGATCCCCGAAGTGGGTGACAATTGCCTGGTAATTTTTTTCTTCCAGGAATCGTTCAAAACCAATTTCGATTCCGGCCTGCGCTGCCACATGTTTGCGGAATTCTTTTTCATCTCTTCCTTCCAGAAGGATGGTGTATTTGTCGTAATATTCTTCAACCAGGGCGTCGATATCTGCCTGGGAAACTGCAGCAACGGATTCTGCAATCTCATTGACAGGATAAGCGTCTACTTCCCATCCGAACTTAATCTGAGCTTCTACCTTGTCTCCTTCGGTAACCGCAACGTTTCTCATATTGTCAGCTACTCTCATTACACGTACATGGCTGCTTTCAACGATACCAATGGCTGTGCGCATCCAGGAACCGATTCGTTTCTGTACGTCTTCATCCGCCCAGTATCCCATAATGACCTTGCGTTCCATGCCAAGACGGGAGAAGATGTGGCCAAACTCACGGTCACCATGTGCTGCCTGGTTCTCGTTCATGAAATCCATGTCAATGGTGTCGTATGGAATTTCACGATTAAACTGAGTATGTAAATGAAGGAGAGGTTTTCTGTACTCCTGAAGACCAAGGATCCAGGATTTGGCAGGGGAAAAGGTGTGGCACCAGGTGATAACACCGGCACAATTTTCATCATTGTTTGCTTCATTGAAGGTTTTGCGGATCATCTCATTGGTGAGAAGAGTCGGTTTCCATACAACTTCAAAAGGAAGCTTGCCAGACTGATTCAGAGCTTCCACAATAATTCTGGAATGCTCTGCTACATGGGCAAGACATTCGTCGCCGTATAAGTCCTGTGAACCGGTACAAAACCAAAACTGGTAATTTTTCATTTTTAACATAAGTAAGACCATCCTTTCGTTCAAGCGTTTGTATCAATTTGTGCTGATTATAAAAAAGAAAAGGAAAAAGGACAATTTCCTAATTCTGCGGTTTTTATAAAAAAGTTACCTAATCCGACAAATATGGATTTTTTTCTGGAAGATTTCTTGCTTTCCCCCAAAAGTACATTTATAATTTCCTCATAATCAGGAAGAAAGGGGATTTTACAGAATGGGAAAGGGGAGCGAATAAAAATGTCATTGTTAGATGTTTGCAGAAGGATGACACAGGATGAAAACATTTGTCTGGGAGAAAAGCATCCCATGGGAACCAGGCTGGTTTGCCCGGAGTACTCCAAATCAGCAAAGGAGGTAAAAACCTTTCCTCTTGTGGAGCAGCAGTCGGTGTTTGCTCTTTGCTGGAATATAGAGGAAAGTCAGATTCATTCCACAATGGTGCCGACGCCCCATAGATTTTGCTGCAGATATATCTTCGGGGAAGGAGAAAAGACACAGCTCCATACCCACGATTATCTGGAATTAAGTTATGTGGTAAAAGGGGAATTCAGACAGAAAATATCAGGAAAGGATATTGTATTCCGTAAGGGAGAACTTTGTCTCATTGATAAGAATTGTGTGCATCAGGATTATCTTCAGAATGGAGAGCATGTGATTTTGTTTCTTGGTTTGTCAAATGATATGTTTACAGAAGTTATGAATGAAAATGTGAGTACGGAAAAAATTATTTCATTTCTTCAGTCGGCGCTTTTGAAACAGAAAAATCTTCAGCAATACCTCCGTTTTAAACCGTCTCCGGAAACAGAAGTGGCTCTGGAAAAGGCTTTTGAGCAGCTGATTGAGGAACTGCTGATCAATGATACTGGTTCCGCCTTTATCTGCAAGGGGCTGATGGTTCGGATTTTCGGTCTCTTAAGTACTGGTTGTGAGTTTTCTCTTTCCAGAGAACTGCGTCAGGCAATGAGCTGGATTGTATTTGAAGAGGTAGCAGATTATATTTCCCACCACTATACAAGCGTAACCATAAAGGAGCTGGTGGATACCTTTCATTTTCAGGAAGATTACTTCAACCGTCTGATCCGCAGCAAGGCTGGGGTTTCTTATTCCGAATATGTACAGAAAATCCGCCTGGAAAAAGCAGAAACGCTTCTGCGTTCCACAAATATGACTGTGGATGAGATCGCAGAAGCGGTGGGATACCAGAATAAGGGCTACTTCTATAAAATTTTTAAAAAAGAGTTTGGGATGACTCCCCGTCAGATGCGCCTGGAATGATCAGGCAGGATGATACCGTATGTGAACACGGATTCCCTGGGGGTGATCACCGAAACCATTACCGAATAAGGTACAGCCTCCTGGGTGAACTGCATCTGGGGAAACAGAAAAGCGGAGTTTGAGCACCGAGTCTGGTGTAATATTCAGAGAATGGATGGTTTCATTGGAAAAGGACTCTCCATCAAGAAAGGTACCAAGCTGGTTGATTTCCAGTTTCTTTAACAGACCATATTGGTTCAGAAATGGAAACCACCAGTCCGGATTCAGCTTTCCCCGTCTGTCTCCGAAATCCCCGGGACTTTGATAAATGCCCAGAAGTGTTCCGTTCAGAGAGAGGGCGATATCAGAAGGCCAGTTATTATTTGTCGTGGGCGCTTCTGAACCAATCTCAAAGGAAATGCGAAGGGAATCAATGAGATTTCCCGGTGGAACAGGATTGGGCAGCGCATATTCCAGATATCCTGTCTGAAACCAAAGGACAGATCCATGATAACGTCCTGGATCTGCAAAGTATTTCGGCTGGTCCAGCCTTCCGATGAAAGCTGCACGTGAAGCAATTCCGCAGGGAGGAACAATATTGAAATCCATATAAGTGCCGATGGGAACCTCTTCCTTACAGATAAAAGTACGTTCCTTCGGGGGCATGATCTCAACTGCTATCTGTTCAAGACGGTTTCTCAGATAGCAGCACTTTTGTTTTCCCTGAGAAGTGCTTTCGTCAATCAGGTAGATGAGACCGCTTTCTTTCAGAATCCTGAGATGGGGAGAAAGGGTGCTCATTGGAATTTTGAGTTCCCGGGAAAGCTGTTTGATATTTGTTCCTTCCTTCTGTCCGATGGTGTTGTAAATTTTCACTCTGAGTTCAGAGCCTAAAGCTTTGAAGACGGGGAGTCCGTTGGTTAAATGATAAGAGGTAATCATGTCATTTCTCCTGTTTTTGGCTAAAATAGCCTAAATCATTATATTTTAGAATAATACGTTATACCTGCTTAAAATATACGGCTTTGATGGAAAAAAGTCAAGAAAAACAGGAAATAAAAAGAATCGTAAAATGGGAAAAATTACAAAATTTATTTTAGATAAAAGTAAAATAATAAAAAATAATCAAAAATATATTGACAATGAGAAAGTGGGAATGTACAATATAGACATAAAGCCGGTAAAAAAAAAAATAAATTGTGCAAAATCACCATACAATTTCGCATACAAAGTTGTTTAGAGTAATACGAAATATAGGGGCAAACAGAAGCGCGGCTAGTGGCAGAAATGGAGAGAAAGGTGATTTTCTACAGAAAAACCGGAAGGAGCAAATCAAATTAAGGAGGAAAAAATTATGAAGAGAAACAAAATGCTCGCATTATTGCTCAGTGGCGCAATGGTAATGTCAACCGTGGGAATGACCACAACAGTACATGCCGAGGAAGAAGCGGAAGAGGGCCCAACCGCGGTGACAACCGTAGGTCCTGATGATGGTACGAAATTTGATCTCTGGACCTTTGTTGACCTGCATAGTAATTTCTATGCAAACATGGTTGAGGAATGGAACAAGCAGAACCCAGATAAACAGATTCAGGTGACCTTCAGTACCTATCCTTATGCAGAAATGCATAATAAACTGATGATGTCCCTGCAGGCTGGCTCAGGTGCTCCGGACCTTTGCGATGTTGAAATCGGACAGTTCCCCAATTATACAGGAGATGACTGCCCTCTGTATTCTTTAAATGATGCCCTTGCTCCATATGAAGAAGACATGGTACAGTCCAGACTGGACGTATATTCCAAGGAAGATGGAACAAGAATCGGTGTTCCCACCCATGTAGGTGCAACGGTTATGTACTGGAATGCGGAACTTCTGGAGTCTTACGGACTTGATTACAAATCTGTTAAAACATGGGATGACTATACCAAACTTGGCGAGCAGTTAAAAGAAGCTTCCAACGGTGAAGTTTATCTTACATCTGTAGATACTGCCGGTGTTGACTGGTTATGGATCGCAATGGCAGAATATGGGGAAGACTGGACTGGCGGTCCTGGTGGAACACCAAATGTACAGTTGGATTCTGTAGAAAAAATGCTTACCATGCAGCAGCAGTGGCTCAACGACGGTATTGCAATGATTTCCACAGACGGACACACAGATACAGACGGATGCCGTGTTCCCATTTCTGAAGGTAAGATTGCTTCCTTCCCGAAAGCGATGTGGTATATGAGCCGTTTCACAGGCTATGAAAACATGAAGACGCTGGAAGGCAAATTTGATATCACAACTTGTCCTGTTTTTGAAGAAGGACAGAAATGCTCTGTAGGTGTAGGCGGAACTGGTACGGTTGTAACAAATGAATGTAAAAATCCGGAACTTGCTGCAGAATGGCTTGCATGGGCAAAATGCTCTGCAGAAGGCGAGAAGCATATCTGGAATGACCTTGGATTCGACGTATGTAATTCCTCCTTGTGGTCAGATGAGGAATTTGCTTACGATGATTCCAACATCTACAACACCTTCTTCCGTGTTAAGCCATATGAAGTATTAAACAAACTTGCTGAGGAAGATGCAATCGGAACTGTATATACAACAACGGCATCTCCTACAATCAATGATTATTTCTGTACCACAACACTGAACAGTATTTTCGAGGACGGTATGGATGTTTCTGAAGCTCTTCAGGATGCTCAGGATACCATCGACATGGAACTGATGTAACTGGAAGAGGGCCCGGGAATTACGCATTCCCGGGCTGCTTTTTAGAAAAAAAGGAGGAACAACATTATGAAAAAAATGAAAAAAATGTTGTATTCCCAAAAAATAGCGCCCTACGTATTTGTGCTTCCCTTCCTACTCAGTCTGGCTATTTTCTGGGCATATCCGCTGGTCAGCGGTATTATTATGAGCATGCAAAAAGTAAACTTCGGAACATCTACGTTTATTGGATTTGAAAATTATAAGAAGCTTCTTGCTGATAAATTTTTCAGAATTGCCGTTTCCAACAGTTTAGAGTATATGATTTTGACACTTCTCCTTCTTATTCCGATCCCGCTTCTGCTTTCTGTTCTTATCGAAAGCCGGATAACAAAAGCAAAGGGCGTATGGAAGGTTATTATGTATATACCTGCATTAACATCTGTCGTTATTTCCGGTCTTATGTTCCGCCTGATGTTCTCTGAAGGAGACAGCAGCCAGATGAACGTATTGATGCATGCGCTGGGAAGAGAGAGCATTGCATGGCTGAAATTTAAGGCGACTTCCTGGACAGGACTTCTGCTTCTTTGTATGTGGAGATGGACTGGTGTAAATATGCTTTATTTTGTATCAGGATTAAAATCCATTGATACATCTTTATATGAAGCGGCAGATATTGATGGTGCAAATGCAAGACAGAAACTTTGGTTTATTACCCTTCCTCTGTTAAAACCAACTACGATTTACGTTGTCACAATTTCCGTATTTGCAGGTCTTTCCATGTTCCTTGAGAGCTTTATGCTGTGGGGCAATAACTCTTCACCGAAAAATATCGGTCTGACCATTGTGGGTTACCTGTATAAGAGGGGTATTGAGAAAAATGATATGGGTTATGCCTGTGCAGTGGGAGTTGTACTTATGGTCATAGCGCTGATCATTAACTTTATTCAGCTTTTTGCAACTGGAACACTTAGCTTCAAGAAAAAGAAGGAGGATTGATGGTATGAAGAATAATACCGGTAATAAAATAGCGACTGTTTTATCAACAGGTCTTTTTGCGGTAATTTGTGCATTCATCGCGTTTCCTCTGGTAGCTGGATTGCTGGGCTCCTTCCGCCCAGGTTCCAAGGTGGTTTCTGAGGGACTTTCCCTGGACCTTCATTCTCCGCTGACACTGGATAACTATAAATACTTGTTTGCAAAGTTTGGCACCAGTGATGTGGATGCTGCAATCGTTGGATCTAAGAATTATTTTATGTGGTATAAAAACTCTCTGATCCTTACTTTGGTGACAGTAGTTCTGACTCTTCTTGTATGTTATTTTGTTGCTTATGGACTCACGATGTACAAATTCAAGCTGGGTGGTTTTCTCTTCTTTATGGTGATTGCTACCATGTGTGTACCCTTTGAAATTCTGATGCTGCCCCTTTATAAAGAGGTCACAGCTCTTGGAATCATCAATACAAATGCAGGTGTTTTTCTGCCTGGTTTGTGTGCGGCGTCAACGATATTCTTTTTCCGTCAGTATATGGGAAGCCTTCCAATGGATCTTCTCGATGCTGCGCGTGTAGATGGTTGTACAGAATATGGGATTTCTGTGAGAATTATGATGCCTGTTACCAAGCCTGCATTTGCTTCCATGGCAATCCTGTGTGCAATGGGTTCCTGGAACAATATGCTGTGGCCGATGATGGTATTCCGTGATCCTCAGAAGTTCACTCTTCAGATTGGTCTGAATACTCTTCTGACTCCTTACGGAAACAACTACGATCTTCTCATCGCAGGTTCTATGTTTGGTATTATCCCGATCCTGATCATTTATCTGATCTTTAATCGCTATCTGGTAGAAGGTATGACATCCGGTGCGGTAAAAGGATGATCTGCATAGTCTGAAAATAAGAACAGATACTGAAAAACTCCCCAGTCTGAATAGAAAGCAGTCTGGGGAGTATCTTTAAAATCACATATGGAGTGGAAAAAATGAGAAAGAAAAAAACAGCACTGCTCTGTGCTCTGGCAATCTGCCTTTGCACAGGAAATCCTGTATATGCAGCAGAAAACGGAAAAGAGGCAAAAGAAGTGGAACATGAATTTAAGGACACTTCTGTTCACGATCCTTCTATTATCAAGGCAGATGGAAAATATTATATTTTCGGTTCGCATCTTGCAGCAGCAAGCTCAGAAGATCTGGTGAATTGGGAGCAGCTTGCATCTGGAGTAAAGAAGAATAATCCCATCATTCCCAATGCGCTGGAAGAGATGAAAGAGGCATTTACCTGGGCAAAGACAGGAACCTTCTGGGCGCCAGATGTGATTCAGCTTGCAGATGGTAAATATTATATGTATTATTGCAACTGTGAAGGAAGCAGCCCTTTGTCTGCGCTGGGAATGGCTGTGGCAGATCAGCCGGAGGGACCCTATAAAAACCTTGGGATCATTCTGAAATCAGGAATGGGGCCTGAAGAAAAGGACGAAAACGGCGATATATATGACGCTACAGAAGAACCTAATGTGGTGGACCCATGCGTGTTTTTTGACAAGGAAGGTAAACTGTGGATGGTTTACGGTTCCTATTCCGGTGGCATTTTTATTCTGGAACTTGACCCTGAAACAGGAAAACCTCTGGAAACAGGATACGGAAAGAAACTTCTGGGAGCCAATCATTTAAGAATTGAAGCGCCCTATATCATTTACAGTCCGGAGACCGATTATTATTATCTTTTCCTTTCCTTTGGCGGACTGGATGCTTCCGGAGGTTATAATATCCGGGTTTGCCGTTCCAGAAATCCGGAAGGTCCTTATGAGGATGCACAGGGACAGAATATGGAGGAATGTCGTGGCGCGGCAGGAAGCTTCTTTGATGACCGGGCAGCAGAGAAGTATGGGGTAAAACTTATGGGAAATTTCAGGTTCCAGTGTGAGGAAGAGGAAAATGGAAAAAGTCATGCAGGTTACGTCTCTCCAGGACACAACAGTGCATACCGGGACGAGGAAACAGGTGAATATTTCCTGATTTTCCATACCAGATTTGAAGGAAAAGGAGAACATCACCGGGTACGTGTACATCGGATGTATCTCAATGAAGATGGTTGGTTCGTGGTATCTCCTTACCGATATACGGGAGAAGAAATGACAACAGTCAGTGAGGAAACTGTGGCAGGAACTTACAAGTTTATCAATCATGGACACGACATCAGCGCAGAGATGAAGGTATCGGAGGATATAATTCTAAATGAGGACCATACAGTGACCGGATGCTGTGAAGGTACCTGGGAACTGAAGAATAATAAGGAAGCTGTACTGGAATTGGATGGGGAAATCTATAAAGGGATTTTCCAGAAACAATGGGATCAGTTTGAAAAGAAAAATGTGATTACTTTTACCGCATTGTCAGACAGCGGCTGTGCTGTCTGGGGAAGCGGATATCAGGCTCAGTAAGCTGTGAATTTTTGTGAGACACAAAGCAGTGCCCCATATCGAAGAGATATGAGGCGCTGCTTTTGTATTTTATAGATGGATTCAAATTTCTGCAGATGTATTAGTTCTTTTCGATTACGATGAACTGCTGGATTTCCAACTGTGGAAGCTGAATTTCCCAACAATTACCTTCAGTCTTTACAGGCAGTTCCTGTTCCACCGGATACACCAGTTTGGCAGATTTTACCGGTTTTTGCAGGCGAAGCTTTCCACCGGATACAGGAGGGGTTTCTCCCTTATAGGTATGAGCAAGAGTAGAAATCTGATGCACATAATAACAGGTATCAGTCTCAAAATAAGCAGTACGCAGAATATTTGGAATATCTGTTTCATTCTGGATCACAGGAGAAAGTTCCATGTTTTGATAAAGCTGATGGAACAGTTCCGGAACCAGACGGTAGGTTTCTCTGGCTGCCATGGTAAAGAAGTCAAAGGCCGCATAGATAACCATTCCTTCTCCAAAGGAGCGGGATAAGAGAGCCGGGAAATCCGTATCTTTTCCAGGAGGGGGACTCCACCAGTTGACCCAGTCTGTCTCTGTGCAGGCGGTACATGGAAGTACAAAATTGAATTCCGGATGAGCATCCCTGGGGAGAACTTCCAGGAAAAATTCGCTGACAGGTGGCGTAGTCTGGGAAAGAATGCCGTGGTAATCAGTATCTTTACATTTTCTCAAATAAGCACTCCAGTCATTCTGGGCATATTCCGTATGGAGCTTTTGGAAGGAAATTCCCATCAGTTCGGAAAGCGCAAATTCATCCCGTGTGGTAAAATCCGGATTCCACAGACCGGTTTTTCCTGAGATTAACAGACGGCCTCCCTTTTGTACATAGTTGGTGAGAAGGGAAACCATCTCATCTGGAACGATATAAACCTCCGGCAGGATTACAAGATCGTACTGCTGTAAAGTCTGGACGGTCATTTCTCCCTCAGGAAGAATGGAATACGGGATTTTTTCATGCTCGCAAAGCTCCATGGCGCCTAAGATAGCAAAGGTGTGTGGATTATGCTTCTTCATGCGAAGGATGGCATCTGCCTGGAAAGGAAAGGCATTTACTGCCTTGGAAGCATCGCTTTGAAGGATGGCTGCGTGTGATACCGGTTTTCTGTTTTTGAAATAAGGCTCCAGTTTCTTTAATTCCTGATATACACTGCCAAGACATTCCGCTTCCGGATGATCCAGAGTTCCATCCGGATGCTGAGAACCGCTGTACATACCTACCCGGCAGCCCTGGGCAGCAATCGAAGAAAGGTCACAGATATACTGGGCCTTGGAATCATAATTATACACCTGAGATGCTTCTCCCGGAGCCAGGATGGGGTATTGCCCCTTGGCAGTATCCCGGGCATAGGCAGAGGAGAACCAGTTATCCTTAAGAAGGGGTTCTGAAAACTGATAGTCCAGAAGATCCCGGATATCCTTGGGATAATGGCAGGAGAAGTTAATGGTAATGCCAAGGGTGGGATCAATGGCTTTGACTCTTGTTTTTAATTCCACCATATATTCTTTGGCATTGGTATCCAAAAAATCTACGATATCATGGCGATGCAGAGAGAGTTCCTCTTCTGTTTCCGGAATGGGATATCCGTATTTCTGCTGGAAGTTGGCTCTGCAGTGGTCACAGTAACATAAGGATGCTCCGAAGATATCCAGGAACAGGGCGTCAGGATGATATTCCCTTACGATTTCTTCCAGATGAGAAAGGCTGTATTCCCGATATCCGGTCTGATAGCAGCAGAGACTCCACTTGGCATAGAGATCATCCCGAATCAGAGGTGTACCGTCTGCCTTACGCACCCGCCATTCTGGAAACGCTCTGGCAGCGCCCTCGTCATATTCAATACAATAATAGGCAATAAATTCAATTCCTTTTTTGGCCGTGAGGTCACGGACAGTACGAATCCAGTCTCCCTTTACTCCAGGATGCTTCCGGGAACCGGGAACCTGGGAATCAAAGTAAGTTACCCCCCAGTGATCCTTGCAGTATACCATAAGAGAGTCGATCTGTGCCGTATCAAAAAAATGTTCATATTCGTCAGGATCCAAATGGTCAAGCGTTACAACCGGGGGATCCGGAGAATGGTGGTCGATTAAATAACAGCGTTTGCTGTCCTGATAAAGATAACTCATAAAACACCTCCTTTGTATTTGTGCAATATGCACAATAACAGCCAGTCATAGTCTAAAATTAATATAGCATTTTACTTCTGCAAATGCAATAGAATTCCAAATAGAAAAGAAAGACAAAATGACTAAAAAATAGAATATAAAATTGGAAAAAATATAGAAAATGACGTATAATATTGAAAAGTAAGGAAAAACCATTGACATAAAGCACAATAAAAGTATAGAATGATAGAAAATAAAGTGTGAAAAAAAGAAAGATAAGAATGAATTTTTGAAAAATTCTGAAATTCTTTGAAAATTTAACTGGTATAACCAGTTGACCAGTATACCAGATGAAGAGGGTTCCGGATTTTAAGAAAAGGGACGCAAATATCTGGTTTTCACAGCAGGTGATGATTACCTGAGGGAGGAGGAATTTTTATGGATCAGGATCTGTTAGCTCTGACACATACAGGAGACGAATACGATAAGTATCTCCATGCAGTAGTACCTCCTGTATTTCTGAATTCGCTTCACGTATATGAGAAGTTTGAAGATTATGCGAATGTGGACATGTTTCAGGATGATGAATTTGTATATGGAAGATGTTCCAATCCTACCGTTCGGATTCTGGAGCGTAAGATTGCGGAACTGGAGCGGGGAAGCCGGGCGGTGGTATTCTCTTCTGGTATGGCAGCATGTACGGCAGCGATTATGGGAACCTGTAAGGCAGGAAGCCATATTATCTGTATGCGGGATGTCTATCAGCCGGTAAAGCGTTTTATTCATGGATATGGGATTCCCAAGCTGAATTTCTCGGTTACCTATGTAAGTGGAAATGATATGCAGGAAATCGAAGATGCCATTCAGGAAAATACGGCGCTTATGATTTTGGAGAGTCCGGCTACTTTTGTATTCCGGGTAGTGGATCTTCGGAAGATTACAGCCATTGCAAGAGAGCATGGAATAAAAACATATATTGACAATACCTGTCTTACACCAATTTTTCAGAAACCTCTGGAACTGGGAGTAGATATTGTCATGCACACCATGTCCAAGTATATCGGAGGACATAGCGATATTATCGGCGGTGTTCTGGTATCTAAGGATGAGGAGCTTATGCGGGAAATGATGTCCGTGGTAAGAGAATGGTTTGGGGGAATCCTGGGACCAATGGAAGGATGGCTGGCGATCCGGGGACTTCGTACTATGGATGCCCGTCTCAGACGTCATCAGGAGATTGCCATGAAGATCGCACATTTCCTGGAAGGACATGAGAAGGTTAAAAAAGTTTATTATACAGGGCTTGATTCCCATCCGCAGGCAGACATCATAAAGAAACAGCAGAGCGGTCATACCAGTCTGATGAGTATAGAACTGGATGCCTCTCCGGATCAGGCCGTGGAATTTATTGATCACTTGAAGCTGTTTGGAAAGGGCTGTTCCTGGGGCGGATTTGAAAGCCTGGCTCTTTGTCCTTTGTATCACGCTTCTCAGGAAGAAATTGAATTTCTTCAGGCAGACCGGGGCTTGATTCGTCTTTACTGTGGCCTGGAGGGAGAAGAAAATCTTCTGGAGGATTTGGAAGCAGCGTTGAAACTGCTTTAACAAATATAAATCAATCAAAAGGAGGAAATGAACATGAAGAAAAAAATAAGTGTATTGTTAGCAGCTGCCATGGTGGCAGGTTCTCTGACAGCAGGTGCGGCTACACCGGTACAGGCAGCGGACAAAACACTGCGTTTCCTGGATGTAAATCCCAGTGAGACACGCCAGAGCTACTATGAAGGGATTTTTGCAAAATTCCAGGAAGAAACAGGCATTGAGGTTGTTTATGAGAGTGTTCCGTGGGATGATGCAGCCAACAAGATTACTGTTCTTGGCGCTTCCGGACAGCTTCCGGATGTAATGACTGTATGGTCTGGATGGCTTGGACAGTATACACAGGCGGGCTGGGTAATTCCTCTGGATGAGTATTTGGGAGATACCCGTGACCAGTATACAGATGCAGTAAACAAACTCTTATGGAGAAGCGAAGAAGATCGTTACGGACATGTTTATACAGTACCGGACGGACTGATGGTAAAGGGTGTTTATTATCGCAAGGACTGGGCGGAAGAAGCTGGTTTGAACCTGGATCCGGAAAAAGGCTGGACATACGATGAATATTTTGATGCAGTAGAAAAACTTACCAATAAAGATGAAAAACACTATGGAGTATCCTATCGTGGAGCACGTGGAGCACTGGATCCGCTCCTTGTTTATCTGCAGTCTTTCACAAGTGGAAATACTTATGATTCCGAAGGAAATATCCTGATTAATTCTGATGAATGTCTGGCAGCTTTTGAGAAATGGACAGATCAGTATCTGAAAGGATATGCGCCGGAAGATGCAATCAACTGGGGCTTTACCGAAATGGTAGATAACTTTACCGGCGGACTTACCGGAACTCTGATCAATGACTCTGAAGTTCTTCCTACCTGCGTTGCCAACATGAGCGACGATCAGTGGGGTGTAATGCCAATGCCGAAGAGCACCAAGGATGGTAAGATTTACAATACAATCAATGCTCCATATGCATATTCTATTTCCGGAAACAGTGAGAATCCAGATGAAGCATGGCAGCTGATTGAATTCTTAACAAGCGCAGAAAATAATATTGAATACTGCAAAACAACAGGTGAAATTCCGATCAAAAAGGACGTTGCAGATGATGAAACCTATGGTACAGACGGACCATACGCTGCATTTGTAGCACAGATGAACGATCCGGATCTGGCAGTTCCTACAACCTTTGGCCCATACGATTATACTGATCTTCACCAGGGTATGTTCCATGAAGAAATTCAGAAATATCTTCTGGGAGATGAGGATGCCAAGACAGCTCTGACAACAATTACAGATGAAATGCAGACTCGTATGACTGCATTCCTGGAAGAAAATCCGGATACGATCGTAGAGACAGCGCTGACATTACAGTAATCCGACAGCCTGATTGTTGGTAAAGCGGTGAGTGGGGGGCATCCTGTTTTCAAAAGTGAAAATAAGATGCCCCTCTTTAAATTCCCCGATGCTTTGCTGCGGGGATGATATAGGAAGAAGGGAAGTGTACACATGAGCGGCAAAAAGCATAAAAGTACTCTGAAAAGCAGAAAAGCCAGGGAACCATGGTATTATGTGGGCCCCATTCTGTTGATTTTGGTAATTATGTTCGGGTACCCATTGATCAAAAGTGTGATCATGGCATTTCAGAATTATAAACTGGGCAATGCCAATATATATTTTAATGATTTTGCAAACTTTAAAAAGATGTTCAGCGACAGAGATTTCCTGCTTCTGCTGAAAAACTCTGTAATATATGTGGTTGTGGCAGTAATCGGGCAGTTTATTGGTGGTCTGACTCTTGCCCTTGCACTGAAAGACCGATTCCCAGGCAGAGGAATTTACCAGTCCATAGTTTTTCTTCCATGGGCATTTTCTACTTTCGTAGTAGGTCTTGTGTTCCGTTGGGCTTTTAACGGAGAGTACGGAGTTGTCAATGACATTCTCATGAAACTGGGAATTATTGACAAAGGAATTCCATGGCTTGGAACGCCGGGATTATCTTTGGTGGTTATCATTCTGGCTATGATCTGGATTGGAATTCCGTTTTTTGGAATTATGATTCTGGCAGCGCTTCAGTCTATTCCAGATGATATTTATGAAGCTGCAGACATGGATGGCTGCGGAATGTTCCGTAAATTTTTCAGTCTGACTCTTCCTTATATTAAACCAACCATTATTATGACGATCCTTCTTCGAACGATCTGGATCTTTAACTCCTTTGATCTGGTTGTAATCGTGACAGGAGGAGGACCTGCAAACTATTCCCAGACATTGCCGTCCTATATGTATACCAAGGCATTTTCCGGATACGATTTCGGTCTGGCAGGAGCCTTTGGTGTTCTCCTGATGGTAATTCTTGGTATTTATGCGGTACTGTTCCTGAAACTTTCCAATTATGATAAGGCAGGTGATTTTTGATGAAGAGATCCACAAAAAAGAGAATCATAGGTGCGGTACGTTTTGTAATTCTGGCATTCTTTTTCCTGTTGGTGGTACTTCCCATTTACTGGATGGTCATTACCTCATTTAAAACCAATCCGGAAATTATCAATGCGCAGCATATTACCTATTATCCTCATACGGTGACTATGGAAAATTATGAGTCTCTGTTCAGTATGCTGGATTATGGCGTATACCTGAAAAACAGTGTGATCATTACTCTGGCAACAGCAGTGGTTGTAGTTATTTTATCTATTTTCGGCGGATATGGTCTGGCGCGTTTTACGTTTAAAGGAAAAGGCTCTGTTCTTATTTTCTTCCTGCTCACCCAGATGATTCCCAGCATTCTGGTAATTATTCCACTGTATGTGGCTTTTGCAAAAATGGGACTGATTAATACCCATTTTGCTCTGTTTATCTTCTATACAGTGACGAACCTGCCCTTCTGTGTCATTACCATGAGGAGCTTCTTTGAGCGTATTCCATACGTTCTGGAGGAAGCTGCGTATGTGGATGGCTGCAGTAAAATGGAAACCTTGAGAAAAATTGTACTTCCGGTTATGTTTCCTGGAATCGTAGCGGTATTTGTATTTGCTTTTATTGGCGCCTGGAACGAACTGATCGCCGGAACCATTTTCATCAATACACCTGATATGTGGACCATTCCGGTTGGCTTGAAATCTCTGGTAGGAAAATATTCCGTACAGTGGGGCGCATTGATGGCCGGCGGTGTTCTGGCATTGCTCCCAAGTGGTATCATGTTTGTATTTGTTCAGAAATATGTGGTAGAAGGCTTGACAGCAGGCGCTGTAAAAGGATAAGCTAAGGAACGTGGAGACGATAAATCTCTAATAATGTTTCGCAACAGGGGATAGACCCATATGAAAAAAACAAACATTGGCTTTGAGCCCATTCATAAGGATCTGCTGTATACGAAGATTGCAGATGCCATTATGCAGTATATCAGGGAAAATGACCTGAAAAACGGAGATAAGATTCCCTCCGAACGGGAACTGGCCCAGGAATTTAATACCAGTAGAAATTCTGTAAGAGAAGCTCTGCGTGTTCTGGAACGGGACCACATCATAGAGGTAAAAATGGGAAAAGGAGCATTTATTACCTCGGAAAAGGCAGAAACTTCCTTTTATCTGAAGCTTTGGAAGGTGAATTATCTGGAACTTCTGGAAATCAAGGGAATATTGGAGCTTCAGATTATTGAATCGCTGTGCGGAAAACTGACGAAGGAACAGATCGACAGTCTGAGAGAACCGTTAGAACGCATGGAACAGGGAGCATCCATGGGAATTTTTATGATGAAGGAAGACTATATTTTTCACAGCCGTCTGCGAAAAATGTATCCCAACAATACCATGGAACAGCTTCTGGACAATCTGATCAAGGCGTTGGATGCCAGTGGCTCAGAGGTGAAAAATGCGGCCTCTGTCTGGCGGGAAACAGTTCCCTATCACAGAGATATTTTAAACGCCATGATTGAGAACAAGCCTTTTGCAGCAAGGGAAGCGCTGGCCTCTATTCATCAGATTGATAAGCGGGTGTTGGAAACGCTTATGGAAAACAAAAAGCAGGGGGAATCAGGCTGTTAAAAATACGATTCGTAGATAAAGAGAGTGCAGAGTAAGATTGACACAAACACTTATCTATGGTAAACTGGAAAAGCAATGAAGATAGATTTTCACGAGGCATTTCAATACCATTGTCTGTTTCCTGTAATGATACTATTGGGGATCTACTAGGTTTTCAGGGAATACCTGATACAGTTGACAGTTTATAGAAAATCATGTCGCATGAATGCAGGCTTACGTCGGCTTCATGCGGCATTTTTTTTACTACAAAAAATGGTAACACAGAAAATGCATAAAAAATTTTGAGGGGACAAAAGAATATATGATCGATCCAAATAACATCTGTATGGGGTGTATGAAGGAGAAAGAGGGGGACGGAAGGTGTCCGTTCTGTGGATTCTCACTGGAAGAGTATAACCAGAAAAGAAGTCCCCGGGTACTCCCTCCATATACCATTCTAAATGGCAAATATCTGCTGGGACGGGTTTTGGGACAGGGCGGCTTTGGGATTACGTACCTGGCCCTGGATCTGAATCTCCAGATTCCACTGGCAATCAAAGAATATTTTCCCACAGGACTTGTGATCAGGGATAACATGAACGGAAACCGGGACACGGTCACACTGGCGGCCGGAGACAAAGGGGAACTCTATGCCCATGGTCTGGAAAGCTTTACAAAAGAAGCGCAAAATCTGGCGCGTTTTCATGGAAGAGAAGGAATTGTATCAGTGACAAACTTCTTCTTTGAAAATGGTACCGGCTATCTGGTCATGGATTATATCCAGGGAAGATCACTGAAAGAATATTTAAAAGAAAAAGGGGGCGCTTTTTCCCAGAAAGAGACGTTAAGTCTTATGCGCCCGGTATTAAAGGCTCTGTCTGAGGTGCATAAGGCAGGAATTGTACATAGAGACATCAGCCCGGATAATATTATGCTCTCAAATACAGGAAAAACATGTCTGATTGATTTTGGGGCTGCCCGAAATGCTACGGGAACTGTGGTAAAAACCTTAACAGTTCAGTTAAAACACGGATATGCACCGGTAGAACAATATCAGACGAAGGGGAAGCAGGGGCCCTGGACAGACATTTATGCAGTTTGTGCGACTATGTACACCATGATGTCCGGAGAGAAGCCTGAGGCATCCACAGACCGTGTACAAAAGGACCGCCTTCCTTCTCTGGAACAGTTGGCAGCGCAGAATCCCAACCTTCATATTTCACCTGGTGTTTCCAGGGCAATCCAGAAAGGCATGGAGGTACGGATGGAAAACCGATACCAGAACATAGAAGATCTTATGGCAGATCTTTATGCCACGGAAGGCCGGAGAGAGGTAAAACCGGAGAAGAAACCAAAGGCCAATGTGGGAACCATATTGACATGGGCAGCCTTTGGCCTGTTTGGTCTGTTTCTGATCGTGGCAGGAGGATCACTTCTTGTCAGCCATTTCCGGGATAAGCCTCAGGAAACGAAAACAGAAAAACAAAAGGAAGCAGAAGAACCCATTCAGGAGCTCCATCTGGGTAAGGGAGAAAACGACAAAGAGCAGAAGGCTTATCTGTATCAGGATAAGGATCTCTCTGCCATGGAGTCAGTGCCGGCGGTAATGGCCAGCATCACTTCTACGGATCAGCTGGATGGAACGGTGGAAAATTCCCCGATCCTGATGTTTGACGGTGACGTAAATACCATTTTAAGGGAGGTAATCCCGGGAGACGAGAAAGAGGGACAGATGGTAACGGCATCTTTAGGAGAAGAATACCCGGTGAAATATCTTTCCTTCCGTCTTGGAAACTGGAAAAATGCAACTGCTTTTCATGACTATAACCGGCCGAAAACGCTGAAGATTTTTATAGGAGACAAAGAATTCCAGGTTTCCTTTCCTGAGTATGAATACGGACAGGAATATTGTCTGGAGCTGGATCCTCCGATTACCGGTTCCTCTGTTTCTGTTCAGACAAAAGAGGTCTACAGTGGAAGATCCCGGGGAGAAAACTGTATGACAGATATATTCATTTATAGAGAGGAAGCCCATGATTAAAAAAACAAGAAAAACATCAAGGCTCTGGATCGGGCTTAATGTCATATTGATCGCGGCAATTATTGCAGAAGGCGTTCTTTGCCTGCATCTGTCCAGAGGAAATACAGAACTAAAGGAAACACTTGTTGCGCAGGAAGAAAAGCTGCAGCAACAGGAAGAAGAACTGACTGCCACAAAGAATAAATTAAAAAAAAGAAATACCCAGCTCAAAGAAAAGACGCAGGAAGTGGAAACACTCAATGAAAAGCTGTCTGCTTCTGCTTCCGCTGCAGGAGAAATTCAGGGCCCTTCCCCAGATGGAAGCAGTGTATTTACTTCTACCGGTTTCTTGGGAAATGTGGGAAATGTGGTAGGAGAAGAGGCGCTGAGTCAGCTTTCCTCTTATTTCGGTTCTTATGAGATTTTACGGGATGGAGAAATCTTTCAGAGAATCAATGGCAGATCCTATCAGGACAATCCGGACATTGCGCTGGAGGAACTTCGTTATCTGAGAGTCCTTCATTATAATTTTGACCATCAGCTGCAGATCGGGGAACTGATTGTACACAGAGATCTTGCAGAGGAAATGCTTATGATTTTCCAGGAACTTTTGCAGCAGCAGTATGAGATTTACTCCATGCATCTGGTGGATGATTACTGGGTGGAAGGTGGAGACGGCAATGATGCAGATTATGCCTCCATTGAGGTGAACAATACGTCCTGCTTTAATTATCGCCCCATCAGCGGCGGCGGAAAGTTGTCTTACCACGGATACGGAAGAGCCATTGATATTAATCCTATGAATAATCCTTATGTGACAGCATCGGGAAACTACAGTCATGACAATGCAGCGCCTTATCTTGACAGAAACAGCGGAGATCCCCATGTGATCGTGGAGGGAGATCCCTGTTATCAGATTTTTGCAGCCCATGGGTTTGAGTGGGGCGGTTCCTGGTATGATCCCATTGATTATCAGCATTTCCAGAAGCCGGCGGCATAGGAAGAGGAGGAGAAAAAATGATTAGTTATGCAATGCGTACCAGGCCAGGAGGAAGGGAACGAAATGAAGATGCCATCCTTATGAAAGAAAAGGAAGGAACATACGCATTTGTTCTTGCAGACGGCCTTGGGGGACATGGACGAGGGGATGCAGCCTCTGCACTTGTGACAGATCAGGCAATCCAGATCTTCCTTCGCGCAGGAAAAAAAGAAGAGTACCTGGATCTAGCTTTTACAAATGCCCAGGGCAGACTGCTTCAGCAGAAACAGGAAATGGGAATTTCCTCAGAAATGAAAAGCACCATGGTACTTCTGCAGTTGACAGAGGATTATGCAAGATGGGCTCATATTGGGGATTCCCGGTTATACTACTTTGAAAATAAAAAAATCGTGAAGCGTACCCTGGATCACAGCGTTCCACAGATGCTGGTGTTTGGAGGAGAGATAAAAGAGGAAGAGATCCGGCATCACGTAGACCGGAACAAGGTGCTCCGTGTACTGGGTACTCCATGGGAAGGAAAATCTTATGAGGTATCCCAGTCAGTCCCGCTCCATGAGGATCAGGCATTTCTTTTGTGCTCCGATGGATTTTGGGAACTGATTACGGAAAAAGAAATGGAAAAAACCTTAAAGCAGTCCAAAAGCGTAGCTCAGTGGCTTCAGAAAATGGAAAAAATCGTTGAGAAAAACGGAACAGGACAGGATATGGATAATTATTCTGCTATCTGTGTTTATATCGAATAAAGAGGCTGAAACAGAACAGAGCTTCGGCCGGAAATGAGGGAGGAGAGAAAAATGGCAATTACCAGATGTGGAAACGGACATTTTTTTGATAATGCAAAATATCAGGAATGTCCCTACTGTGTCAGCCTTGCCAAAGAACGAAATCGCTATGAAGACCAGCTGCGGGAGAGTGTGACCATCGCTATGCCGAAGCAGGAACCAGTCCAGGAGGTAAATGTGGGAGTATACGTTCCTCCCAAGGGAGATGACGAAAAGACCATTGGGATTTTTGCAAAGAAGTCTGGAGGGGATTGCGTCACAGGCTGGCTGGTTTGTGTAAAAGGAAAAGAGAGAGGACGGGATTATCGCCTTCATAACGGAAATAACTGGATTGGCAGAGGATATCAGATGGATGTGTGTGTGGTGGAAGACCCGTCTATTTCCCGGGAAAACCATGCGAATATTGTGTACGATTACCGCTCAGGCAAGTTTTTCCTGGTGCCGGGAAATGGAATGACCGTTTATCTCAATGGAGAAGCGATTTTAAAGGCAGGAGAACTGAAGGCCAGAGACCGGATCGGGCTTGGTGAAAGTGAATTTTCGTTTGTTCCTTTTTGTGGGGAGGGATTTGTATGGGAAGAGGAAGAAAACTGATAAAACTGCTGACTGCGGCAGGGTTGGGAATCTGTATGCTTCCAGGTACTGTGCTGGCAGACTGTGATGTGGAACAGATTTCCATTCAGATGCCAAAGATCAGGGTATACTACAGAGCAGACAAGCCGGAAACCTCTTATGAGGCATATCTTGGGGGAGAGGCTCTGACATATGATTCCACAGAGATTTTCCGGGAAACCGATTCCGGTGTGGATTATTATCTCCTTCTGGATGTCTCAGCTTCTATTCCAGATGCCCAGTTTGAAAATCTAAAGGCCGGGATTCAGGAATTTATCTCTACAAGAGGAAAGCATGACCGCTGTATTTTACGTACCTTTGGCAACGATGCCAGAACGGTGCTCAATGGAGGAGAGACAACAGAGCAGGCTCTGGAAGCAGTCCAGGCGCTGACGAACGAAGATATGGAAACCGTTTTGTTTCAGGGAATCGTAAAAACTGCGGAAATGATGGAGCAGGCAGCGGAAGAAGAGGAAAAACGCAGGGTGATCGTAGCCATTACAGATGGCGAAGACTGTGTGACCGGCCAGGAAACAGCCAGAGAAGCAGAAACACTCTTAAAGGATAAGGGAATTCCGCTGTATGCGTTGGCTGTTGATGTGGGTAAGGAAGAATATCTGAATAGTTTTGGAGAATTTGCCAGAAATACAGGGGGAACCCTTAGCATTTTCAAAGAAGGAGAGAGCTTTTCTTTGTTGGCGGGAATTCGGGAAACCATACAGAACAGTTGTGTGGCTGTTTTTTTCGGAAAAGATAATGTGGCCAGCAATCAAAGGGAAGATTTCACCATCAAATTTCAGGATCATGGCGAGCGGGTGACCAGAGAGGTGATCCCCACACGGTGGATCAGGGATGAGCAGCCGCCGTCTGTATCAGAAACAGCGCTGAAGGGAAAACGGGAAATCCGAATTGCCTTTTCGGAACCGGTACTGGGGGCAGACACAGCTGCAAATTATCAGGTGTATACCGGGGAAGAAGCAGTTACCATTGATTCTGTGTCCTATGAGAAGGAAACCTCCTCTGCGGTGCTTACCTTTGAAGAACCTTTGTACACAGGTACGTATGAGATTTCTTTTTCTAACATTACCGACGCTTCCATGGAAAAAAATCCTCTGGAAGAGTCCTGTCATCTGGAAACAGAAGGAATTGAGCCAGAAGAACCGCAAAAGAGTTTTCTGGAAACTTGGTGGGGACTGATTCTTGGAATCCTTCTGGCAGTTCTTGCTGCGGCAGTGGCTATTGTTCTTGTGGTATATAAAAAAGTTAAGAAAAACAAGGGAATCCTCTATGTAGATGGAAAGGCAGCACTGGCGTCCAATGTGGATGTGAAGCAGCATGTGGCGACAACCAGTCTTCCCAGCAAAGAAGTGGTTCTTGTGCTTCGGGATGCACAAAACGGAGTAAACCGGCTTAAGGTAACCATCAATGGCAGCGCCATGATTGGAAGAAGCGGAGAGTGTGAAGTATATTTTGATGATGGAAAGATGTCCAGACAGCATTATGTGCTGGAGACAGATGGAACCGATGTGTTTATTACAGACCTGGAAAGTCAAAATGGAACCTATGTTAATGGAATCCGGATTCAAAAAAGAAGAAAACTTCTTCCCAATGACGAGATCAAAGCAGGAAATATCACTGCCAGAATTCTCTGGTAGAAGAAAGGATAGAGACAGAAATGGTGAAATACGCAGAAACATCGATGGAACTGGAATGTTATTCCATGACAGACCAGGGAACCAGAGAATACCAGCAGGATGCTGCTTATGCAGAAGTGGGGAACGGACTTGGCGCGGCGGTACTCTGTGATGGAATGGGCGGTTTAAACGGCGGTGAGAAAGCCAGTAATCTGGGTGTCAAACATTTTGTCCGGGATCTGAAGGAAGCATGGCCAATGGCCAGTGTACCGGGATTTCTGGTGCAGGAGGCAAAGAGACTGGATCGTATGGTAAATGGTCTGGTGGACGAGGCAGGAAACCGGCTCAATGCAGGAAGTACCATGGTAGCCGCTGTGATAGAGGCCGGACTTCTCTACTGGGTATCTGTGGGAGACAGCCGTATGTATCTTCTTCGGGATGGAAGTCTGACCTGCCTTACCGCAGAGCACAACTATAAAACCATGCTGAGAGAAAAACTGGAGGCAGGACAGATCAGTATGGATTACTATGAGGCGGAGATCGGACAGGGGGAAGCCCTGACCAGTTATCTGGGAATGGGAAATATTTCTCTGATTGATGTGAACCAGTCTCCTTTTTCCCTGAGAGAGAATGATGTACTGCTTCTGTGCAGCGACGGTCTGTACAAAACCCTGAATCAGGAACAGATTCAGGCGCTGTTGGAAGAAAGTGGAAATGATATTGTTTTGGCGGCAGAGCGTTTGATCCAGACTGCAAGAAGGCTGGGAGTGCGGGGGCAGGATAACACAACTCTGGTTCTCATAAAATATGGAAAAAAAGAAAGATAGGGGGTGTCCTGGTTGCCAAAATGTATGAGATGTATGCAGGATTATGAGGCAATGGAATATTGTCCGTTCTGTGGGAATTCAAGCCAGATGCCGGCAGAGGATATGGGGCAGATCCCAGAGGAAACCATTTTAAAACGGCGGTTTATCATAGGCCAGGTGATCAGCCGGGACAAGATTGGCTTTACCTATATTGCCTGGGATGCTCTTCTGGAGCGGAAGGTTGCTGTGAAGGAGTGTTTCCCGGGGGCGTTTGCCCAGCGAGAGGAAGATGGACAAAATGTAAAAAGCTGTATGGAAGAGATGCTCTGGGAGGAGCTTTGCCAGCAGTTTCTGAAGAAAGCAGAGAGTCTGCACCGGATGCAGAAGCTCTCGGTTCTGGCTCCGGTTTATATGAGCTTTCAGGAAAATCATACCGCTTATTATGTGATGGAATATCTGGAAGGCATGAGCCTGAGAGAAATTCTGGAAAGAGAAAATCCTGTTTCTCCATCCAGAGCAAAAGAATATATGGATCAGATACACAAAGGGCTGGAGATACTCCATGGAGAAGGGCTGTTCCATGGGAATCTGACACCGGAAAACATTTATTTCTGCAGAAATGGAGAAGTGAAGTTCCTGAATCTGGCCTGGTTTTCCAGGGAACTGGAAAAAATCAAATATGCAGTTTTTCAGACACGGTATGCTTCCTTTGTGTACAGTCATTCACCGGTAGTTCCGGAACTGTCCATGGATACGTACAGTGAAAATGCAGTATATTATCGGCTTCTGACAGGAGAAGAGCCGGTATCTGCCCTTCGCAGACTAAAAAAAGAAAAGCTTCCATCCATCCGCGAATATGGAATTGAGGTTCCGTTGGATGTGGAAAAAGCAGTTATGGAAGGAATGCAGGCCAGGGCAGGGGGAGAAAAAGGACTGGGATTTTTGCGTGTCCTTCAGGGACTGCATGTGCTTCTTCTGGCAGCAGTGGTTGTCATGGGAGTTCTGATTATAATTTGAGAGTTGGTGTACAATGATACAAGCGCAATATTATATTTCTGTAATCAATAAAGAAGGGCAGCTTAAGGAATATGAGCTTTCCACTACAGGAGGAAATGTGCTCCGGATGGGCCGGGATTCTACCTACAATCAGGTAGTCTTACCATTTCCTTTTGTATCTGCCCGTCACGGAGAACTGATTTTTGAAAGAGACAGGGTTTATTACCGGGATACGGACAGTACCCATGGAACAGAAGTGGAGGCAGGAGGCATATATCGCCGCCTCTACAAAACTTCGGAGCGGACAGAGCTTCCCACAGGTTCCCTGATGCGTATCCGGGACCGCGAAACCCAGGAGTGTATTACCCTTCTTTTTTATGACAAACAGCAGGAAGAATCCTGGGAAAAGATTCCGGTGGGAAGAAATCCCATTACCATTGGACGCAGCAGCAAGAATGACATTGTTCTGAAAAATGCCAGCGTATCCAGGTTCCATGGAACGATCCAGGAAAAAAACGGAATCTGTACGCTGAAAAATTTAAGTCATACCAATGGAATTCTGGTCAATGGACGGATGGTATCTGACAGCATCGTGCTTCATGCGCAGGATGTGATACAGATTCTGGATTATCAGATGATTTTTTCCGGAAATCTGCTGTTCTACAAAACCGTAACAAAGGGAGTAACTCTGGAGACAGTCAATCTTCACAAGGTTGTGGGTAAACAGAAAAAGGTGATTTTAAACCACGTAAATGTGAAGATTGAGAGTAATGAATTTGTAGCCATCATAGGAGGCTCCGGAGCTGGAAAAACCACACTGATGAATGCTATGAGCGGCTTCGACAAAGAAGTTCAGGGGGCTGTATTCTGTAACGGCACCCATCTTCTGGATCATTTTCAGCATCTCAAAAGTATCATTGGCTATGTGCCCCAGCAGGATATCATATATGAAAATCTCACCTTAAAGAGGATGCTTTATTACACAGCAAAGCTGAAAATGCCCAAGGATACCACCAACGAGGAAATCGACCGGAAAATCCAGGAGGTTCTGGAAATGGTGGAACTGACGGAGCATCAGAATACGTATATCCGAAAAATGTCCGGCGGACAGAAAAAGAGAGCCAGCATAGCGGTGGAGCTTCTGGCTGATCCCAAGCTGTTTTTCCTGGATGAACCCACGTCAGGTCTGGACCCTGGAACCGAAAAAAACCTTATGGCAACGTTGAGTAAGCTGTCAAAAACAAAGAACAAAACCATTATCATGGTCACACATACCACCCAGAGTCTTTCCATGTGCGACAAGATTATTTTTATGGGGCCGGGAGGAAGGCTGTGCTTCTGCGGTACGCCGGAGCAGGCGCTGATGTTCTTTGATACGGACAGTCTGGTGAATGCCTACAATATCATTGCAGAGAATCCGGCGCTTTGGGAAGAACAGTTTGCCCGTTGTATGGAACGGGAAAACAGTCAGGAATCATCCCGGGTGCAGAAGGAGGAGTTAAAAGAACGGAAAACATCCCCGTTTTCTCAGCTTTTTTACCTGAGTATGCGATATGGAGAACTGATCAAAAACGATCTGCCAAGACTGCTTCTGATTTTTTTGCAGCCTTTGGTGATTGGGGTACTTCTTTATATTGTTTCAGAGGAAGAGATTTTTGATATTTATGAATCCACCAAATCCATGATGTTTGCTCTAAGCTGCGCGGGAATCTGGATGGGATTGTTTAATTCTATTCAGGAAATCTGTAAGGAACGAGTTATTATCAAGAGGGAATATATGGCAAATCTGAGATTGCCGGTTTATATGCTGTCCAAGTTTCTGATCCAGTCGGTGATCGGACTTTTGCAGGCCGTATTGCTAAGTGTGGTATTTCTGACAGCTGTGGGAAAATCCAAGGAAGGGCTTCTTCTGGACTCCTTTTATCTGGAAATTTTCCTGACTGTGTGGCTGACCATTCTGGCATCCATGGCAATTGGATTCATTGTTTCTTCAATTGTAAAAAACGGGGACAAAGCCATGGCTGTGGCGCCCTTTATTCTAATTGTTCAGCTTCTGTTCTCCGGGATCTTATTTACCCTGGAGGGTGTGGGAGAATGGATTTCCTATCTGACCATCAGCCGGTGGTCTGTGGAGGCGTTGGGAAGTATTGTAAATCTCAATGAGATGCAGCTTCGGATGCAGGCGGAGATTCCAACTCTGGTACATGAGGCAGAGGATTTCTTTGAATTCAGTACCGGGCATCTGTGGAGTACCTGGGGAATCCTTTTGGGAATGGCAATTCTGTTTACCGCAGTAAGTGTGGTGTTACTGCGAAATGTGGCGAGGGACAGCCGATAAAAGAGTCCTGAAAAGAAAAAGAAATGAGAGGGAAAAAGGATGGAGAGAAAGAAAGACGACAGATCATTTTTGCTGCTGCTTTTATTGACGCCTATTACATGTGGAATTTATGGAATTGTTTTTTTCTGGCAGATGTTTAAGGATCTCAATGCAGTATGCCGGGTGAAGGAAGAGGATAATTCTCAAAATTCCCCCAACTATCTGATTTTTATTCTTCTGTCTTTTGTAACATGTGGAATTTACACGTTTTTCTGGCTTTATAAGCAGGGAAACAGGATTCAGCGCGTGGGAGAGGCATATGGAGAACGCATTGATGAAAATGGAACCACTTTGCTTTTGTGGAGTCTTCTTGGTTCCCTTGTCTGTGGAATCGGAGCTTTTGTTGGAGAATATCTTCTGATCAAAAATATCAATAAACTGTGCCGGGCTTATAACCAGGAATACATAAACGGCGGCGGATACGGAAACAGCAATGGATACAACAGAAATTACGGCGGTTCTGGAGAATATGGAAATGACGGAGGATTCAGGGACAACGGATATCGTCAGGAACCGGAGAGTCCCAGAGGTGGTTCCTATCTGGAAGATGATGGAAGAACTGTGGGAACACAGGGCGCGACCAGAGAGGTGGCAGGAGGCGCATTGTTGTGTACCAGAGGAAATTTAAACGGTGCAAGAGTGCCCATCGCAGATCATGAAATGATCACTATTGGACGGGATGGCGCTTCCTGTAACCTGGTGCTTTCGGACATGGATATCAGCAGACGTCACTGCACAGTACAGTTTGTATCAGGAGAGAACTGTTACTATGTAACGGATTATTCTTCCCTTGGCGTGAAGCTGAACGGGTTTGAAACTCTTCAGAAGAACGTTCCCACCAAATGCCAGAGAGGCAGCCGGATTCTTCTGGGCAATGGAAACAATGAGTTCCTTTTACAGTAAAAATATAAAAAAACAGAAAAGAATTTCAGGAGGAAATAACAATGAATTTACAGAAATGCGAAAACGGACACTTTTACGATGCAGACAAATTTCAGTCCTGCCCTCACTGCCAGGATTTAAAGGATGATTTACCTACACAGGGGGGAGTAGCGGCAAGCCCTCAGGTAAATTCCGCTACCAATGTACCGAACATTCCCAATATACCTTCCAATGCTTTCCAGAAACCAAGTGATGATGCGCCTACTGTTGGAATTTTTCAGCGCAGCACAGGAAATGGCACACAGCCGGTGGTAGGATGGCTGGTGTGTGTCAAGGGCACCTGCATGGGACAGAGCTATCAGTTGAAGGAAGGAAAGAATTTTATTGGACGCAGCGAGGAAATGGATGTGGTTATCCGAGGCGATATGGCAATTGCCAGAATACGTCATGCCTGTTTGATTTTTGAGCCCCGCGCCGGTGTTTTTTATGCACAGCCGGGAGAATCCCATGAGTTATTTTACCTGAATGGAAACGTTGTGCTCAACAGTGAAGTGCTGAAGGCATATGATGTGATCACACTGGGAGAGACCGACCTTCTGTTTGTACCTCTCTGTGGACCGGATTTCAGCTGGAATACCTACAAAAAAGAGGCAGAATAAGAAAAAATTCTGAAATAGCAGCTGGAGGGAACTATGAAGATAGAGAACTTATGTATCAATTGTATGAAGGAGAAGGCCAGTGCCGAGGGAAGATGTGAGCATTGCGGCTTTGACCCGGCGCAGGCCTCTGTTCCTCCTCACCATTTGGCGCCCTTTGTAATCCTGGCAGGAAAATATCTGGTGGGACGTGCCATTGGAGAGGGCGGATTCGGAATCACCTATATTGGCATGGATCTGAATCTGGAAATGCGTGTGGCGATTAAGGAATATTATCCCAATGGATGTGCCATTCGAGATATGAGCGGCAACAGCAGTACCGTACAGTCTTATGCCGGAGAGCAGCAGGTGTTTTTTGAAAAAGGCCGGGAAAAATTCATCAATGAAGCAAAGGTTCTTGCGAAATGCATGAACCTGCCGGGAATTGTAGGGGTACGGGACTTCTTCCAGGAAAACCATACGGCTTATATTGTTATGGAATATGTGGACGGAAAAACCCTGAAGGCTTATCTGAAAGAACACAACGGCCGTATTTCTGCACAGGAGACCCTTACCATGATGGCGCCGGTGATACAGTCGTTGGGCGCAGTACATAATACCCATCTGATCCACAGGGACATCAGCCCGGATAATATTATGATCAGTCAGACTGGAATGATGAAGGTGCTGGATTTCGGCGGAGCCAGAGATTTTGTGGCGGGAAATGGAAAGAGTATGTCCATTATGTTAAAGCCTGGATATGCGCCGGAGGAACAGTATCGTACCCATGGAGAACAGGGACCATGGACAGATGTGTATGCCCTTTGTGCCACCATGTATCGCTGTATTACCGGAGAGATTCCTCCGGATGCCATGGACCGGACGTACCAGGACCAGTTAAAGCCGATTTCTTCCTTTGGAGTAAATTGTCCCCTGCACGTGGAGCAGGCAATATTGAAGGGACTTAGCGTATACAAAAACGCCCGTTTCCAGTCCATGGAGGAACTGTATGCAGCCTTGTACGGCAATGGCGCGGGACAGGGCCAGAGAACAGACATGGGAAGTCAGAGCAGAAACAGTATTCCAGGGAGATCACAGGGAAATGTTCCCAGAAGCGATCCAAGAACCGGTCCCAGAACGGATCCAAGAAGCGGAAACAGCTACAGACCTCCGGTCAAAGAACAGAAACAGTCTAAGGGGATGCTGGCAGCCGCTATCCTGGGCGGGATTTTGATGCTCCTTGTTGTGGCTGTGGCGGTGAAGGTTCTGATTCTGGATAAAAACCAGGATGACAAAGCCAAGGAACCAAAGACAGTGGCAACTGCGGAAAAAGATACAAAAGACGAAGAAACGGAAGCAGCAGATAAGGATACAGAGAAAAAAGTGATTCAGTCGAAAGAAGTCAAAGATATCACTCCCACTCCGATTCCAACACCTACGCCCATTCCCACTGTGGCAAAGATTGATATGGGCCATGTGGAAAATCTTCTGAGGGGCAGAAATGCAGGCGCCAATACCAGTCTGTATATTTACGACCTGAACCAAAAGGCAGGACGTGGAACTGGAAACTGTGAGGAAGCAAGACCGGCATCCGCGCTGATCACGCTGCCGATCCTTTACGCTACAGCAAAACGACTGGATCTTGGTACTTTGTATCTGACAGATACAGTTCCTTTTGAGTATACGTATCAATGGGGAAGAGGAAGTCTGGGCGCAAGCCAGAATGGGGAACAGGTTACGATACAGGAGCTTTTGGAAAATATGCTCATGTACAGTGATAATAATGCCATCAACACGATGATCAATACCCTTACCCTGGAGTTTATCAATACCACCTGTCAGAATGCAGGGTATACCAGCGTGGATCTTCAGAGAAAGATCATCAGCGGTTCTTCTTCTCTGAATAACTATATGTCTGCAAAGGATGCGGCTTTGTTTGTGCGCGATTTCTATAACAATACCTTTAAGATCATCAATCGTGATTTTATTCTGCAATATATGCGTATTTCTGATAAGGCAGGACGTTTGGGACTGTTCCAGACAGATATGCTGTACAATGCAGGAAATTACTGCAGCCAGAACGGAATTGTGCCAGACACAGTTTCCGGACGGTATACAGAGGCAGGAATTATTTTTGCAGACGGAAAAGCATACGTAATCGGCGCACTTGCAGAAGGTGGAAACGCAGACACTGCGGCAGGAGAACTGTCGGATGCAGCCGTCTACATCCATAGCTGCATGAGAGAAGGATAATTTATGAAGAAAAAAATAACAATCTGGCTGATTCTGGATCTGCTTCTTCTGGTGATTGCCGGTGGGGAATTATGGATTCTCCTTGGTCCCAATTCCCAAAAGGACAGCAACAAAAAAGAAGAGATTGTCAAGGAAGAGCAGGAGACATCTGCTATAGAGGAAACCACAGGGGAAGAGGAAACAGAAGCCCCGGTCCCAACAGAGGAACCGGTTCTTTCCAAAGGGGAGTGCGCGCGAAAGATAAGCGCGCTCCTGGAAGGCGCGGAAGGTATCTGGGAGGTCTTTATTTCTGACAAAAATGAAGATACCGTGTTGGAAAAAGGCGCCGGAGATAATATCCGGGCAGGAGATATTGAATACTTTTTCCTGGCTCATCAGATTTATGATGATCTTCGCATTGGCGGCGGAGATGCCGCAAAAGAGGAGGTCGCAGATGCGCTTTTGGAAAACAGGAATGCAGAAGCCTATAATAATCTGTATACTCTTTTTAATGAAGCAAATGTACTCTGGGAGGAAGAAACCGGAAGAACTAAGCTGAATGTGCAGGAAGAGACATATCCCTATACCTTCTGGGATGAAGACGGGATTGGATACAGCTGCGCAAGGGACAGCGTGAACCTTCTTTCTCATATTGCAGAAAAGGCGGCGCAGGGCGATGCCTACGCAGGAAAAGAAAAAGCTTTCCTGGAAAAACACTGGGACAAAGGAAGTATTTCCGAAGCGCTCACAGAAGAAGGGGCAGAGGTACTGGAATTAGCCTCAGAAAATGAAGACCGGATTGAGGATTTTGGTTATGTGACATTAGAAGATGGAACCACATATGAAATCGGGATTATGGTAAAGGCTGTAACAGATGGAGAAGATACCAGAGAGAAAATTTCAGAGATTACCAGGCTGGCCCACCAGTACTATCAGGGAAGAAAAGATACTCCGGAACAAGAGAAGACAGAAGCTCCCGTGGAAACAGAAACCAGGATGGAGCAGGGACTTGTGGAATTAAAAAGTTCTCTTACAGAGCAGATCTCCTCTTACGAAGAACGGGTAAGCGTATATGTAAAGGATTTCCATACGGATACTTTTATGGAGATTATTGGAGGAGAACAGCAAAAAGCGGCCAGTCTGATCAAGCTGTATGTAATGGCATCTGTATATGACCAGATACAAAAGGGAAGTCTGCAGGAAACCGATGAGATCAATACGCTTCTCAGTCAGATGATCACAGTCAGCGACAACGAATCAACCAATGAGCTGGTGCGGCGCTTAAGTCCTGACGGAACAGACTGGGAGGCAGGGAGCCATGTAACCAATGCTTATATTACGGAACATGGTTATCAGGATACTTCCATGGGAAGAGATGTACAGGATTACAGAGAAACACCTCCTCCGGGAGAAAACTATACTTCTGTTACAGACTGTGGAAAAATTCTGGAAGAAATCTACGAGGGAACCTGTGTCAGCCCCCAGGCTTCTGAAAAAATGCTGGAGCTTCTCAAAGGGCAGCAGCGCAGAAATAAAATTCCACAGGGAACAGGAACCGCTCTCTACATCGCAAACAAAACAGGAGAACTGGATGACGCCCAGAATGATGTGGCTATTGTGCAGCTGGATGAGACAAGGGCCTATATTCTCTGTGTGATGACCGATCAGGTGGCAAATGCAGATGGCGCAATTTCCCATGTATCTGAAGTTGCAGATACGGTTTATCGGTATTTTGCGGGAGGAAGCATATGAAAAAGCAAAACATAATAAACGGTGTAATTACAGGAAGCGCACTGGCAGCTGTAATCTGTCTGATTCTTGTATTTCTTGGGATTTTGAAGCCAGGAGGCTTTCTGGAGAAATTCCTGTATGGAGGAATGGTTCTTCTTTTTCGGACGGGAATTGTGCTTCCCATGTTTTTGGTGATTGCTTCGGCAGTTCTTGTCTGGAGTCTGAAAAAAGAATGGAAATATATGGCAGCTTTTGGAACGTCGCTGGCAGCAGCGGTGGTTCTTCTGACAGTGGAACTTCTGGTTCTTCCAGGAATCTTGTATGGATATCTGCAGGATATGAACGCTCTGGATTTTCTGGTGGGAGAAATCTCTTACCTGGATGTAAGCAGAGCTGTGGCAGCAGTTCTGGAACCCGTTTACTGGGTTGCAGCGATGTTTCTCATTGTAGCAGCCTGCTTCTGTCTTGCAGGGCATTTTTCAAAGGAAACGCAGACCCTGCAGTCTGTATCAGAAATACAGGAAAGTCAAAACAAAGAGGAAGCAAACAGGGAAGAGGAAGAGGTTCCTGGACTTCTGGGACTTCAGGGAAGCTATGCCGGCGGAAGGATTCCTGTGAAACCAGGAGAAATGCTGATGCTTGGCAGCGATTCCAGCCTGTGTAATCTGGTGCTTGTAGGAGAAGAAATCCGTCCGCAGCATTGCTGTATTGTTTATGAGCCAGAACAGAAGCAGTATCTGATCCGGAATCTTGCCCAGGGAGGAGTCTTCCGGGAAGATGGAAGTTCCTTAAAGCCAGGAGAAGACGAATACTTTTCCCGGGGGTCCATTCTGGTCCTAGGTGAAGGTACCCATGTATTTCAGCTTCAATAAAGAAAAGAAACAGTGGAGGAAAAGATATGTATTGTCCAAAATGCGGAGCTCCGGTAAATCCGGGAGATGAATTTTGCGGAAAATGCGGCGCTTCACTGGCAGGGGAAGAGGTACAGGAGGAGAAAAAACGCCGTTCTTATCTTCCTGTCATCATTGCCATTGAAATTTTGTTTATTGCCGTTGTGGGAGGCGGACTGTTTCTGTATGTGTCCAGACAAAAAGAAGAGCCCAAAACCCAGACTGCAGAGACCGGGGAAAATACAAAAGAACAGAAAGAAGACAAAGAAGAACCAAAAGAAGCCACACCTACACCGATTCCGGAACCAACTGCCACACCAGTTCCCACAGAAATTCCAAAAGCGGAAGCAGTGCTTTTGTTAAATTCCAAAGAGATTGAACGTATAAAAGCTCAAAACCAGAGAATGACAACGGATAAAGTAATCTCTTCCCTGGCATCTTCTGTGATTAAGCAGGCAGCGGTTCAAAACCCGCCAATCAACATTCTGGACGGGGATCAGGTTTCCAACTGGCAGGAAGGCGTGGATGGCTCTGGTATTGGAGAGTCTGTAGAGTTCCAGTTTGATAAGGAATATCAGGTGAAAGGGCTTACCTTAAAACTTGGAAACTGGAAAAGTGAGAAGTATTATTATGGAAACAATCGTCCAAAGACACTGACTTTCCAGATGGGAACGCAGTCCTGGGAGGTGGAATTTCCCGACGCATGGCAGGAATTCGGGCTGGAATTTACCCATGCGGTTTCCACTTCTAATATGAAGATTACCATAAATGACGTACATAAGGGAAAGAGCTGGGACGATACGGTAATTGCAGATATCAGTGTTTGGCATGAATGAGATTTTGATTTTCCTTTGACAAATGAAACACTTATGATTACAATAGCAGATATGCGGAAAACGTATATCTGCTATTGTATGTCAGAGGGAAAGCCTGTGGCACAGAATGATGAAAGGACAGGGAGAACATATGAAAAAATGGGAAGAAAATATCCGCAAGGTAGTTCCCTATACACCGGGAGAACAGCCGCTAGATCAGGATATGATTAAGTTAAACACCAATGAGAATCCGTATCCGCCTGCACCGGGGGTGCAGAAAGCACTGGCAGGGATTTTGCCGGAGGAACTCCGTCTGTATCCAGATCCCACAGCCGGGGAACTGGTTGTGGCAATTGCTGACGCTTATCACCTGAAAAAAGAGCAGGTGTTTGTGGGTGTTGGCTCTGACGACGTACTGGCTATGAGTTTTCTGACCTTTTTTCATTCCGGGAAACCCATTCTGTTTCCGGATATTACATATTCTTTTTATAAGGTGTGGGCGGAGCTTTTTGGAATTCCCTATGAGACTCCGGCTCTGGATGAGCGGTTCCACATCAAAAAAGAAGATTATTACCGGGAAAACGGCGGCGTAATTTTTCCCAATCCCAATGCGCCTACAGGAGTGGAAATGAGCCAGACAGATCTGGAAGATATTCTTCGCCATAACCAGGATGTGATTGTTATCGTGGATGAAGCTTATGTGGATTTCGGCGGACAGTCTGCCCTTCCTCTCATTGAGAAATATGAAAATCTTCTGGTGGTACAGACGTTTTCCAAATCCCGTTCCATGGCTGGAATGCGTATTGGTTTTGCCTGTGGAAATGAGAAGCTGATCCGTTATTTAAACGATGTGAAATATTCTTTTAATTCCTATACCATGGATCGAACTGCTCTGGCAGCCGGAGTGGCATCGGTGAAGGATCAGGCATATTTTGAGGAAACCTGCCGTAAGATTATAGAGACAAGAGAATGGACAAAGAAAGAAATGAAGGCGTTAGGCTTTTCTTTTGAAGATTCTATGGCAAACTTTTTGTTCGCTTCCCATAGAGAATGTTCTGCCGAAGAACTGTTTCAGGCGCTTCGGGAACAGCACATTTATGTCCGGTATTTTCCGGGAGGAAGAACAGATAATCACTTGCGTATTACCATTGGGACAAGAGAGCAGATGGAGAAATTCCTTGCTTTTCTGAAACAATATCTCAAAAATAAGAATCAATAGGAGGTACTATGGAATCACTGGTACAATGGTTTACAACAAATCTGTCACCGTTTATTTCTGCGGAAGCAGTTGTATTTTTTATTTCAATGATCCCCATTCTGGAGCTTAGAGGAGGGCTTCTGGCAGCATCGTTGCTTAAGATTGTTCCCCAGACCGCCATTCCCCTGTGTATCATTGGAAATATTATTCCCATTCCCTTTATCCTTCTTTTTATCCGCCAGATCTTTAAGCTGATGAAGAAGACAAAGGTTTTTCGAGGGCTGATTATGAAGCTGGAAAACCGCGCTATGGGAAAGAGTGATAAGATCAAAAAATACGAATTCTGGGGCCTGTTGTTTTTTGTGGGAATTCCCCTTCCCGGTACAGGAGCCTGGACAGGAGCGCTGATCGCGTCTCTTCTGGAAATTGATATCAAGAAATCTTCACTGGCCATTCTGGGAGGAATCTTCCTGGCTTCAGTGATCATGTATGTGTTCTCCTATCTTCTGGTAGGAAATGTGGTGAGCTGATTGCTGCATCTTCCAAATTAGAGGAAACAGAGGGAGCCCTTATTTTCTGAAAGGTTTTTACAGACAGGATCCCGGTGGTGTGGACAATCGCCGGGATTTGTGATAGGATAAAAAAGAAATCTGATATTCATGTCGTTTCTGACAGGAAATTCCGTAAAATTATTTGAATCATGCAATAAAAATATAAAAAAGAAGGCCGAGGGAATGTAAATGAGAGAAAAGTATGAATCGTTATCTCTTGCAACGTTGAAAGAACTGGCGAAGGCCAGAGACATTAAGGGGATATCTGCCCTCAGAAAACCGGAACTGATTGAGCGCATGCTGGAAGAGGATGCAAAACAGGAAAAAACTCCGGAAGCAAAGACAGAAGCAGAAACACAGGAGGAGAACCGGAAATCCAATGTCTATAAAATTCCGGCAGAAACCGTACAGCTGGACAGCGGCGAAAAGGCCAATGGAATCCTGGAAGTAATGCCAGATGGATATGGTTTTATCCGTTGTGAGAATTATATGCCAGGGGAGAATGATATTTATGTATCACCATCCCAGATCCGCAGATTTAATCTGAAGACAGGAGATATTGTGCAGGGAAATATCCGGATCAAAACTCAGGGTGAGAAGTTCAGCGCCCTTCTGTATGTGACTTCTATCAATGGATTTCACCCCAGCGAGGGACAGAAAAGATATAATTTCGAGGATATGACACCGGTGTTCCCCAATGAGCGTCTGATCATGGAACGTCCGGGAGGAACCACAGCCATGCGAATTGTGGATCTGATCAGTCCCATTGGCAAGGGGCAGAGAGGAATGATCGTTTCTCCGCCAAAGGCAGGTAAAACTACACTTCTGAAGGATGTGGCCAAGTCCATTCTCCGCAACAATCCATCCATGCATTTGATCATCCTTCTCATTGACGAACGTCCTGAGGAAGTAACAGATATTAAGGAAGCAATCCAGGGAAACAATGTGGAAGTAATCTATTCTACATTTGATGAACTTCCAGAGCATCACAAACGTGTATCTGAGATGGTAGTGGAACGTGCCCGCCGTCTGGTAGAGCATAAGAAGGATGTGACCATTTTGCTGGATTCCATTACCAGACTGGCAAGAGCCTATAACCTGGTGATTCCGCCCAGTGGAAGAACACTGTCCGGAGGTCTTGACCCGGCAGCGCTCCATATGCCCAAACGCTTTTTTGGAGCTGCCCGAAATATGCGGGAAGGGGGCAGTCTGACCATTCTTGCTACTGCGCTGGTGGATACCGGAAGCAAGATGGATGATGTGATTTACGAGGAATTTAAGGGAACTGGAAATATGGAATTGATCCTGGATCGTAAACTTCAGGAAAAACGGGTATTCCCGGCTATTGATATCCAGAAATCCGGTACCAGAAGAGAAGATCTGCTTCTGAGCCAGGACGAGCTGGAGGTAGTGTACAACATGCGCAAAGCCCTGAATGGACTGAAGGCAGAAGATGCAGTGGAACAGATTCTGAATATGTTCTCCAAAACGAAAACCAACGGGGAATTTGTTCAGATGGCGAAAAAACAGAAATTTTTATAAACGACTTGCATTTATTTAAGAGGTATGCTATAATCAGAAAGCTGTTTAATAAAGAATTCGTCAAAAAAATACGAATAGAAAATAGAAGAAATATAGAGAGGTGAAAATCATGAGAGAAGGAATCCATCCGAATTACTACCAGGCAACTGTAACCTGCAACTGCGGAAATACATTTACTACAGGTTCTACCAAACAGGATATCCACGTAGAAATCTGTTCCAAATGCCATCCGTTCTACACAGGACAGCAGAAAGCCGCACAGGCTCGTGGACGTATTGATAAATTCAATAAGAAATACGGCTTATAATTTTTTGAAAGAATATCTGTGGAATACAGATATGAAATTTTGCAAAATTTCATAATTGAAATGTGTATGTGAGAAAAGGTTGAGGTTGGGAAATCTCAGCCTTTCTTTACTCTATGGGGAAATGTAAGGCTCACAGACAGAAAGGATCGATATGAAATCATCAAACATTGGCGGACAGGCTGTTATGGAAGGCATTATGATGCGCCATAAAGATAAATATTCCATTGCAGTGCGCAGACCTGATCAGGGAATCGAACTGAAGGTGGAAGACTATAAGTGCATATTCGGCAAGGCCGGATTTCTCAAATGGCCCATTATCCGGGGTGTGGTAAGCTTTGTGGACTCTCTGGTAGTGGGAACGAAATGCCTGATGTATTCTGCGGAGATTGCCGGAGACGAGGAAGACGAAGAAGATACAAAAAAGAATGCTTCCTTGTCCGAAGAAGAAAGACAGGCAAAAAAAGCGAAAGAAGACAGACAGTTTAAGTGGCTGCTCTATGTAACAGTTGCGATTTCCATTGTGGTTTCCATTGGGGCATTTATGCTGCTCCCTTATGTACTGGCCAGCTTTTGCAGGAAGCTGGGGGCATCGGAATTCGTGGTTACAGTGGTAGAAGCGTTTGTAAAACTGTTTCTGTTTATGGGATATATGCTTCTGATTTCCAGAATGAAGGACATTCAGAGAACCTTTATGTATCATGGAGCAGAGCATAAATGTATCAATTGTGTGGAGCATGGCCTTCCCCTTACTGTGGAGAATGTCATGGTAAGTTCCCGTCAGCATAAACGCTGCGGTACCAGCTTCTTATTCCTGGTGATGCTTGTAAGTATTTTTCTCCATTTTATCTTTGTGCTGGTGCCGGGATACTGGGTACGTCTCTTTGGACGTCTTCTGATGGTTCCTGTTGTGGCAGGAATTTCCTTCGAGATGATTCAGTGGGCCGGAAGAACAGACAACAAACTGGCTCAGATTTTGAGCAAACCAGGTTTTGCCATGCAGAAGCTGTCCACGAAGGAGCCTACACCAGACATGGTGGAGGTGGCCATTGCGGCAGTGGAAGCAGTCTTTGACTGGCGTACTTACCTGAAAGAAGAATTTGGTGTAGATGTAGAGACTGAGGAAGAAACAGATGGAGAGTCTTAAATCTCTTTTAAAAAAAGGAACAGAAATTCTGGAGAAATCCAAGATCGAGGAAGCCGGGCTGGACGCCTGGCTCCTTCTGGAATATGCCACTGGTAAAAACCGGGCCTACTATTTTGCTCACAGTGAAGAGGCAGTGGAGGAGAACCTTGTACAGACCTATGAAACGCTGTGTGAGAATCGGGGAAAACGGATTCCCCTGCAGCATTTGACTCATCAGGCGTTTTTTATGGGATATGAATTTTATGTCAATGATCAGGTGCTGATCCCTCGCCAGGATACGGAATGTGTGGTGGAACAGGCCCTGGAGCTTTTAAAACCCATGAAAGCCCCCAGGATTTTGGATATGTGTACCGGGTCTGGCTGCATTCTTCTAAGTCTGCTCTGTGAGAGAGAGGACGCTTCCGGTGTGGGAGCAGATGTTTCCAGGGGCGCTCTTAAAGTGGCAGAACGAAATGCAGAAAGTCTTAAAGTGGCAGAACGACTGAAACTGATACAAAGCGATCTGTTTTCGGATGTGTTTTTTCAGGAAACGTGTGGCGCAGGGAGAGAAACCTATGATATGATCATCTCAAATCCACCGTATATTCCTACGGCAGACATTCGGGAACTGATGGATGAGGTACGTTTTCACGATCCTTTTCTGGCTCTTGACGGAAAAGAAGACGGCTTGTTTTTTTACCGGAGGATCACCGAAGATGGGACCGCCTTTTTAAAGCCGGGAGGATGGCTGATCTATGAGATCGGCTGTGACCAGGGGGAAGCTGTGTCTGAATTTATGAAAGACAGAGGCTTCCTGGAGGTCAGTGTCAAAAAAGATCTTTGCGGGCTGCCCCGCATGGTTTTTGGCAGAATGCCTGTTTCCCGGTGAGAAACAGAAACAATGACTGGTCATAAAGTAAATGAGGAGGAAAATCTCAGATGTTTGATAAATTAGAAGATCTGGTGCTGCGCTTTGAAGAGGTACTGAATGAACTGGGAGAGCCTGGTGTGACAGACAACCAGGAGCGATTCCAGAGACTTATGAAGGAACAGAGTGATCTGCAGCCCATCGTTGAGACCTATAAGGAATACAAAAAAAATAAAGAAACCATTCAGGACAGCCTTGCCATGCTGGAAGAGGAGAAGGATGAGGAAATGAGAGAAATGCTCAAGGAAGAGCTTTCCGATGCCAGAAAAGCAGTGGAAGGCCTGGAGCATGATCTGAAGATCCTGCTTTTGCCCAAGGACCCCAATGACAGCAAGAACGTTATTGTGGAGATACGTGCCGGCGCAGGCGGAGACGAGGCGGCGCTTTTTGCAGCAGAGATCTACCGTATGTATGTAAAATATGCAGAGTCTCTGCGTTGGAAAACAGAAATGTTAAGTTTAAATGAGAATGGAATCGGCGGTTTCAAGGAAGTCACCTTTATGATTCAGGGAAATGGAGCGTATTCCAGACTGAAATACGAAAGTGGAGTACACCGGGTACAGCGTGTGCCGGAGACAGAATCAGGCGGACGTATCCATACTTCCACCTGTACGGTGGCCATTATGCCGGAAGCAGAGGAAATTGACTTCCATCTGGATATGAATGACTGTAAATTTGATGTATTCCGCGCATCTGGAAATGGTGGACAGTGTGTCAATACCACAGACTCTGCGGTTCGTCTGACCCATATTCCTACAGGAATCGTAATTTCTTGTCAGGATGAAAAATCACAGCTGAAAAATAAGGATAAGGCATTAAAGGTACTGCGTTCCCGTCTGTATGAAATGGAACTGGCGAAACAGCATGATGCAGAGGCAGAAGCCAGAAGAAGCCAGATTGGAACCGGAGATCGTTCTGAAAAGATCCGTACTTATAATTTCCCCCAGGGACGTGTCACCGATCATAGAATTAAGCTGACCCTGCACCGTCTGGATGGAATCTTAAACGGTGATCTTTCAGAAATCATTGACAGTCTGATCGCAGCGGACCAGGCAGCAAAGCTTAGCAATCTGCAGGAAGAAGAGTAAGAGAGGAACAAAAGGAGACGAAAATGAAAAAAACTGCATTGGTGATCATGGCAGCCGGAATCGGCAGCCGGTTTGGAAAAGGAATTAAGCAGCTGGCCTCGGTGGGACCTGAGGGTGAAATCATTATGGATTATTCCATCCATGATGCGCTGGAAGCTGGTTTTAATAAAGTGGTATTTATTATCCGCAAGGATCTGGAAGAAGAGTTCCGTAAAGTGATTGGAGAGCGGATCGAAAAGATCACAGAGGTAGAGTATGCGTTCCAGGCGCTGGAAGATCTCCCTGAAGGCTTTCAAAAGCCAGAGGAGCGTACCAAACCATGGGGAACGGGACAGGCAGTTCTGGCAGCAAAAAAAGTTCTTTCTGAGCCGTTCGTGGTAATCAATGCAGACGATTATTATGGCAAAGAGGCTTTTGTGAAGGTACATAAATATCTGGTACAGGAGCAGCCGGAGGATGGAAAACTTCATATTTGTATGGCTGGTTTCCGTCTTGGAAATACATTAAGTGACAACGGCTCTGTAACAAGAGGCGTCTGCCACATTGAAGAAGGAAAGCTCACCGGAGTGACAGAAACCCACAACATCTATAAGACAGAACAGGGCGCAGAAGAGCGTCTGGAGGACGGAAGCGCCCGTCCGTTGGATAAAAAATCACTGGTATCCATGAATATGTGGGGGCTGACTCCCCAATTTATGGAAACTCTGGAAAAGGGCTTTGTGGAATTTCTTTCTTCCATAAAACCGGGAGATCTGAAAAAAGAATATCTTCTTCCTGAGCTGATCGATCGTCTGATTAAAACAAATCAGGCGGGAGTAGATGTTCTGGAAACAAAGGACACCTGGTTTGGGGTAACTTATCAGGAAGACAAGGCAGTGGTGGAAGAAGCATTCCGTGAACTGACAGAACAGGGCGTATATCCTTTGGAATTGTACAAATAGGCCGATTGGATAAAAAAAAAGAATAATGTGACAAATACGAAAAACTGTGATAATATATCCAAGGTAGAATCTTGACAATTTCTTACTTATCAATAAGGAGATTATTATGGGAAAATATTTTGGAACAGACGGTTTCCGCGGTGAAGCCAATGTACAGTTAACCGTAGACCATGCATTTAAGGTTGGACGCTATGTGGGATGGTATTATGGCCGTGATCATAAGGCGAAAATTGTGATTGGCAAGGATACCAGAAGAAGCAGCTATATGTTTGAGTATGCGCTGGTAGCTGGACTGACTGCGTCAGGAGCAGATGCGTATCTTCTTCATGTAACCACAACGCCAAGCGTTTCCTATGCAGTTCGGACAGAAGATTTTGATTGTGGAATCATGATCTCTGCCAGCCATAATCCTTTTTATGACAATGGAATCAAGCTTTTAAATGGAAACGGACAGAAAATCGAACCGGAGATTGAAGCGCGTATTGAGGCTTATCTGGATGGAGAACTGGAGGAGGTTCCTCTGGCTCAGAGAGAAGAGATTGGCCGTACCATTGATTTTGCATCTGGAAGAAACCGTTATATTGGATATCTGATTTCTATTCCATGCCGTGATTTCAAAAATATCAAGGTTGGTCTGGACTGTTCCAACGGCAGTTCTTCTGCGATTGCCAAGAGTGTTTTTGATGCGCTGCGGGCGAAGACCTATGTGATCAACAATGAGCCAGATGGAACCAACATCAACCGCAACTGTGGTTCTACCCATATTGAAGTGTTGCAGAGATATGTGGTGGAGCATGGACTGGATGTGGGCTTTGCCTATGATGGAGATGCAGACCGCTGTATCGCAGTGGACCACAGAGGAAATATTATCGACGGAGACAAGATTATGTATGTCTGCGGCAAATACTTAAAGGAACAGGGCAAATTAAAGGGAAATACGGTTGTTACCACAGTGATGTCCAATATGGGGCTTTATAAAGCTCTGGAGCGAGAAGGAATTGATTATGAACAGACAGCAGTGGGTGACAAATATGTGGCAGAAAATATGCTGGAAAATAATTACAGCATCGGGGGCGAGCAGTCCGGCCATATTATTTTCAGCCGCTATGCAGCAACCGGAGATGGAATTCTTACCTCTCTTATGTTGATGGAAGCCTGTGTAGAGAAAAAAGCCACTCTGTGTGATCTGGCCAAGGAAATGAAGGTATATCCACAGCTGCTTCGCAATGTTCGGGTAGCAGACAAAAAGGAAGCGCAGGCCAATCCGAAGGTTCAGGCAGCAGTGAAAAAAGTGGCAGAGATCTTAGGCGATGAAGGACGTATTCTGGTAAGAGAAAGCGGTACAGAGCCGTTGATCCGTGTCATGGTGGAAGCAGCTTCTGACGAGATCTGCCAGGAACACGTAGAATACGTGGTTAAGGTAATTGCAGAAGAGGGACTGATTCAAGAATAAATATTACTGTTCATATGCCAGGGGAGATTCGATGAAAAATAAAAAATTAAGTTTGATTTTTGCAGTTTGTCTGGGGATTTCCCTTCTGGCAGGCTGTGGCAGTGAAAAAAAAGAAACATTTGAAAAAGCAGAGCAGGATCTGGAAAGCGGCAGCTATTCCTATGCGCTGGAAGGGTATCTGGCTTCTGTTTCTAACGAATATAAGCTTCCCCAGTCTTATCGGGGAGCAGGAATCGCGCATCTTCGTATGGGAAATTATAAAGAGGCGTCAGAGCAGTTTACTAATGCTCTGAATTGTGAAAAGGTGGGAAAAGCCTTAGAACAGGATCTTCTTTCTTATCGGGCGACCGCTGCGATCAAGGCCGGACAGTATGCAGACGCAATGGCAGACTGTCAGACGTTAGGGGAAGAACATTCCATGAACGCAGATACGTTTTATCTTACTGGAATGTCGGCTCTGATGCTGGATTCTTACGAAGAGGCTGCTTCTAATTTTGAACAGGCTTATGGGGAAGATCCCACTTATGACCGTGCGATCCAGATTTATGAGGCTTATCTGGAAAAGGATATGGAAGCAGATGGAACCAGGTATCTGGAGGCTGCTTTGACAACAGAGGCAAAAAATGCAGAGGATCACTGTGACCGTGGCCGTGTTTATTACTATATGCAGGATTATGCCAATGCGCAGAAGGAGCTGATTGAGGCTTCCAACCAGGACAGTACAGAGGCGCTGGTACTTCTGGGCAGGGTATATCTGACGCAGAATGATATCTCCAATGCAAGAGTGATGTATCAGGAGTATATTTCCAAGGCTGGAAATTCCGGAAAAGGGTATAACGGTCTGGCACTCTGCGATATTGCAGAAGGCAATTATGACAGCGCCCTTTCCAATATTACGTCAGGAATTTCCGTGGCAACCACAGAAGAAATGCAGGGCCTTTTGTTTAACGAGATTGTGGCTTATGAGAAAAAACTGGATTTTGGAACTGCTTTGGAAAAGGCGAAGGAATATCTGAAAATCTACCCGGAAGATGAGGCAGCACAGAAGGAAGTAGAGTTCTTGGAAACAAGGTGAGGAAGATAAGGGGGGGGGGGGGCGGGATATAGGGGGAGAGCAGCTCGGGGTTGCGAAGCCCGCAGCTCCCCCCTTCCCCCCCTCCTTGGGCACGCAAACCGCCGAGGTGTTTAAGAAAGTGGAAATAGAATGGGAGAACCATACCGCGTGTGTGGTTCTTTTATAGAAGGAGAAAGTTATTCCGATTTTACGTTTTATGAAAAAGCATATCTGGAAACTTATGTGTATCAGAAATAAAATGCAAGGATAAAAGACCAGCATCCCCTGTTTTTGGGATGGCTGGTCTTTTTGTGGCTGCGAGTTGTTTTACAATTCCAAGATCACTGCCTGATATCCATCCAGAGTGAGGGTTTGTTCCTCCAACTGGAAGGATGAAAGATTATTTAATAACACCTGTTTCGGGACAGCGTCCAGAACCACGGTCTGAGGTTCTTTCTGGAAATTTCCGGCGATAAGCAGGGTCTGGGCTTCACTTTTCCGGTAATAGGCCATAAGGTTGTGACGGTTTTCCCAGAGAGGAATGCAGTCTCCATAAACGAGGGTTTCCTGATAGGCAGGATTCTTGCGGAGGGCAATCATTTTCTGGTAGTAGTGAAGAATGGAGTCAGGGTCAGCCAGCTGTGCTTTTGCATTGATTCTGGTGTAGTTTGGATTGACAAAGAGCCAGGGAGTGCCTTTGGTAAAACCGCCATGGGCAGAAGAATCCCATTGGAAAGGCGTTCTGGCGTTGTCCCGGCTGAATCGGTTTACTGCTTTTAACGCCTCTTCCTTGGAAAGTCCTGCAGACAGAGCCACCTGGTATTCATCCAGGGTACTGATATCATCGACCTGTTCTATGGAAGAAAAGGACACGTTTTCCATGCCCAGCTCCTGCCCTTGATAAAGAAAAGGAAGTCCCCGAAGGAAGAAAGAAACGGTGCCCAGCAGTTTTTTGGAAGTGTCGTTTTGCTCACCTTCTGGGATATAGCGGCTGACGCCGCGGGGCTCGTCATGATTTTCGATAATATTAGAGAGGAAACCAATGGTTCCAATGCGTTTCTGGCTTTCAAAACAACAGTCCCGATAATCATCCGGAGTGATCTGCTTACAGTCATACCATCCTTTTTCGCTGGCGCCCCAGATGGTTTCCCGAAAATCAAACATCGTAGAAAAGCAGCCCTCATCTCCGATAAAGTCAGGAAGTTCGCTCTCTTTTTCGTTAAAGACTTCTCCCACAGTAAAAGCGTGGTGCGGCTTAAAAGTCCGGTCAGCCATTTCATGGAGGAAGACCTGTACTCCCTTTGCTTCTTCCAGCATATGATTGACAGAACATAAGCCATCGTCCCGGTCAGCGGGATAATCCTTAAATGGCAGAACTTTTTTGATGTTGATGATGGCATCAATGCGGAATCCTGCGACCCCTTTCTCCAGCCACCAGTTGATCATCTGATAAATTTCTTCCCGAACCTCTTTATTTTCCCAGTTTAGATCCGGCTGTTTTTTGTGAAACAGATGGAGATAATATTTGTCTTCGTGTCCCGGGAGTTTTTCCCATACAGGTCCTCCGAAGTAGGAGCGCCAGTTACAGGGCAGTTTTCCATCGGGACAGGTTTCGATATAGAAATATTTTCCATAGGGGCCATCCGGGTCCTGACAGGCTTTTTGGAACCAGATATGTTCATCGGAACAGTGGTTGACCACCAGATCCATTACAATGTACATATCTCGTTTTTTGGCTTCGCAAAGAAGTTCATCCATATCGTCCATGGTTCCGAAACGAGGGTCAATGTTGTAATAATCGGAGATATCATAACCCTGGTCTGCCAAAGGAGAGCAGTAACAGGGAGAAATCCAGATGATATCCACGCCAAGTTCTTTTAAATAATCCAGTTTCTCGATGATGCCTCTCAGATCCCCGATGCCGTCTTCATTGGTATCATAAAAGCTTTTGGGATAAATCTGATAAGCCGTTTTTTCATGCCACCATTGTTTTTTCATAAGAATCCTCCTGATAAGATATGATAAAATCCTGAACCATATTATAAAGGAGAAAGATCGAAAAAACTATATTATTTTATACCATGCAGGAATATATTCCAAAAAGATAAAAAAAGTTCCTTTAATCTACAGTTATTCCACTATCTCAATAAGGAGAAAATCATTAAAATAATCGGAAAGGATATCACAAAGCAGAAACTAAGATTAAAAAATATATCTATCATACAGGAGGAAGACATGAAGAACCCCGCATCTGTTGAAAAAATTATAAAGGAAGTAAAAGAATCTTTTCGGACAGAACCCCGTCTGGCAGAAATTTTTGAAACTTGCTATACCAATACGTTAAATACAACGGTAAAAGAAATGGAAGATGGTTCCACCTACGTGATAACCGGAGATATTCCCGCCGTGTGGCTGCGGGATTCCACAGCTCAGCTTCGGCCCTATCTGATTCCCGCGGCAAAAGATCCACGGTTGGCAAAACTCATCGCCGGACTGGTACGCAGACAGTTTGCCTACATTTGCAGGGAGCCATATGCCAATGCGTTTAATGAAACAGCCAATGGCGCCTGCTGGGAAAAAGATTATCCGGATCAGGACCCTATGGTATGGGAAAAGAAATTTGAGATTGATTCGCTGTGCTACCCGGTACAGCTTGCTTATCTTCTCTGGAAAAATACTGGTGTGACCACACAGTTTGATGAGAATTTTCAAAGAGGAGCAAAAAAAATACTGGAAGTGTTTAAAACAGAGCAGTATCATGAAGAAAAATCTTCTTACCGGTTTACCCGTCCCCATTCCTTTTTTACAGACACATTGTCCAGAGGAGGCAGGGGAGCGCTGACAAAACCGGGGACTGGTCTGATCTGGTCTGGTTTTCGTCCCAGTGACGATGCCTGCGTGTATGGTTATTTGATTCCATCCAATATGTTCGCAGTGGTGATTCTGGGATATCTCGCTGAAATTGGAGAACAGATTTATGAAGATCATGAGCTGACGCAGGAGGCAAAACAGCTGGGAATGCAGGTAAGGGAAGCGATCGAAACCTACGGGATTGTCCGTACCGAAGAGTTTGGAGATATTTATGCTTATGAGGTGGATGGATATGGACAGTACAATCTGATGGATGACGCTAATGTTCCCAGTCTTTTGTCCATGAGTTATCTGGGGTATGAGAGCGCCAGACCTGAGGTGGAAGAAAACACCAGACATTTTCTGTTAAGTGAAGCCAACCCATATTATTTTAAGGGCAAGGAAGCGGCTGGAATTGGAAGTCCCCACACACCTTCCGGCTATATCTGGCACATTGCCATGGCAATGGAAGGGCTGACCGCTCATACAAAAGAAGAGAAACTGGAAGTGTTAAGAAAAATGGCTTCCACGGAAGGGGGAAAAGGCATGATGCATGAAGGATTTTTCTGCGAAGATGCTTCCCGCTATACCAGAGAATGGTTTTCCTGGGCAAATGCTATGTATGCAGAGCTTTTGCTTTCTTATCTTGGTTATACAATCTGTAAATAAAACAAAGAACTATTTGTCAGGAAATGGCAGATAGTTCTTTTTTTTGATAGGAAGCCTGACAGAAAACTGATATAATGAGGAAGACAAAACTGGTGGAAAACAGGAGAGTTTTATCAAATAAACAGATCAGGGAGGTAACACAATGAGGGGAAAGACAAGATTGAAAGAAATCATCTGTAAAATGTACGCATTGCTGGAGCGAAAACAAAAACATGCATTTGCGTGGATTCTTTTGATTATGGCTGTTTCTGCAGGACTTACACAGTTTACACCCAAAGCCATTGGATGGCTGACCGATCACATTCTGAAAATGGATGAAATTGAGTTTTGGAGAGTGATTCCGGTTTTACTTGCTATTCTGGTGGTAAATGTGCTGAATGAACCAATGTCAGTTAGTTAAAGTCTGATAAAAAGAAAATGGAGTATCTTTAAACGGGA
>SAMEA3387494__coassemble_1843_pt1 | contig 51521 bp, 45 predicted proteins | sample SAMEA3387494__metabat2_low_PE_043 | metagenome-assembled genome bin SAMEA3387494 (sample SAMEA3387494) | Felis catus | biome: Faeces | place: United Kingdom | collected 2012
CCTTTGGGGAATGCCTCGGCTTTCTCTTAGGAGGCGCTTGTTACATCCATTTATTTAACTAAGGGAACCTTCTAATTTCTCTTACACGATTGCCGCAAAGATAATTCTACTATATTTTTCAAAAAAAAACAAGCCTTTAATTATTTCCTCCAACGAAATAAATGCGCATCTGCTGAAAGGGGAATTGCAGATGCGCACTTATATCATAATCAAAAATGAAGCTGTCCCTGCAGCCAGATGGTGCCTTTGAAACGACGGCCAATTTGGGGTTCTCCCAAAAGATCTGCCCGATTAATACAGATATCGAACTGCATATCGTTGCTTTCTACTGTAAGCTGGCAGATTTCTTCACCAGTAAGGATATTTTTGAAAGTCATAAAGTCTAGTATCTCACCCATAATATTATACTGATCGCACTCGATCCCAAAAGGCATAAAGTAGGAATCTACAATCGTAAAAATATCCTCTGTGGCGATTCGTTGATTCACCATAGCATATCGTTCGATGTCATCCATGGTAAGGCTCTCCATCGCCTCTTCGTCTCCATTTCTGGCTGCAGCAATGAGATGATTTCTGTTTTTTGCCAGTTCTCTCTCAAGTTTTACTGCTTCTTTATCTTTCTGGACCGGGAAAAGTATATTTCCCTCTTTCGCCAGTCCAGAAAGGGTCAATGGCTGGTTGCCCAGCAACATTTTTCCTTTATAATGTTCCAGCATATATTCTGCCGGATTCTGCAGGTAAAAAATCAAAGTAACTCCGATTCTCAAATCATCACAGGCTCCCGCAAAAGACTCTTTATCTGCATGTCTTTCTATGGATACCTGTTCCTGTGTGGTAACCCCGGTGCCACGAAAAAACGGAAAATAGTAATTCACATGGAATTTATCGTCATCCTCATACTGTCCACAAACAGTGATTCCACAATCACATCCGTAATTTTTGGAAAATTCCACAAATATTCCTTCCGGATGATTTTCCACTGCTGTCTTCTCATCATAGTTCTTAATGACATCCTGAATGATTTCTCGTATCTGACTTCTCTTCGTTATCCTGGAAAATCCCACAGCTTTCAAATATTTGTGCACAAGGCCACCTCCCTGAAAAAGCCCTCACAAGATTTATGCACGGGTCTTTTTCTCAATTTTGGTCATACCTCCCATGTATGGCTGCAGGGCTACCGGAATATTCACGGAACCATCTGCATTCAGGTTGTTCTCCAGAAAAGCGATGAGCATTCTCGGAGGTGCAACAACTGTATTATTTAATGTATGTGCCAGATATTTTTTATTTCCTTCTCCATTTACACGGATTTTCAATCGACGAGCCTGTGCATCTCCAAGGTTGGAACAGCTTCCCACCTCAAAGTACTTCTTCTGTCTTGGGGACCATGCTTCCACATCCACAGATTTCACCTTCAGATCTGCCAAGTCACCGGAACAACATTCCAGTGTACGAACCGGAATATCCAGAGAACGGAACAGATCTACTGTATTCTGCCATAATTTATCAAACCACATGGGGCTTTCTTCTGGTTTACATACAACGATCATTTCCTGTTTTTCAAACTGATGGATACGATATACGCCACGTTCTTCCAGACCATGCGCACCTTTTTCTTTACGGAAACATGGAGAATAACTGGTCAGAGTTTTTGGAAGTTCCTCTTCCGGAATAATCTGGTCGATAAATTTACCAATCATGGAATGCTCGCTGGTTCCGATAAGGTACAGATCCTCACCTTCGATTTTATACATCATTGCATCCATTTCTGCAAAGCTCATAACGCCTGTCACTACATTGCTGCGGATCATAAATGGCGGTACACAGTAAGTAAAGCCTCTGTTAATCATAAAATCACGGGCATAGGAAATAACTGCTGAATGAAGTCTTGCAATATCTCCCATCAGATAATAGAAACCATTTCCTGCCACTCTTCTGGCGCTGTCCAGATCAATTCCGTCAAAGGCTTCCATAATCTCTGTGTGATAAGGAACTTCAAAATCCGGAACAACTGGTTCTCCGAATTTTTCTACTTCCACATTCTCACTGTCATCTTTTCCAATAGGAACAGACGGATCAATAATATTTGGAATTACCATCATGTTTTTCAGAAGTTCATCTTCTACTTCTTTTTCTCTTGCAGAAAGCTCCTCAATGCGGCTTCCGGAAGCAACTACCTGTTTTTTTACTTCTTCTGCTTCTTCTTTTTTGCCCTGGCCCATCAGTGCGCCAATTTGTTTGGAGATTTTGTTTCTCTCTGCTCTCAGAGCTTCTACTTCCTGTTTAATTTCACGATTTTCTTTATCCAGTTCCAGAACCTTATCTACCAGTTCCAGTTTGTTGTCCTGAAACTTATTTCTGATATTCTGTTTTACAATTTCCGGGTTTTCCCGCACAAATTTAATGTCTAACATATTTCCTGTCTCCTTCTCAAATATTATTCTTCTTCATCAAGCTCTCCAAAGCCGAAATTCACTGCTTTACGAAGCGCCTCCACTTCCTCCTGACTCAGCATCACATAGGACTCTCCTTTTACGATTTCTTTCAAATACAAAAAGCAGTTATCTCTGCTGTGTACTGCATTCAGAATTAAGCCTGAGTTATCCTTATCCAACAGGGCAAGGGCAAAACTCAGTTTTCCTCCCACGTCATCAAATGCATCATATTTTTCAACGCCGTATTTGCTGAAGATGCGGGTGAAATTTTTCTTGATAAAATTTATATCATGTTCATGGGCTTCCTTGGCCTCATAGAGACGATCGATCTGAGCGAATTTTCTTACAAAAACCTTTTCCAGTGATTGTGCATCACTGCCCTTCATAAAAGATTTATACTTTCGCTCCAGACGATTCAGCCGCATATTGCTGCGGATCACATTCACCAAAAGAATGATACTTAAGAGCAGCAATAAGATGATAATGATTCCTGGATCTATTCCCAGGCTTCCAAAGATATCACTCATATGGTACTCCCTTTTTTTAGCCGATAGACTCAAACAATTCTATGATTCGTTCCAGTTCATCCTTTGAATAGTATTCAATTTCAATTTTGCCCTTATCATTTTTCTTTCGGTGAATCATAACGCGAGTTCCCATAATGCCTTTCATTTTTTCTTCCAGGCTTTCATAAATCGCATCCTCAGCCGTGTTTCTAACTGGTTTTTTCTTTACTGGAGGCTCCAGCATTTTCTTTACCAGTTTCTCTGTCTCACGGACACTTAATTTTTCATCGAAAATTTTCATAGCAAGATTGGTCTGTGTGTTTCCGTCAGAAATTCCCAACAACGCTCTGGCATGTCCCGAGGAAATCATTTCCTCAATTAACATTTGTTGTACTCTCTCATCCAGTTTCAAAAGTCTCATGGAATTGGTAACTGCTGTTCTGCTCTTGGAAACTCGTTCTGCAATCTCATCTTGTTTTAAATGAAATTCTTCGATCAATCGCCGGAATGCTCTTGCCTCTTCAATGGGATTCAGGTCTTCTCGCTGAATATTTTCGATCAAAGAGATCTCTACAATCTCCTGATTGTTAAATTCTTTAATTAATACCGGAACTTCTTTTAAGCCAGCAATTTTGGCTGCTCTCCAACGCCGTTCACCTGCAATAATTTCATAGTAATCTTTTTTATCAGAAACAAGAAGCGGCTGCAAAATCCCATACTGTTTAATGGATTCTGCCAATTCCACTAATGCATCTTCATCAAACTGCTTTCTTGGCTGATTTCGATTAGGCTCTACTTTGGAAATCTTTACAAAGGTTTCTGACCCGGCTGGATACTCTTCACTGGGTTTCCATTCTTCCACCGTTGGTTTCGGTTTTGCTTTCGTGGTTCTGGGAGCTGTTTTTGGCTTTTCCACAGAAGCTTTTTCTGGAAAAAGTGCATCCAGCCCTCGCCCAAGCCCTGATTTTTTTGCCGCCATTATTTATTGCCCTCCCTGTTTATCACTTCTTCTGCCAGAAGTCGATAACTTTCCGCTCCGGCAGATCTAGAATCATAAAGCGTTATGGGTTGTCCATAGCTGGGAGCTTCTGCCAATCTTACATTTCTTGGAATGATTGTCTTATATATGTTCTGGTTCAGATTGTCTTTCACATTTTCCACAACCTGAAGTGAAAGATTGGTTCTGGCATCATACATGGTAAATACAACACCTTCAATCTCCAGTCGCTTATTCAGTCTGTCTTTCACCAGTTCAATGGTATGTATCAACTGTGAAAGGCCTTCCAGCGCATAATACTCGCATTGTATTGGAACCAAAACAGAGGTTGCTGCTGTCAATGCATTGATGGTCAGCATACTCAGTGAAGGCGGACAATCCATAATAATATAATCGTATTTTCTGCGTACCTTATCTGTTATTTTTTTCAGAATAAATTCTTTATCCTCAATGCCGATTAATTCAATCTCAGCCCCTGAAAGATTTACGTTCGATGGAATCAAATCCACATTTTCTACCACCCCTTTGATGATAGTATCCTTCACGTCTGTCTCTCCAAGAAGAAGTTCATATAACGTATTCTCCACAGAATTTTTATCCACACCAAGTCCGCTGGTGGTATTTCCCTGGGGATCAATATCAATTGTCAGAACTTTTTTGCCTTTCTCAGCCAGACATGCAGAAAGATTAATTGCTGTGGTGGATTTACCAACGCCGCCTTTCTGATTTGCAACTGCTATAATTCTACCCACTTTTGCCCCTCCTTCATGTGAGGTACTTTTTCGAGACATTTCTTCCTATGATTTATTAAAAGCCAATTTTTTTTACGCATGGCAGTTGTCTCGCATTCATTATAGCACTTTTATTTTTTTATCGCCACATAATGTTTCACGTGAAACATAGAAAATTGTTTTTTTTTCAGAGCAATCCTTGTGTATTTTTCCTTTTTTATTAAAAACAGCGTGGGTATACCAGAGAGAATACCCTCGGTGAAGAACAAATTTATCACTAAACCCATAGGTTCTTTCTTTCGGATTTATCCGTTCTTCTGAAGTATGGACATAAATACACGAGTTTATTCTTTTATTTTTCCCAATAAAAAAGGGGACAAGTCCGACTTGAACTCTCTAAATCCCTCAATCTTTAAGGGGTGTTGGACATCTTGCAGATGTCCGTTTAGCACCGACTGAAACGGAATGTAAAACAGCCCCTTCCAGGATAAACCTTATCCTCAGAAGGGGCTTTACTCACTTTTTATAACAGAATTTATCTTAGTGGGAGAAAAGACTCTCTCTGAGATAAACAAATGTGAAACTGAATATCAGAAGAAGATTCCTACCTGCTCCAGGAATTGTTCTGGATCTTCCAGCTGAGGAAGATGTTTCGTCCGGTTTAATTTCACAGTCTCAATGGCTGCATTTACCGACTTATATTCCTGAATTACAGAATCACTGTTTGGCTCACCCTCTCCTTCTACAAGATAAAGGCTATGATCCAGTTCCTTCAGCGCATGGCCAATGCTAAGATTCATATATTTAGATACTTTACTTGCATAAGAGTTTTTGCAGTAATATCCTCCTGTATGGGCGCCTTCGTAATATGCATCCACCACATCCTTATCCACATGGAATGGATTATAATACAGTTTCTCAATAAATATGTTATTGATGTTCTCATGTGAAACCAGCATATGATACAGTAATGTTCCAAAAACAGGAAGTTCAATAAAGAACTTAAACAACTTATCCTTCTGGGAAGGCATCTGATTCAGGGAACTCAGTGACGGAGGATTTACCATCATGACTTTATCAAAGCATTCTTTTTCATTATGGCAAGCCATCACTACAAAGGAACTTGAAAATCCACTGACAATCACATCTGTTTTTTCTCCTATGATATTCTTCACAAAATCACAGAGCATTTGTACATAGAGAAAATTCGTATAGGTAATTCCAGGCTTATCTGATCTTCCCCATCCTAATAAATCAACATTGTATACCGTGTGTTCCATAGCAAGCTGTTTCTCGATTTTATTCCACTCATATCCAGAAGCACCTGGTGTGGTATCATGAATCAAAAGAATCGGGCTTCCTTTTCCTCTCTTGGTGTAATGAATTTTACCAAATCGCCACTGATAAAAATTTCTTCCGCTTGTATCCAGCATCTCCTTCAAAGAAGCAGCCGCAGCAGTAAGTTTATTTACAAAATGGATTACAACTGTAGCAGCAGAAAAAAGGACTGTAAAGGTAATTATTTTATGTTTGTTTTTTTTCACTCAGGACACCCTCCTTTTGCAAAATCAATTTTCTGTCTGTATTAGTACTATTTATCTGAAAACCTTCTTATATTATACGCCAAAACTCAATTTTTTACAATGTTTTTATCATTGTAAGCTGCATATCTCCACCTGCCGTATATACTTTTATTTACATATTTCAGAGATCCCTAATTTCTGGAAAGTCTTTCTTTTCTTTATATCCCAAATGAATATTGCCATGGAAAATCTTATTCCATACGTATTTACCTGTATTGTTTCCCTATTATCAAAACGCTTTGTTTTTGCAACAAAAAGCCATAAATGTTTCACGTGAAACATTTTATCACATTCTTTGGAGGTGTTCTATTCTCAACGCCACATAAATATACTGCCTTTCTGGTAAAAGAAAAATCTCCCATGGAAACCAATGTCTCAAATTATACACATTTGATTTCCCGGGAGATTCTTCCTTTGAATCGCTTTTATGCTTTTAACTTTTATGAAATTATGTTACATCATTTTCAGGAGTCTTCTTCCTGTACAGATTCTGTCTCACTTGCAGAAGAGGTTTCTCCTTCCGCAGAACTCTCTTCTCCATTATCAGAGTTTTCTTCTACTGTCAGACTCTCATATGCGGAAAACATTTCTTTTACTGTCATTTTATTGACCAGGAATACCTTTTCTCCTGTTTTTGCCGCATAGAAGTTGGAATCATATTCGTAGTATTCTACTTCCACTTCTGTCCCATCTGTCTTCTGGAATGTAACTGCCATTTCCGGATCCTTTGCTGGCTGAAATTCCTCTGTCAGACGCTTCTGTCCAGCCATATTAATCAATTTATTATAAAAGGTTGTAAAAGAAGTTTCCTCCAGAGTTTCTCCATCCATTTCATAGGATATTGTTTCCTGGGTATCACCCTCTTCGTTTTCCGATGTTTCACGTGAAACATTTATTTCATTCTCATCTGTATTTCTTTCCACCTTCAAGGTTTCCAGATCATTTACAGATACATAGCTCACAGTTAAATCCCAAAAATCCGAAGGTTCTTTATCTGTAAGAGAAGACAACTGTTCCTGAGAAATAGTATAAATCTCATTGCTGTCATTCACCTTTACATACCGTGTATCTTCTTCACCTTCATCTCCAACGCACAAGACAAGCTGTTTATCCACTAAAACAGGTTCTTCTTCCTCTTCATCTGTCTCAGTTTCTGCAGTTTCTGTTTCCTCTGCCTCTTCTTCATTTTCTGTAGAAGTCTCTTCCTCAGAGGATGTTTCCTCTTCTTCCTGATAATCCACAGTGATTACTGCATACGGTTTGTCTAATCCATATTTTGATTCATCCGTGCAATTATAATCTACAAACTCTGAGTATTCCAACGAGCTAATGGCAGATGCAAGGCTGCTGGCTTTTGCAGAGTCTGCTTTTTCTGTGGCGTTTCCATCCGAAAATTCCCAAAGTCCCGTATCTGAATCCTGCTCAACTTCCAGAAGTTTATCCTGATTTTCTATTTTTATCTTTTTCACATTACCCGAATCCACTTCCGGGAAAGTATCCATTTTTGCAAAGTCATACAAGGAATTCATAAAAGGATCAAACGATGCTTCTGGCACTACATAAACAGTGTTTTCTTCATCATCCTTATTTACATAATACTGAGAGGTGGAATCATTTTTCATCCCTACACGAATAGTTGTTTCATTTCCCTCTTCTGTTGTAAATGTAATGGTGTTTGACGGCTCATCCAAGCCGTATTCCTCCAGATTCTCCACATCGGTAAGTTCACGGTCTGCTTCTGTTGATGTATATGCTCCCAGAGCATTCGTCAGCTGATCCTGGTCCACCGGGAAAGAAGTTTCTCCAGCAAGGGTCCAGGCATCATCCTTCTTTTCAAAGGTTCTCTCTTCTTTGTCTATAATGAAGCTGACACTCTTCAATTCATCTACATTTCCAGACAAAAGAGATACCGCCTCTCCCTGCTCTTCTTCTGATTCCAGTTTTTCCTGTTTCGCCACATAGGATTTTACGCCAAAATATCCACCGGTAAGTACCCCTAGGAGTACAAGCGCCAAAATCAGTTTTACTGTTTTATTTTTCATTATGCCTTTCTCCTCTTATACCAAACAACAAATCCAACGATCAGGAAGAAGCCTGGTATCAATCCAATGGTACAAATTGTCCAGAAGCTGGTATCGTACGCAGTCAGTGTAAGGTAAGAAACCTGCAGGTTTTTAGAAGGAATGGAAACATTGGTCTGCTCCTCTGAACCAGTCATCCAGTTCAAGGAAGACAGAATCATTTGAGCATTTCCACCTGAAACCAGCTGATTAATCTGATTATCCATCAGATTAGCTGTAGAATAATAAACAATCTGCGTTTCCTTATCTTCTCCAACAGTTTCCGTGATGCTCACGCCAAGATCAAAGGGTCCTTCAATATCTTCCTCTTCCTTTTCAAGAGTATCGCTGTTCATATTTGTCTTGGAATACGAACTGTCGGAAGTGGTCAGAAGACTTTCTACCGTCAGTGTGTCTCTTACTTCTTCTAATTTCTGGATTCCCTGCGCGTAAGGAGCAAGTACCATGTATCCCGAAGAAGCCACGTCTCCTGATGCATCTGTACTCTGAATTTCCGGAATCAGATAATATGGCATTTGCATTCCATATCGCTGTGTATCTCCTTCAAACACAATGCCATCTGCCCGTTTTACTCCATAATTTTCCAGGATAGAGTCAAAATTTTCCAGTTTTTCCTCTGTATAATCAGAGAAAATCATACTTTTTCCACCATTTTCAAGATATTCGAGGATTGCATCTTTTTCCTCTGCTGAAATATCTGTAGATGGAGAATTAATCAAAAGGCAATCTGTATCTTCCGGAACGGTTCCTTCCGTCAAAAGATTCAAAGAATTAATCTGAATATTACTCTTTTCGATTCCTTCTTTTATTGCAGATCCCAGTTCTTTTTCTCCATGGCCTTCCAGTGTATAAAGAATAGGAAGATCCTCCGAAGTCACATAAGCAATTGCGCTGGTAATCTGTCCTTCTCCGTCAAACCCTGTTGTCTGATAGCTGTAGGTAGTGTAATCCAGAGAAGCTTCATATATATTCTGGTAATCTATCACTTTATTTCTATCTCCGCAAACAACAATAAGGCTGTTAGCAGAAATATCTTCGCTGGTGTATTCTGAAACAAATTTAGGATTTACAACAGGATCTTTTTTGACCACTTTTACGTGTTTTGATTCATCTGCATACTTCTCCAAAAGATTAGCTATCGTCTCATCTTCGGAACCCTCCTGTGCAATCTGATATATTGTCACATCCTTTTCCAGACCTTTTAGCACTTCTTTTGTCTGGTCCCCTATGCTGTAAAGTTTCCCTTCACTCACATCCAGTTGTGTGTATTTAGAAGGCAGTTCTCCTACAATCAGGTTTATAACAATAATAACACAAATAAAAATAGCGCTGATTGCAAAACTATAAGAACCATTCTTCAAATACTTTTTGTTTATTTCTGTTATTTTTCTTTTTTTGTTAATTTTGTTATTATTATTTTTCTTCACTTTTTTCTTGATATTCATTTCCCTCACCCCCTAATTCCAACGTCTCTTTACAATAGACTGTATTGTAAGGAAGATACAAACCGCTATCACAGACAGGAAATAGATAATTCCGTTGATATCAAAAATTCCGTTTGCAAAATTGTTAAAATGTCCGCTGATATTAAATATTCCAAGAACTTTTTGTATTCCTCCTTCAAAGAAACTGGAATTTATAACATAAGTGATAATCAAAGCCACTTCTCCAAGAATACAAATGACAGCGGATATAAGCAGATTTTTTATCATGGAATAAATGATAATCGATGCTGCCAGTATCAAAAGACCAAATGCAATACAGGTAGATTGTGAGGTTTTTGAAAAGAAAGAAGAAATACCGCTCATCATATAAAAAGCAAACAGACATACAAAAGTAAGTACTGCTGCGATCACCTGACTTTCTGTCAATGCAGACAGAAATACACCTATGGCAAGATTTGCACATCCCAGAAGGAAAAAGCCCAGAATTCCTGTATATGCCGCTCCAAAGGATACTGTTCCGAATTTTGACATCAAAAGGGGATACAGGCACATGATTACAACAGGAATTCCATAGATGGTAACAAGCGCCAAATATTTTCCAATAACAATATCACCCACATTTACAGGCGCTGTCAAAAGCAGCTGATCGGTTTTCTGTTTCCGTTCTTCTGCCAGCACACGCATGGTCAAAAGAGGTACGCCAATCAAAAATACAAATGTCATAGCGCTTAATGTATATTCAAATTTTGGATATGCTGCAGAAAGCTGATATGCAGAAAAATAAATTCCTGTCAATACCAGAATAAAAAAGATAAATAAATATCCAATCATGGAAGTCAAATAGCTTTTTAACTCACGTTTATAAATCGCTATCATGCGCTTCTTCCCCCTTTTCCACATTTTCATTCTCCGACAACTGATTTTCTTCTGTGTTTTCCACAGAATCCACTGTCTGTTCCTTCCTTTCATCCTCTGTGAGTTCCAGGAAGATCTGTTCCAGAGATACCTTATCTGATTTCATTTCAATAATCGGGCACTTTTGCTCTGCCATTTTATAAAAGACTTCTTCTCTGATATCTCTCTGCTCCTCTGTGGTGATTTTAACTTTCCATGTACCAGGTTCCTCGCAGCGGTCGATTCCAATCTCTTTCACCCCTTCAACCAGTTCCAAGGTTCTGCGGATCTCTTCTTTTTGTCCCTTAATCAACATGGTGAGATTGTTGGAGCCTTCCGCAAGGCGGCTGAGATTTTCCGGCGTATCGCTGGCCACCAGCTTTCCATGGGAAATGATCAACACATAATCACAGACAGCGCTGACCTCCGAAAGGATATGAGAACTCAGAATTACCGTATGTTTTTTCTTTAAATCCTTGATCAGGGAACGGATTTCTATGATCTGTTTCGGGTCCAGACCCACAGTTGGCTCATCCAGAATAATCACTTCAGGATATCCAAGAATTGCCTGCGCAAGTCCAACTCTCTGTCTGTAACCTTTGGACAGATTTTTAATCAGACGATTTTTCATGTCTGTGATTTTTACCATTTCCATAACTTCCTGAATCATGGATGATTTTTTATCTTTGGGGATTTTTTTCAGATCTGCCGCAAATTTCAGATATTCCAGAACGGTCATATCAAAATAAAGAGGCGGCATTTCAGGCAGATAGCCGATGCATTTTTTGGCCTTTTCCGGTTCCTCGAGAATGTCGTGTCCATCAATGAGAACCTTACCCTCTGTGGAAGCGATGTAGCCGGTAATCATATTCATTGTGGTTGATTTTCCGGCGCCATTAGGGCCCAAAAAGCCATAGATTTTCCCTTTCTCAATTTTAAAAGAAAGGTGGTCAACCGCCGTATGGTCTCCATAGCGTTTAACCAGATTACTTACTTCAATCACGTTACTCTCCTCCATTCTTTTATTGCCTAAAAAGAGTCCCCGGGCGAAACAGAGATTAGGGGTCCCGGGGACTTTTTAAAAAATGAAAATCAGTGTTTTCTGCTTTTCACTTCAATAAACAGTTTATGAAAAAGTTGTGATGAAATTAGGATAAAAGTGTGAGTATTCTGTGAAACTTTCTTTCTATTCAACAAATAGGCTCTTTAAGAGGTGTTCCTGCTTTTCTGGGATATTTTCCAGGAGTTGACTTAATCTTTTCGATTACTACCAGGGAACGCTCCATTTCTTCACTTCCGGAAAGGGTAAAATAAACAATATCCTTTACTTTACCACCAAGGACTTCAATCGCCCTGGCAGCGGCATCTGCCTCTTCCTGTACCTTTCCTGATTTATAGGAAACAAAATATCCCCCTTTTCTTACATAGGGAAGACAATACTCAGAAAGAGTAGCCAGATTAGAAACTGCTCTGGATACACAGAGATCAAAGCGTTCTCTGTACGTCTTATTTTTTGCAAATTCCTCTGCTCTTCCATGAACTGCCTGGATATCCTGAAGTTTCAGAAGCTGAAAGGTTTCCTCCAGAAAATTCACTCTTTTTTTCAGAGAATCCAGAAGACAGGCCTCTGTATGAGGAAAGGCAATTTTTAAAGGAACACCTGGAAATCCAGCTCCAGTACCAACATCCATAAACGACTGGATTTTGCTCATATCCACTGCTTTTACACAGGCCAGACTATCCAGAAAATGCTTTACCAGAACCTCTTCAAACTCTGTAATTCCTGTAAGATTCATGACTTTATTCTTCTCTACCAGATACTCATAGAAATCCAGAAACTGCTGTTTCTGTACCGCACTCAATGTAATATTCAGGCTCTCACAGCCTTTTTCCAATGTACTTAAATCGTATGACATTTCCGCTCCTCCTATTGCTTTTTGCCATGCTGATATTGTTCCAGATAAACCAGAAGCACTGAAATATCCGCCGGAGAAACCCCGGATATTCTGGATGCCTGTCCAATGGAAACCGGTCGATATGCTTCCAGTTTCTGTCTTGCCTCGATCCGAAGGCTGCCTACCTTTTCATAATCGAGATCTTCTGGAATCTTCTTTTGCTCCAGCTTCTTAAACTGTTCCACCTGCTTCATCTGACGGCGAATGTATCCATCATATTTAATGTTAATATCCACCTGTTCCTTTACATCCCATGGCAACTCCTTTCGTTCCGGGTCAATTTCCTTCAGAAGTTCATAAGAAAGTTCCGGACGGCGAATCAATTCCGCAAGCGTGGTTCCGGATTTTAAAGGTGTACTTTCATGTGCCTTTAAAAGTTCCTGAACCTGTGCGCCTGCTCCTATATTTGTATGCTCTACACGTTTGATTTCTTCCTGAATCTGCGCTTCTTTTTTTAACAATTTTTCGTATTCTTCTTCACTGACCAGTCCCACCTGATATCCTTTTTTTCGCAGTCTCAAATCTGCATTATCCTGGCGAAGAAGCAGACGGTATTCTGCACGACTGGTCATCATTCGATATGGTTCATGGTTTTCTTTTGTCACCAGATCGTCTATCAGTACGCCTATATATGCCTCTGAACGGTCCAAAATCAAAAGCTCCTGTCCTTTGATCTCCTGGGCGGCATTAATACCTGCAATCAGCCCCTGGGCGGCTGCTTCCTCATATCCTGAGCTTCCATTGAACTGTCCTGCGCTGAATAATCCCTTAATATTTTTAAATTCCAGTGTGGGATATAACTGTCTTGGATTGATACAATCATATTCAATGGCATAGGCATTTTTTACGATTCTTGCATTCTCCAGCCCTGGTACAGAATGGTACATTTCATACTGAACATCTTCTGGAAGAGAGCTGGACATACCTCCTATATACATCTCATTGGTATAGAGTCCTTCCGGTTCAATAAACACCTGATGACGATTTTTATCTGCAAAACGCACCACCTTGTCTTCAATGGATGGACAATATCTTGGTCCAGTTCCTTCGATCATTCCTGAATAAAGAGGAGAACGATCAAGATTAGCGCGGATAATCTCATGTGTCTTCTCATTCGTATAGGTCAGCCAACAGGATTTCTGTGGTATCTGCACGGTTTCCGGATCTGTAGAAAAAGAAAAAGGTACAATTCTTTCATCTCCAAACTGCTCTTCCATCTTGGAATAATCAATGGAATTTCCTGCAATTCTTGCTGGTGTTCCTGTCTTAAACCGGAAAATTTCAATGCCCAGTTCCTTCAGAGAATCCGTCAGATAATTGGCTGCCTGCAGTCCATTAGGACCAGTTTCATTACTTACTTCGCCGTAAATGCAACGGGCCTTCAGATAGGTTCCTGTACACAGAATCACTGCCTTACAATGGTATACTGCGCCGGAAAAAGTCTCTACTCCGGTAATCTTTCCTTCTTCCACCAGAAGTTTTGTCACTTCGCCCTGACGAATGGTAAGATTCTCTGTATTTTCCAGAGTTTTCCGCATTTCATTGCTGTATGCCTGCTTGTCTGCCTGGGCACGAAGAGAGTGTACCGCAGGTCCCTTGGACTGGTTCAGCATCTTGGACTGAATAAAAGTTTTGTCAATATTTTTTCCCATTTCACCTCCAAGAGCATCTACTTCTCTTACCAGATGTCCCTTGGAGCTTCCCCCGATATTGGGGTTACACGGCATCAATGCAATGCTGTCCACACTCACTGTAAACATCACTGTTTTCAGCCCCAGCCTTGCTCCTGCCAAGGCTGCCTCACAACCGGCATGTCCGGCTCCCACCACTACAATATCATATGTTTCTTCCAATCGCTTCATAAACGCCTGTCCTCCTCATTACTTTCCTGTACAGAATCTGGAGAATATCTCATTTACCAGATCCTCTCCCACAGCTTCTCCCAGTATCTTTCCAAGACTCTCGTATGCATTCATAAGATCAATGGAGAAAAAGTCCTCCGGCATTCCCAGATCAATGCTGTTTCTTACAAGCTCCAGACTGTTTCTGGCTGCTTCCAGGGCTTCCTTATGCCGGGCATTTGTAATATACACCTCATCATTAAAAGACAATTCTCCATTGAAAAACAGTTCTTTGATTTTCTCTTCCAGTTCTCGGATTCCAGTCTCTTCTACAGCAGAAACAGGAATCACCGGACGTCCTGTTTTTTCTTCTAATTCTCCTTTGTCCACAACAGAAATAAGGTCTGTTTTATTATAGATCACTATGGTTTTTTTGTCTTCCAGCATAGAGATGATTTCCTCGTCATTTTCATCTAAAGGAGCAGAGGAATCTACCACATATAGGATCAAATCTGCATCCTTTGCCATCTCTTTTGCTTTCCCAACACCGATTTTTTCTACCACATCCTCTGTTTCACGAATACCTGCTGTATCAATCATCCGCAAAGTAATTCCATGAAGAGTAATATACTCTTCCAGAATATCTCTGGTCGTACCTGCAATATCCGTCACAATAGCGCGATTTTCCCCTACCAGAAGGTTCAGCAAAGAGGATTTTCCTGCATTTGGTTTTCCAAGAATAACCGTTTTGATTCCTTCCTGAATCATTTTTCCATCAGACGCACTTTTCAACAGATGGTCCACTTCCTGTTCTTCCTTTTCCACAATTGCCCTTAACTCCTGTGGATATCCGTCCAGGCTAATATGTTCCGGATCGTCCAGAGCCGATTCTATATATGCAATATGGTAGAGCAAAGTCTCACGAATTTCCCGGATTGCCCGGAGAACAGAACCACGAAGCTGTTCCATTGAACTTTTTAGCGCATACTCATTTTTGGCCTGAATCACATCCATAACTGCCTCTGCCTGAGAAAGATCCAATCGACCGTTTAAAAACGCTCTTTTTGTAAACTCTCCTGGTTCTGCCAGCCTTGCTCCATTTTTTAACACAGTTTCCAGAACACGTTTCATGGCATAAACACCGCCATGACAATCTATTTCCACCGTATCTTCTCCGGTAAAGGTACGGGGTGCTTTCATAATCATTACCAGAACTTCATCAATCAGTTCTTCTTTGTCATAAATATATCCATAATGAATGGTATGTGTGGAAACTTTTGTGATATCCTTTTTTCCACCTTTGGAACGATAAATCCTGGAGATTACCTCCATGGCATCTTCCCCACTGATTCTTATAATTCCGATTCCGGAAGTACTCATTGCCGTAGAAATTGCAGCAATTGTTGTCTCCATCTTCCATATCCTCCTAAAAGAAAAATGTTATTCCGGGCAAAAGCACACGTTAAGTACGTGTTATTCACGCTTTCACCTAGAATAACATTTTATTGAAATATCTGATACTTAGTATCTTTTCAGTTTTACTACTACATGACGGTAAGGTTCTTCCCCTTCGCTAACCGTCTCTACAAACTTATTTCCCTGAAGAGCAGAATGAATAATTCTTCTCTCATAAGGATTCATGGGCTCTAAAACCACTGGTTTTCTGGTCTTCTTTACCTTATAAGCAATGCCTCTTGCAAGGTTTTCCAGAGTTTCTTTTCTTCTTCTTCTGTAGTCCTCAGTATCCAGTTTTACGCGGATATAATTTTCTTTTCCTTTGTTTACCACAAGGCTTGTAAGGTACTGCAGAGAATCCAGTGTCTGTCCTCTTTTTCCAATGAGGATTCCCATATCTTCGCCTTCAAAATCTACTTCCAGACATCCGTCTGCGGTGTTGTATTTAGATGTGATTTCCACTTCTCCAAGATTCATGGATGTGAATACGTCACGTAAAAATACCACAGCTCTCTCTTCAATTTCTTTGATCTCTTCTGGATCTGTAATAATTTCGATTGGCTTGGAAACCTTAACAGGTTTCTCTTTCACCGGTTTTTCTTTTGGTGTCTGTTTTTCTTTTACAGGCTTTTCTTTGTTTTCCTTTACCGGTTTCTCTTTGGCTTTTTCTTTTACCGGTTTGGAATGCTTTTCTTTTACTTCTTTTACTTCTTTTGTCTGTACCGGCTTAGGTGCAGGCTTCTTTTCTGCTGGTTTTTTCTCTTCCTTGATAGATTCAATCTTCACTGCGTCAACCAGCTCTTCAATCTCTTTTTCTTCAGAAACGGTTTCCAGTTTGCGGACCTTGATGATTGCCGGCTTGCTGCCGATTCCGAAAAAACCGGAGCTTCCTTCTGTGATTACCTGAATATCCAACTGGTCACTGGATGTACCAAGTTCGATACATGCTTTGGTAATTGCTTCGCTTTTCGTTTTTGCTGAAAACTGAATATAATCCTCCATCATGAACCCCTCCGTTCCTCAATTACTTCTTCTTGTTTCTTTCGTCAAAGTCTCTTACCATATTTGCTCTGGCTGTAATACTTCCTGGCTTTGCATTGGTTGCATTACGGTAGGATTCTTCTACTTTCTTTGCCCGGTCACTTGCATCTTTATCTGTCTTTGCAGCATTGATATTCTTTACATTCTGATGCGCCTGATTGGTGATTTTCTGAGGTGGAAGTCCCGCTTTTTCACGTTTCTTCTCAATCTTTTTCATATTTTCATTGATTAACTCGTTAATGTCGATCTTGTCCATATGGCGATTGATGATCAACTGCTGCGCACTTCTAACCAACGCACTGGCGATCCAGTAAATACCAAGACCTACCGGGAATGTAAAACAAAATACTGCAGACATGATCGGCATGATCATGTTCATGGTTTTCATGGAATTCATCATTGCATTCTGCTCGCCTTCCGGCTGTGCTGCCTGAGGCATAAGCTTTAAGTTCAGCACCTGTGTTGCCCATGCAAGAAGAGGAATCAGAAGTGCCACTACTGCCAAAAGAATCGCTCCTCCTGCAAATGCAGCTTTGATATAGTTTAATGGCTGCTCTGCAATGTTCAGTCCGAAGAAGCCCTGCATCTGAGAAATTTCTGCTGCTGTATTGTTAATTACATCAGAAAATCCGGAAAACTGATCCATAGAAGCCAGTTCTTTCCACTGATTCGGAGACAATGCATATAAGAAGTCAATGACAGAGTTTGTCGTTGCCTTTCCGCCTTCCATGAAAAGACGAACTCTTGTCATCTTGTTGTCGGTAATAAAACTCTGGATCAGATCGGTATAACCGCCTACTGCTACGATCTTATCCACAAGACCTGTAAAGATCACTTTTACACTGTTTACATATGCTGGAATGTTATAAATAACCTGCCACAATGCCATCAAAATAGGCATCTGAATCGCAAGCTGAACACAGCTTCCTGTTGGGGAAACACCGTACTTCTGATATACGGCCTGTGTTTCTTCCTGCATTTTCATCATTGAGTTCTGATCTCTTTTTCCCTGATACTTCTTCTGAATCTTCTGAAGTTCAGGCTGCATGATCGCACTTAATTTTGAGAACTTCTGCTGCTTGATCTGCAGCGGTGTCATAAGAGCAAAAATCAGGATACTGAAAACAATAATACAAAGACCTAAGTTCTGGATTCCGAATAATCCGTCTAATACTTTGTAAATTCCATTCATGATCCATCCCATGACAGATGCGATCTGTCCAATGATAGGGATGCTGCTCTTTGTTGCTAAAATCATTTCCAAGTCCATTTCCTCCTAAAATCCTGATCTGACAGAATTTAGACAAATCTCTTTTTTTCCTGTCTTTATGGTACAGGGTCATAACCTCCATGGGAAAAAGGATTGCACCTCAGAATTCTCCATACTGCGAGCAACCCACCCTTTAACGCACCATATTTTTGAATCGCTTCTAAACCATATTGAGAACATGTGGGAATATAAGGACATTTTGTTCTCTTCATCGGCGAAATATAAATCTGATAGAGGCGAATTATCTTAATCAGAAATTTTTTCATCATTGTTATCACCTGTAATGTGATGTCTGCCCGCCAGATGCATCAGTGCACTTTCGATTTCTGCGAAAGTTCTTCCCTTTGCCGATGGGCGCGCGATCACAACAATATCCAAATCACTGTTAAACTGTAACTCATTTAATCGATAACTCTCTCTGATCAGTCTGGTGACTCTGTGGCGTACCACACTATTCCCTACTTTTTTGCTTACTGATATTCCCAGACGATTCTTCTTGTACTGGTTCTCCAGCACATACATCACCAGATACCGATTTGCCTGTGATGTTCCATTTTTATAGACCTGTTGAAAATCTTTGTTTTTCTTTAAGGACTCTGAGTATTTCATCAAAGAATCCTCCTTCTTTTTACATTTACAATAAAAGACCACATAAATGCGGTCTTTTATCTTATGCTGATAACTGTTTTCTTCCTTTTAATCTTCTGGCAGCTAAAACTTTACGTCCGCCTTTAGTGCTCATACGAGCTCTGAATCCGTGAACTTTCGCTCTGGATCTTTTCTTTGGCTGAAATGTCATTTTCATAGGTAAGGCACCTCCTTTATCTATTCTCGGTCATTTAACTATCCTATTAGAACATCATTTCAATTATATTCATAAAGTACCGGTTCGTCAAGTAAAAGTTCATAAAAAACTTCGACGGTATTTGTTGGTATGTGGAATGTTTTTATGGTTTACGTAAGATTATCCACAATTTGTGGATAACTTGTGGATAACTTGTGGAATATCTTGAAAAATATCCACTTTTGCCTACCTATTTTTGCACATGATGTCGAAAAAAGCCTTTATCTGAGCCATTTCGACACGTGGATTATTTTTTTTACAGTTTTCCACTCTTTAAACATATATTTCCTATGTTATGTAAACCCTTTGGGCGCTATCCACCGCTTTCCACATAAATTCATACCTTATCCACATAAAATTGTGGGTAATTATTACGAAGCCCCGCATTTTTCCATTGCTAATTGCGATTATTTATTATAATATATAAAAGGATATCTATGCCCTTATGGGGTATTATTTCAGCTAAAGCTGACTCGAATCCCGCATCAGAACTCGCGGGGCAGTCTTGAATTTAGATGATTTTCTACTTATTAATATTAAGAAGCAAAATAAACCAGGAGAGACAAACATGAACAAAGTAATAGAAAAATGGGACGAAATTTTGAAAATCGTCAAAGAGGAACATGATGTATCTGATGTTTCCTTTAATACCTGGCTTAAGCCGTTAAAAATTCATAAGGTTGAGGAACATGTTGTCACCATTATTGTCCCTACAGAACAGGTAGGTCTGAACTATGTGAGTAAAAAATTTAAGCTGATTTTTCAGGTGACCATCAGTGAAGTGGCGGGAATTGATGATTGTGAAGTCCGTTTTATTCTGCCGGAGGATGTACCCAAGGATGAAACAACTTCCTATAATAATAAACCTTCTCAGGATACCCGCTGCGAAGAAGCCCATTTAAATCCAAAGTACACTTTTGACACCTTTGTGGTTGGCAGCAATAATAAATTTGCCCAGGCAGCCGCACTGGCTGTGGCCGAATCTCCTGGAGACAGCTATAATCCTCTGTTTATTTACGGAGGAGCCGGACTTGGAAAAACTCACTTAATGCATTCCATTGCCCATTTTATTATTGAACATGACAAAAACAGCAAAATTCTTTATGTTACCAGTGAAGAATTTACCAATGAACTGATTGACACCATTCGTAACGGAAATAATACCGCTATGGCCAAATTCCGTGAAAAATACAGAAACATTGACGTTCTTCTGGTAGACGATATCCAGTTTATTATAGGAAAGGAATCCACACAGGAAGAATTTTTCCACACCTTTAACAGTCTTCACAGTGCGAAAAAACAGATTATCATATCTTCTGATAAACCGCCAAAAGATATGGAAATTCTGGAAGAACGTATCCGTTCCCGTTTTGAATGGGGTCTTATTGCGGATATTACACTTCCGGATTACGAAACACGAATGGCAATTCTTCACAAAAAAGAGGAGATGGATGGCTATAACATTAATGAAGAAGTCATCAAATACATTGCCAACAACATCAAATCCAATATCCGTGAGCTGGAAGGTGCCTTTAATAAGGTAATGGCTTTTGCCAAACTGGAGCAAAGAGAGGTTTCACTGGAACTGGCAGAACAGGCTTTGAAGGATATTATTTCTCCGGATGAAAAAAAGGTGATCACGCCTGAATACATCATTTCCGTTGTTTCAGAACACTATAATGTGACTCCTAACGACTTATCCGGCAATAAACGAAATTCAAAAATTGTTGTTCCACGCCAGGTAGCCATGTATTTATGCAGGGATCTTATTGATACCTCTTTAAAAACCATTGGAAAATGCCTTGGAAATCGTGACCATACCACTGTTATGCATGGCATCGAAAAAATCGAAAGAGAAATGGAAACCAACGATAATCTGAAAAATACCGTTGATATTCTTAAGAAAAAAATTAATCCACAAGGGTAACCCTTTTTTTCCACATTCCCTGTGGATTAATCATAAAATAATGTGCATTGATGTGTATAACTTTTTTTCAAAATTTGCCCTTTGTGGATTTACACAAGTTATACACACAATTAAAGTGCAACTTTACACGAAGTTATCCATACCCGAAACCCCTTTATTTACTGGCTTTAAGTAAGTTTTTCACAAATTCACACCCCCTACGGCGGTTACGGCGGATTTCTTCTTAATTTTATTCTATAAAAAAACCACATCACCCAAGAAGGGAGTTATACACACCATGAAAATCATTTGTTCCAAAAACAGCTTACTCAAAAGCGTGAACATATCACTGAAAGCAGTTCCTTCCAAAACGACTATGCCAATTCTGGAATGCATTTTGATTGATGCCACTACCAACCAGATTAAATTTACAACCAATGATATGGAACTTGGAATTGAAACCATCGTTGATGGACAGATCATCGAAAAAGGAATGATTGCATTGGATGCAAAAATTTTCTATGAGATTATTCGAAGACTTCCGGATAATGATGTGACCATAAAAACGGATGAAAAATTTACTGCATTGATTACCTGTGAGAAAGCAAAATTCAATATTCCTGGTAAATCGGGTGACGATTTTGCTTATCTCCCCATTATCGAGCGGGAGGAAGCACTTATTCTCTCTCAATATACTCTGAAAGAGATGATTCGTCAGACAATATTCTCAATTGCAGTCAACGAAAACAACAAATTAATGACTGGCGAGCTGTTTGAAATCAAGGATAATTGTCTGAAAATTGTTTCTCTCGATGGACACCGTATTGCTATTCGTAAAATGCCTCTGAAAAAAGAATATGCAGACCGTAAGCTGGTGGTTCCTGGAAAAACCTTAAATGAGATCAGTAAAATTCTGTCCGGAGAAGTGGATGACCAGGTAAGTATTTACTTTACAAAAAATCATATCCTGTTTGAGTTCGATCAGACAATGGTAGTTTCCAGACTGATTGAAGGGGAGTATTTCAGAATTGATCAGATGCTTTCCAGCGATTATGAAACAAAACTGTCAATTAACAAGAAAGAATTTCTGGATTGTATTGACAGAGCCACCCTTCTGGTGAGAGAGGGAGACAAAAAACCAATCATCATTCATATTACAGATAACAATATGGAACTGAAGATTGATTCTGCAATGGGTTCCATGAATGAAGATATTGATATTGAAAAAGAGGGAAAAGATATTCTTATTGGCTTTAATCCCAAATTCCTTATCGATGCGCTGAAGGTAATTGATGATGAAGTTATCACCATTTATCTGGTGAACCCCAAAGCGCCATGTTTCATCAGGGATGAAGAAGAATCTTATACTTACCTGATTCTTCCAGTCAATATCAACCAGAATCAGGACAGATAAGGGAGGCGAAGATATGGAGATTACAATAAAGGATGAATTTATCAAACTGGGACAGGCATTGAAGCTTTCTGGTCTTGTAGAGGATGGCGTAGAGGCAAAGTATGCTATTTTGGATGGGCTTGTGAAGGTAAACGGAGAAGTAGACCTCCGAAGAGGAAGAAAACTTTATGAGGGAGATGTCATTTCTTATGAGGGAGAGGAGATCCAGGTGATCCGCTGATCTTCATCCTGTATTTGTCGCAGAGAATGCGGCGGAAGGGTAACACATGTATATCGAATCGATCCAATTAAAGAATTTCAGAAATTATGATAATCTGGAATTGCAGTTTGACCAGGGTACCAATATATTTTACGGGAATAATGCACAGGGAAAAACGAATATTCTGGAAGCCCTTTATATTTGTGGAACCACCAAATCCCATAAGGGGAGCAAAGATAAGGATATGATCCGGTTTGAAAAGGAGGAAGCTCATATTCGTATGAAGGTGAGAAAGGACAGCCTTTCTTATCAGATTGATATGCACCTTCGCAAAAACAAGGCAAAAGGAGTGGCCATCAATGGGCTTCCCATCCGTAAGGCAAGAGAACTTCTTGGAATTGTGAATATGGTGTTCTTTTCTCCGGAGGATCTGAATATCATCAAGAATGGTCCGGGGGAGAGAAGAAGATTTCTGGATCTGGAGCTTTGTCAGCTGGACCCCCTTTATCTCACAGAGCTTGCCGGATATAATCATATCCTGAATCAGAGAAACAAACTTCTTAAGGATCTTTACCAGCAGCCTTCTCTGAAAGATACGCTGGACATCTGGGATATGCAGATGTTTCAATACGGAAAGACAGTTATCGAAAAAAGAAAGGCTTTTATCAGAGAACTAAATGAACTGGTTCATGAGATTCATCAAAATCTGACAGGGGGATTGGAACATCTGGAAGTAATTTATGAACCCAGTGTACAGGCAGAGGAACTTTCACAGGTTCTGCAGAAAAACAGAGACAGGGATATTCGGATGAAAATGACTTCCGCAGGTCCCCACAGAGATGATTTTTGTGTGAAGGCAGATGGGATTGATATTCGGAAGTACGGCTCCCAGGGGCAGCAGAGAACATCAGCCCTTTCTCTTAAATTGTCAGAAATATATCTGGTAAAGAAAAAAATCAAGGACACTCCCATTCTTTTGCTGGATGATGTTTTGTCTGAATTGGACAGCAGCCGCCAGACTTATCTTCTGGACAGCATTCATGATATCCAGACCATGATTACCTGTACCGGTCTGGATGATTTTATCAGTCACCAGTTTGAGATCAATAAGGTTTTTCAGGTGGTAAAGGGGAAAGTGTTTTGACAAGCATTATTGCGTATGGTAGAATAATTCTAACTATGGAAAGTTGGTGAATATATTGGACAAAGAGGAATTTCGGATAAAACTGGACGAAATTAATCATCTGGTAGAAAAAAAAGATTATAAAGGTGCCATGAATGTGGTAGACAGCATTGACTGGCGCCGGGTAAAAAACGGACGGACTCTGTGTGTGGTTGGTGAGATTTATGCAGCCAATAAGCGCTACGAGGACAGTAAAGAGATTTTTCTTCTGGCATATCACAGATCACAGATTGGTAAAAATATCCTCTACCGTCTGATCGAGGTTTCCCTGAAGATGGGAGACATTGATGATGCCATGGAATTTTATGAGAGATTTACTGAGGTTGCCCCTAATGATAATACAAGATATATTCTGCAATATAAGATTTATAAAGCAAAACGGGCATCCTTAAGTGAACAGATTCAGATTCTGGAAGAGTATAAAGAAAAAGAATTTACGGAACGCTGGTCTTATGAACTGGCTAAGCTTTATTATAAAGCCGGTGATAAGGAGAAGTGTCTGGATCTTTGCAATGAGATCATTCTTTGGTTCAGTGAAGGCAAATATGTGATGAAAGCACTGGATATGAAACTTCGTATGGGTGCTCTCACAGGTGCGGAAAAAGAGAAATACGAGCAGCAATTTGTTCCGAAACTGATTACTCCGGAAGAAGCCAGAGCATTGAGAGAAAATGCAGAGGATGATCTGGAGGAAGAGAAGGAGGAAGACTCCAAGGCTTCCCAGGAAGAGGAAGAACGGGTTATTGACAGTATTTCTCTTGCTGATCAGAGAGATATCAATAATGCGGAAACACTTCAGGAAAAGATTTCCAAGGGTATCCGTGATATTTTTGGCGGCTTTAAGAAAGATAACGAAGGTCTGGATGAGGAAGAAGAGGGAGAAGACCTGGAGAAGAGTGAGGTTCAGGAGGAAATGCTTCGTGATATTTCTTCCAGAGAAGAATTCCAGGACGTTCCGGAGCTGGAACCAGAGGATGGAAAAGCTGTCAGAACAGAAAAAACAGAAATTCCGGCAGAACCTAAGAAACCAGATTTTTCTGCAACTATGAGAATGCCGGAACTGAAGATTCCAAAATCCATGAAAAATATGGAAATTCCGGAGGAAAAACCGGCTGAGCCAGTGGAACAGCCAGAGATTCCGGCACCGGAAGTTCCTGTACCGAATATGATTTCAGGCGGTCCTCTTGCAGAACAGAAGGCAGATGAATTCAACTTTAATCTGGAGGATACCATTCTGGCCGCAGCCAGCGCCCAGGGAATTGAGATTCCGGAAGGCAAGGAAGAACCTGTAAAAGAGGAAGAACCGCAGCCGGTGGAAGAAGAGGAAGAAGTCCTCACAGAAGAAGATCTGCAGCAGGCAGAGGCAGAATTCTTAAATGGCCCCATAAAGAAGGAAGAACCGAAGGCAGTTTCCTCCAAGGAAAGGGAAGTTCCATCTCTGGAGCCGGAAGAATTTTTGCAGAATGACTTTGAAGATCAGGAAAACAGCCTGGAAGAAAATATTCAGGAACTGGAAAAGATCAAACAACAGGTAAATGAGCATACAGAAGAAGCGCCGAAGAAACCCGCTGGTATGAGAACCGAGGTGTTCAATTTCCAGCAGGAGCTGCAGAAAGCTCTGGGCGAACAGGATGCGTTAAGAAAAGAAACACAGAAGAAACCTCTGACCCAGGAGGAAGAACTGGAACAGTTTATTGAATCCATTCAGCCGAAGGAGGAACACGATCCTCTGGATATTATTCCAAGAGAAAAGAAATTAAGGGAAGAGGAAAAGAAGCTGTTCACTTATTTTGTGAAGGTTCCGGGAATGGAGCAGCAGCTGATTGATACTCTTTGTGATACACAGATCGCAGCATCCGATAAAACCTCTAAGACTGGAAACATCATTGTGATGGGTGGAAGAGAGACTGGAAAAACAAGACTGATTTCCGGTTTGATTCCTGCAATCTGCCAGGAATTAAATATCGAAGCCTCCAAGGTGGCTTATGTGTTTGCTGATCAGATCAATGGAAAAGACATTGCCAGAATTGTAGGCAAACTTTCCGGCGGCTTCCTTGTGATTGAAAATGCCAACCAGCTTACACAGGAAACAGTGGATCAGCTGGATAAGGCTATGGAATTCCGTACAGACGGCATGACAGTGATCATTGAGGACGAAAAGATTGGAATGCGTAAATTTATTGCCAGAAATCCTAAATTTGCAAAGAAATTTACATCCATGATTAATATTCCTGTATTTACCAACGATGAACTTGTAAATTTTGCAAAGATTTATACAAAAGAAAATGGATATACCATTGATCAGATGGGAATGCTTGCACTTTACAATCTGATTGGAATCAATCAGAAAGAGGATGAGCCTATGAATATTGGGGCAGTGAAGGAAATCATCGACAATGCCATTGCTAAATCCCAGGGTGGAATCCGAAAATTAAAACGTAACATTTCCAAAAAGCGTACAGACCGCGACGGATATATTGTTTTATACGAAAAAGACTTCAGTTAAAAATATCAGCGAAAAGGAAGGATAAATTATGACCAGACCTTATCTTGGAAACCCGAAATATACCATTGAAGTTCTTCAAAAGTATGGCTTTGTGTTCCAGAAGAGGTTTGGTCAGAATTTTTTGATCGATACCCATGTACTGGAAAAGATCATACGTGCTTCCGAAATTACAAAAGAAGACTTTGTCCTGGAAATCGGTCCGGGAATCGGAACCATGACACAGTATCTGGCAGAAGCAGCCAGAGAGGTAGCCGCAGTTGAAATAGACGATGCCCTGATTCCTATTCTGGAAGATACCCTGAAAGACTGGGATAATGTTCGGGTAATCCATGGAGATATCTTAAAAACGGATATCAATGAACTGGCCATGAAAAAAAACGGAGGAAAGCCCATTAAGGTTGTGGCAAATCTTCCGTACTATATTACCACACCGATTATTATGGGACTTTTTGAGAATAAGGTTCCCATTGATTCCATTACCATTATGGTACAGAAGGAAGTGGCAGATCGGATGCAGGTAGGGCCAGGAACGAAGGATTACGGGGCTTTGTCTCTGGCAGTGCAGTATTATGCAAAGCCGGAGATTGTTGCCAATGTTCCGCCAAACTGCTTTATGCCAAGGCCAAAGGTGGGCAGTGCAGTAATTCGTCTTACCAGACATGAGAAACCTCCGGTAGAAGTTGCAGATGAGAAACTGATGTTTCGGCTGATCCGGGCTTCCTTTAATCAGAGAAGAAAAACTCTGGCGAACGGTCTTAAAAATTCTCAGGAACTTAGTTTTACCAAAGAAGAGATTGAAGGCGCGCTTACCGCATGCGGACTGCCTTTGAATATCCGGGGAGAGGCATTATCTCTGGAGCAGTTTGCAAAACTTGCCAATGCTTTTGTAAATTAAAAAGTGGAAGTTCTGTTTCGACAGAGCTTCCACTTTTTTCATATAAAAAACACCCGGTGGCTAGACGGATGTTTTTTATGATCTCTATTTATTATTTTAAAAGGAAGGAGAGTTGAGTACCCAGCTAGGGTACCCAACATATGAAAAAGAAAATTTATAAAAATAATGTTGGCTGTATTATTTTTATGGGTTTAGTATATACAAAAAATATGAGAGAATCATGTTTAACTTATGAAAATTTAGTGAACGAATGTCGAAAGAATTATGAATGACTGTACTATTTTACGATGATTAACAGGCAAACAGGAGATTACAAAAGGATTTTCAGGTGTGGTATAATGAAAAACCGTAAAAGGAAAACTGACAAGTAGACAGGCAGCAGAAGAAGTCCTGCTGCAGAAAGGCGGAAATAAAAATGAAAATAAAAAAAATCAGTGCATGGATTCTGGCCGGAACGTTGACTTTTACAGCGCCGGCATTGGCATATGCTGGAACAGAGGATTCGGAAACGATTCTTTTTGAAAATCAGATTGATTCTCTTTTGGATAATCCGGATCAGGTAGCAGATATTTTGATTTACGTAAAAGAAACCATTGATCAGCAGAATATTTCAGATGATCAGATTCTGGAAGCCATTCATCTGGCAGAAGACAATCTGGGAATTGATCTTTCCGAAAAAGAAGAAGAGTCTGTTCTTCGGATTGCAAAAAAGATTCAGGATATGGATGTAGATGAGGAGGAACTTCGGGAACAGGTAACCAGGGTTTATGAAAAAATGGATGAACTTGGCATTGGAAAAGAAGAAGTGAAGAGTTTCCTGGAAAAAGCAGTAGATTTTGTGAAAGGACTTCTTGGAGAATAAGAAAACAGTTTATTCAAACTGCACAACATTAATGAAGTAACGCGAGAAAACAAATGTGGTAAATTTATAAAAAAAGATTTAAAACAGAGAAAAAATTGTGCAAAAAAACCAATATTTTACTTTTTGTTCATAAAAAATTCATAATTAGCTGTTATGATAAGTACAGTTCGAAAGAACAGCACAAAAGACGTTGTAATGAGATTCATTACACATAAATTTTTTCATAATAATTGCCCCGGTAAACCACTGCCGGGGCACTCCTCGTATTTGGGGGTAATTCAGGTAGGTCTTTCCCCATATTTCTGTATTTCGTTATTCAGTTCCTGCATTTTTTCATCCAGATCTGCAATGTATTTGGCGCATTGCTTCAGTTCTTTTGTAATATATTCCGGTCCATTTCCTTCAAATTTGTAATGCATCTTGTGTTCCAGAGTGGCCCAGAAATCCTGGGCAACGGTACGAATCTGAATTTCTACCTTGGTTTCGACAACGCTGTCAGAGAGAAATACCGGCACAGAAACCAACATATGATAACTGCGATATCCGCTTTCTTTTGGATTTTTCATATAATCCTTGATAGTAAGGATGGTAAGATCTGTCTGTCTTGAAATCATATCGGCAATGAGGTAGAGGTCCGAAGTAAAAGAACAGGTAACGCGGATACCGGCAATATCATTGACATAACGTACCATATTTTCGATGCTGGACTCATATCCGTGGCGTTTTAATTTTTTTACAATACTTTCCGGAGTTTTAATCCGGGACTTGACATGTTCAATGGGATTATATTTATGGCGTTGTTGAAATTCATCGTTTAATATATCAATTTTTGTATTAATCTGTTTTAGGGCAGACCGATATAAAAAAATTACAGTCTCCCAGTCATGGATTTCTTTAAAATCGCGAAGTGGCACAGCCCGTTGACTCATATGTTTCATCCTCTTTCTTTCTAAAATGAACAAGAAACCAACAAAAGCTGCCTGAAACAGGAGCTTGGTTCTTATAGAATTATAACATAAAAATCCAAAAGAATAACATAAAAATAGTGATTTTGTAAAAAGAACTGTTTTTCACATGGAATATTTCGTGAATCAGATATTTATTGTTCGCACAATCCGGGTATGTTATAATGACAGTAAGTGAATCGAATACAGACAGAAAGAAGGAGAAAGAAATTATGGCTGAATCCATGAAAGATTATGAAGCAGAATTAGAGGCTTCCTTCCAGACAATTGAAGAGGGAGATATTTTAACAGGAACTGTGATTAGTGTAGATGAAAAAGAAGTGATCCTTGATCTGAAATATTATGCAGAGGGAATTATTCCTGCAGGGGATTACAGCAGAGAGCCAGGTTTTAATTTAAAGGAAGAGGTACATGTGGGAGATGAGGTATCTGCCACAGTGGTGAGAAAAGATGATGGACATGGAAATATCCTTCTCTCCAGAACAGAAGCCAATGATGTTCTGGCATGGGATAAATTAGAAGAGCTGAAGGAATCCGGCGAGATTCTGGATGTGGTAGTTAAGGGTGTTGTGAATGGCGGTGTCATTGCTTATGTAGAAGGCGTACGTGGTTTTATCCCGGCATCCAAGCTGGCTTTGACTTATGTAGAAGATACCAATGAATATCTGAATCAGTCCATTCAGGTTCAGGTTCTGGATGTAGATAAAGAGAAAGAAAGACTGATTCTTTCTGCAAAAGAAATTTTAAGAGAAAAGGCAGAGGAAGAGAGAAAGACAAAAATTTCCAATATTGCTCCAGGGCTTGTGACAGAAGGTGTGGTAGAAAGCCTGCAGCCGTATGGCGCATTTGTGGATCTTGGAAATGGTCTGTCCGGACTGGTGCATATTTCCCAGATTTGTGAAAAACGTATTAAAAAACCATCAGAAGTGCTTACCGTAGGCGAAAAGGTAAAAGTAAAGGTAACTGCAGTTAAAGATGGAAAACTGAGTTTAAGTATCAAAGAAGCATCTGATATGATGGCAAGGGAAATTGAGGAAGAAGTCATTGAACTTCCTGATTCCAAAGAACAGGCAACGACCTCTCTTGGTTCCCTATTTGCAAATATAAAACTGGATTAAACGAAGAAAAGGACGGAACGCAGATGAAAAACCAGGAAAAGATATTTGTGATCGGACATAAGAATCCGGATACAGATTCCATCTGTTCCGCGATTGCTTATGCAGATATAAAAAACAGAACCACACAGGATAAGCGGTTTATCGCAAAAAGAGCGGGACAGATCAATGAGGAAACACAGTATGTTCTGAATCGATTCGAGGTACAGCCACCGGGATATCTGAGTAACATTGGTACACAGGTAAAGGATATGGATATCCGGATCAGTCCGGAAGCGGATAAAAGTATGTCTCTGAAAAATGCCTGGGATATTATGCAGGAAAACAGCATTGTTTCTCTGCCTATCCGGGATAAAAATGGAATGCTGGAGGGTTTGATCACCATCGGCGATATTGCCAAGACGTATATGGATACCACAGACAGCTTCCTCCTTTCAAGGGCTAGGACACAATATAAACGGATTGCGGAGACCATAGATGGTATTGTGGTGGAAGGAAACGAACACGGGTATTTCATCGAAGGTAAGGTTTTGGTGGGAACCGCCAATCCGGAAATGCTGAAAGAATACATTGAAGAAAATGATATGCTTATTATGGGTGACCGGGAAGAGGATCACCTTCAGGCAATTTCTCAGAATGTAAGCTGTATCATAGTGGGAATGGGAATCGAGGTATCAGAACGGGTCATTTCTCTGGCTCATGAACGGGATATTATCATTATCATGTCACCCTATGATACCTTTACCATTGCCCGTTTGATCAATCAGAGTATTCCGGTGAAATATATCATGAAAACAGATAATCTGGTAACCTTCCATACAGAGGATTTCACAGATGATATCCAGGATGTCATGATTAAACATCGTCATCGGGCGTTCCCGGTGGTAAATAAACGGGGAAAATGCGTTGGTACCATATCCAGGCGTAATTTTCTGGATATGCATAAGAAAAAAGTGATCCTGGTGGATCATAACGAAAAAGATCAGGCAGTGGATAACATTGAAAAAGCGGATATTCTGGAGATTATTGACCATCATAAACTGGGATCTCTGGAAACTATGAAGCCGATTTCTTTCCGTAACCAGCCGGTGGGATGTACGGCAACGATTATGTATCAGATTTATGGAGAACAGAAACTGGAAATTTCACCGAAAATTGCCGGGATTCTTTGTGCTGCCATTATTTCGGATACATTGATGTTTCGTTCTCCTACCTGTACGCTTCAGGACAAGATGGCGGCAGGCGCGCTGGCATTGATTGCAGATATTGACATTGAAGAATTTGCAAAAGAAATGTTTAAGGCGGGAAGTAATCTTAAGGATAAATCTCCGGAAGAAATTTTTTATCAGGATTACAAGAAATTTATTGCAGAAGGAAATATTACCTTTGGTGTGGGTCAGATCAGTTCTATGGATACGGAAGAACTGAAGATGATCAAAGAACGTCTGATTCCATTTATGGTCAGCGAATATGGACGCCATGGTGTGACAAGAGTTTACTTTATGCTTACCAACATTATTGAGGAATCCACAGAGCTTCTCTTCTATGGAGACGGCAGCGAAGAAATGGCAAAGATGGCCTTTGATATTGAACCAAAGGAAGGAACCTTTATCCTGAAGGGTGTGGTTTCCCGTAAGAAACAGCTGATTCCAAGTCTCATGGAAGCAGCACAGCTGATTCAGAGCGATTATTCCTGACAGATGGGAGAGACAAGAAAAATGGCGAAACAGACATGGAAACCGGGAAATATGGTCTATCCTCTTCCCGCAGTTCTGGTAAGTGTGGCTGATAAAAATGGAAAAGACAATCTGATTACAGTGGCTTGGGTGGGAACTGTTTGTACCAACCCGCCCATGGTCTCTATTTCTGTGCGTCCGGAACGCTATTCCTATCAGATGCTCCGGGAGAGCGGAGAATTTGTGATTAACCTTACCACAGAGGCCCTTGCCTTTGCCACCGATTACTGCGGTGTGCGTTCCGGCAGGGATGTAGATAAATTTCAGGTGACAGGATTGACCAGGGAAAAGGCAGATTTTGTAAAGGCTCCTATGGTTGCAGAGTCTCCGGTATCAATCGAATGCAGAGTGAAGGAAGTCCTGGAACTGGGATCTCATCATATGTTCCTGGCAGATGTTCTTGCGGTTCATGCAGAGGAAGCATACATAGATGAGAAAAACAAATTTCAGCTGAATCAGGCCAAGCCACTGGTATATTCCCACGGAGAATATCTTGGAGTGGGAAAAAAGCTGGGGACTTTTGGATACAGCATCCGCAAAAAGAAGAAAAAGCGCTGAACTGCGCAGGGATTGCGATACTTGACAACATATGCTAAAATGAAAAAACGTGGAGGAAATATGAATAACATTACATTAATCGGAATGCCTGGTGCAGGCAAAAGTACGTTAGGTGTTGTTCTTGCCAAGGTATTGGGCTATCAATTTCTGGATGCGGATCTTCTGATTCAAAAGCAGGAAAAACGAAGACTTCATCAGATTATCAGCGAAGAAGGAATTGAAGGCTTTAAAGCAATCGAAAACAGAGTGAATGCTTCAATTGAGGCGGAGAATACAGTAATTGCCACAGGAGGAAGCGTGGTATACTGTGAGGAAGCCATGGAGCATTTGAAAGAGATTGGTAAAGTTGTTTATTTGAAATTATCTCTGGAAGCACTGTCCAGACGTCTTGGAAATTTAAAGGGACGAGGTGTTGTTTTGAAGGAAGGACAGACGCTGAAAAGCTTATACGAAGAGAGAATTCCATTGTACGAAAAGTATGCAGATCTTGTAGTAGATGAAGAAGGGAAAGATTTGGAAGCAAGTCTGCAGGCGGTTTTGGAAACACTATAAGGAGTAAAAAAGTAACTGTTGGAAACCGGGCTGAATATAATTTTTATTTACAAATGGGAAATATATGCTATAATATGACATTGAATCTTTTTAACCGTTGTGTAATTAGAAATTTATAACGGGGAAAGATCCCTGTTTTCTCATATTCTCTCCGGTCAGAGGAGTGAAAATAATCATAGAGGTGTGTTATGGAACAGTATATTATCAAAGGTGGAAATCCGCTTGTTGGTGAAGTAGAAATCGGGGGAGCGAAGAATGCTGCGCTTCCTATTCTGGCAGCAGCCATTATGACGGATGAAACCGTTCTTTTAGAAAACCTGCCTGACGTGAAAGATATCAATGTATTATTAGAGGCAATCGCCGGTATTGGTGCACAGGTGGAACGGATTAATAAATCCACTGTCAAGATCAACGGATCTACCATCGGTGAGATCAGTGTAGACTATGAATACATTAAAAAGATCAGAGCATCCTATTATCTTCTTGGAGCACTTCTGGGGAAATATAAACATGCAGAAGTTCCTCTTCCGGGAGGATGTAATATCGGCAGCCGTCCCATTGACCAGCATCTGAAGGGATTCCGCGCACTGGGCGCTAAGGTGGATATTCTTCACGGCGCAATTGTGGCGAAGGCAGATAACCTTCATGGAAGTCATATTTTCCTGGATGTGGTATCTGTAGGCGCTACCATTAATATCATGATGGCAGCATCTCTTGCTCCAGGACGTACCACTATAGAAAATGCAGCGAGAGAGCCTCATATCGTCGATGTGGCCAACTTCCTGAACAGTATGGGAGCCAACATTAAGGGCGCTGGAACAGACGTGATCCGTATTAAAGGCGTAGAGAAACTTCATCGTACAGAATATTCTATTATTCCGGATCAGATTGAAGCAGGAACCTTTATGTTTGCAGCAGCTGCTACCGGCGGAGATGTAACAGTCAAGAATGTAATTCCCAAGCATCTGGAAGCAACCACTGCTAAACTGGAAGAAATTGGTTGTGAAGTGGAGGAATTTGATGATGCGGTTCGAGTAAGAGCCACCAAGAAACTTCACAGAACCCATGTAAAGACACTTCCATATCCTGGATATCCTACGGATATGCAGCCGCAGATTGCAGTTACATTGGCTGTGGCAGAGGGAACCAGTATTGTAACAGAGAGTATTTTTGAAAACCGTTTCAAATATGCAGATGAACTTTCCAGAATGGGAGCTAACATTAAGGTGGAAGGAAATTCTGCGATTATTGACGGCGTAGAAAAACTTACAGGAGCCAGGGTGAGCGCACCGGATCTTCGTGCAGGGGCAGCACTGGTAATTGCAGGACTTGCAGCAGAAGGTGTGACCATCGTGGATGATATTGTATATATTCAGCGTGGATACGAAAACTTTGAAGAAAAGCTGAGAAGCTTAGGCGCAGAAATTGAGAAGGTGTCCAGCGAGAAGGAAATTCAGAAATTCCGTCTTCGTGTAGGCTGAAAAAAATACTTGACAATCATCCCTTTAAGGTATAATGTATCACTTGCAACAACTTCATAAAAAATGGCCTTTTATTCAGAGTGGTGGAGATACAAAGGATCAATGAAGCCACGGCAACCCCTTGTACAAGGAAGGTGCCAACCTGAGCGAGTAATCGAACAATAAGAGGATTGTGATAGAAATTCTGAACAGTCCGATTATTTCGGGCTGTTTTTTTACTTTTAATAAGAGAAAGGAAATGTACAAATGGAAAAAATTTTATTTACTTCCGAATCTGTAACTGAAGGACATCCAGATAAAATGTGTGACGCCATTTCTGACGCCATTCTTGATGCGCTTATGGAGCAGGACCCAATGAGCCGTGTTGCCTGTGAGACTGCAACTACCACTGGTCTGGTATTGGTTATGGGTGAAATTACCACCAATGCTTATGTAGATATTCAGAAAATCGTAAGAGATACCGTAAGAGAGATTGGTTATACCCGTGGAAAATATGGCTTCGATGCAGATACCTGTGGTGTGATCACAGCGATCGATGAACAGTCCAGTGATATTGCGCTTGGCGTAGACAAGGCTCTGGAAGCCAAAATGGGCGAGGATGAGATCGATGCCATTGGCGCAGGAGATCAGGGTATGATGTTTGGTTATGCTTCCAATGAAACGGAAGAGTATATGCCATATGCCATCAACATGGCGCATAAGCTTGCTCGTCAGCTCACAAAAGTTCGTAAAGATGGAACTTTAAGTTATTTAAGACCAGACGGAAAAACACAGGTAACAGTAGAATACAGCGAGGACGGAAAACCGGCTCGTATCGATGCAGTGGTATGTTCTACACAGCATGATCCTGATGTTACGCAGGAGCAGATTCATGAAGACATCAAAAAATATGTATTTGATGCGATCATTCCGGCAGATATGGTAGATGAAAACACAAAATATTTTATCAATCCGACTGGACGTTTTGTAATCGGCGGACCTCACGGAGACAGCGGACTCACCGGACGTAAGATTATCGTAGACAGCTACGGCGGATATGGCCGGCACGGCGGCGGCGCGTTCTCCGGAAAGGACTGTACCAAGGTTGACCGTTCTGCTGCATATGCAGCACGTTATGTTGCAAAAAATATTGTAGCAGCAGGTCTTGCTGATAAATGTGAGATTCAGCTTTCTTATGCCATCGGCGTAGCGAAGCCAACCTCCATCAATGTAGAAACCTTTGGAACCGGTAAGCTTTCTGAGACAAAATTGGTAGAGATCATCAGAGAAAACTTTGATTTAAGACCGGCAGGAATTATTAAGATGCTGGATCTTCGTCGCCCGATCTACAAACAGACTTCCGCATATGGACACTTTGGAAGAACAGATGTGGAGCTTCCATGGGAAAAACTGGATAAAGTAGACGACCTGAAAAAATATCTGTAATCGATTTTTGGAAGGATTTATACCGCCGGCAGATGAAAAGAGAACTTCTTCTCATCTGTCCAGGCGGTTCTTTTTTTGTACAGAATTTTCATGACATTCCTTTTTTATAGAAAATTAAGAAATAAGAAAAACAGAGTATGATATAATGTTTCTAGAAAATTTTTTCAAAAAAATAAAAATAAAGGATGTAGATGTTTCATGAAATTAAAGACAAGAATTATCGTAGGTTTTGTCATGATCATCCTTGTCCCTCTTCTATTGTTTGCGGCCACCTTGTACGGATTTGGGCAGTCACAGGCACGACAGATGAAGAATCAGGTGGAGGCCGGAGAAGTGGTGTATGATATTGCAATCACCGAATCGGCCAACAGTCAGGCGCGGGTTCAGCTGATGACCAAGGATTTGTTGTTTTCTGCATTTATCATTCTGATTTTTACTGCATTGGCGGTAGGTCTCTGGATTTACAGAAGTATTGCCACACCTTTGGTAAAACTGAAAAAAGCCACGCAGAATATTAAAGAGGGAAATCTGGATTTTGTCCTGGATGTAGAAGGGGAGGACGAATTCTCAGAACTTTGCCAGGATTTTGAGGAGATGCGGCGAAGGCTGAAGGAATCTGCAGAGGAGAAAGTATTGCTGGATAAAGAAAACAAAGAATTGATCAGTAATATTTCTCATGATCTGAAAACCCCCATTACTGCGGTGAAGGGTTATGTAGAGGGGATTATGGATGGCGTGGCAGATACGAAAGAGAAGATGGATCGGTATGTTCGGACTATATATAATAAGACCAATGAAATGGATCATCTGATCAATGAACTGACCTTTTATTCCAAAATTGATACCAACCGTATTCCTTATACATTCAGCAAGTTGAATGTAGACGACTACTTCAGCGATTGCGCAGAAGAAATCGGACTGGAACTGGAAACCAGAGGCATTGAGCTGTTCTACGCAAATTACGTGGATAAAAATGTGCTGGTAATTGCAGACGGAGAGCAGATTCGCCGTGTGATCCATAATCTTATTGGCAATGCCATTAAATATATGGACAAGAGCAAAGGCATTATTCAGATCCGTGTAAAGGATGTGGGAGATTTTATCCAGGTGGAAGTAGAGGATAATGGTAAGGGAATCGCATCGAAGGATCTGGCATATATTTTTGATCGTTTTTACCGGACAGATGTTTCCCGCAATTCCTCCAAGGGAGGCAGCGGAATTGGTCTTTCCATTGTAAAAAAGATTCTGGAGGATCATGGCGGTAAGGTATGGGCCACAAGTCGGGAAGAAATCGGAACTATTATGTATTTTGTACTTAGAAAATATCAGGAGGTACCAATGAAATGAGTAGAATATTGATCGTAGAAGACGAAGAAGCGATTGCAGATCTGGAGAAGGATTATCTGGAACTTTCCGGGTTTGAGGTGGAGATTGCCAATAGAGGAGATTTGGGGCTGACGAAGGCATTGAATGAGGATTTTGATCTGATCATTTTGGATCTGATGCTTCCGGAGGTGGATGGATTTGATATTTGCCGTCAGGTGCGTCAGGAAAAAAACACCCCTATTATCATGGTATCTGCCAAGAAGGATGATATTGACAAGATCAGAGGTTTAGGGCTTGGGGCAGATGATTATATGACAAAACCCTTTAGTCCCAGTGAACTGGTTGCCCGTGTTAAGGCGCATCTGGAACGTTATAATCGTCTGATTGGTTCTAATGTGGTTAAAAATGACATTGTAGAGATCAGAGGCATTAAGATTGATAAAACTGCCCGCCGTGTGTGGGTCAACGGAGAAGAAACGAATTTTACCAGCAAGGAGTATGATCTTCTGACCTTCCTTGCGGAAAATCCCAATCGGGTATTTACCAAGGAAGAACTTTTCCGGGAAATCTGGGATATGGAATCTGTGGGGGATATTGCCACAGTGACTGTGCATATCAAGAAAATTCGCGAAAAAATCGAATTTAATACTGCAAAACCGCAGTATATCGAAACGATTTGGGGCGTGGGCTACCGGTTTAAGGTATAAAGAATGGAAAAATTATATAAAAAATTAGAGGATTACAGCCAGAAGGATTATTATCCCTTTCATATGCCTGGTCATAAGCGGAATCTCTTTTCTGTAGATGGGAGCTTTCCTTTTGAGAGGGATATCACAGAGATAGACGGATTTGATAATCTGCATCATGCAACCGGCATTCTTCGGGATGCCCAGGAGGCTGCTGCCCGTCTGTATGGCTCAAAAGAATGTTTTTATAGTGTAAATGGAAGTACAGCAGCTCTTCTGGCAGCGATTTCTGCAACAGTAAAGCGGGGAGGACGTCTGTTGGTGGCAAGAAACTGCCATAAGGCAGTATATCATGGGATGTATCTCAGAGAAATTGACCCGGTTTATATTTATCCACACATCCAGTATGAATGGGGGATAAATGGAGGAATTACGCCTTCCCGTGTGGAAAGATCCCTGGAAGAGAATGCAGACATACAGGGAATCCTGATCACTTCTCCTACTTATGACGGCGTGGTATCTGATGTACGGGCAATCGCAGAGATCGCGCATAGATATGGGATTCCCATGATCGTGGATGAAGCGCATGGAGCTCATTTTAGATTTTCTGAGTATTTTCCTGTATCCGCAGGAGAGCTGGGGGCAGACCTGGTGATCCAGAGTCTTCATAAAACCTTGCCATCTATGACCCAGACAGCGCTTCTTCACCGGTATAGTGATCGTGTGGATTCGGAATTGCTGAAGCGTTTTATGGGAATATATCAGAGCAGCAGTCCCTCCTATATTCTGATGGCCAGCATGGACGCCTGTGTGGATCGGATGGAGAGAGAGGGCGCAGCCATGTTTGATGCATTTACCCAAAGGCTTGAAAGAACAAGAACACAGCTTATGGGATGTCATAAAATCAGATTGGCGTCAGAGGAGTTGGTGGGGACAGCAGGGATTTACGATTATGACCGTTCCAAGCTGATTTTTTCTACCAGAAACACCACAATGAATGGGCAGCAGCTTCACACCATTCTGAGAGAAAAATATCATCTGGAAATGGAAATGGAATCTGAAGATTATATTCTGGCCATGGCAACTGTGGCGGACACAGAAGAAGGTCTTCTTCGTCTGGAAGAAGCAATCCGGGAGATTGACCGGGAAGAAGAAAAAAAGAAAACAGAAAACAGCACGAAGGAGTTTTTCAGAGAAAATTCTCCCTGTATGGTGATGAAACAAATGATGCGGATTTCCGATGCTTTGGAAGCACCAGTGAAACGATTGGCAATGGAAGAAAGCGTGGGAAAAACATCCGCAGAATTTGTGTATCTTTATCCGCCGGGGATTCCTATTCTGGTTCCAGGAGAACAGATCACTGGACATTTTGTCCGGAATGTGAGAAGATACATGGAACAGGGCCTGGAATTGCAGGGGCTCAGTGACTATACAGGAAAAACCATCTGCACAGTAGCCTGAGTATTACTTTTTTGACGAAGTGCGGAGAATCCTGGACATAAGGAGTATGAAACACAAAGTCATGGGAAAGATTTTTTATATCATGGGAAAAAGCGCCTCCGGAAAGGATAAAATTTATTCCAGACTGGCTGGCAAACAGGAACTTCATTTAAATAAATTGATTTTATATACCACCCGTCCAATCCGCGAGGGAGAAAAAGAAGGAAGACAATATCATTTTACGGATGAAAAGAAATTAAAAGAATTCCGGAGAGCAGGGAAACTCATAGAGTCCCGGTCTTACCATACTGTTCATGGAATCTGGACGTATTTTACGGCAGATGACGGACAGATTGATCTGGAAACTTCAGATTACCTGGGAATCGGTACACTGGAATCTTTTGAAAAACTGAAAAAATATTACGGAGAAAGAAGAGTGATTCCTGTCTATATCGAAGTAGAAAACGGCGAGCGTCTTACAAGAGCGCTTGCCAGAGAAAAGGAGCAGGTATCTCCTAAGTATGCGGAAATGTGCAGACGTTTTCTGGCAGATGAGGCAGACTTTTCGCAGGAGAATATTTTGAAAGCGGGAATCTGGAAAAAATTTGAAAATATAGATCTGGATGTGTGTGTGGATGAAATCGTAGAGTATATTAAGGCGATTCAGCAGTAAACAGAAAGTAAGTTACTGATAAGAACTGCTTTGCCTGCCTTTAAATTTATGCTATAATGAAGTGAAAAAGAAATGTGGGAAGAGTGAGGTGATTCTTAATGGTTAGTTTTAACAACATTATTGGACATGAAGAAATAATCAGTCATTTAACAAATGCAATCAGGACAGGAAAGGTATCACATTCTTATATTTTTACAGGGGAACCTGGTTCCGGCAAGAAACTTCTTGCAAATACCTTTGCCATGACGCTTCAGTGTGAGGCTGGGACCACAGAACCTTGTCAGCATTGTGATTCCTGTAAAAAGGCAATTGGTAAGAATCATCCGGATATTATTATGGTGACACATGAGAAGCCGGGAAGTATCAGCATTGATGAGATTCGGGAACAGGTAATACATGACGTTGCCATTAAGCCATATTGCAGTCCCCATAAGATTTATATTATTGCGGATGCAGATATGATGACCCCACAGGCTCAGAATGCACTTCTGAAGACCATAGAGGAGCCGCCGGAATACGCGGTGATTCTGCTTTTGACTTCCAATGTGGACGGACTCCTGCCCACCATTCAGTCCAGATGTGTGCGTTTGGATCTGAAGGTAGTAGATGACAGCCTGGTAAAAGCATATTTGATGAACCAGCTTCATGTACCGGATTATCAGGCAGAGATCGATACCTCTTTTGCGCAGGGAAGTATTGGAAAGGCCAAGGAAGCTGCTACTTCTGAGGAATTTGCCAACATCACACAGAATGCATTGAAGATTTTGAAATATGCGGACAGTATGGAGGTTTATGAACTGGCAGATGCCATTAAAGACCTTTCTGCCGAGAAACAGAATATCCATGACTATCTGAACCTGTTTCAATTCTGGTTCAGGGATGTTCTGATGTTTAAAGCTACCAGGGAAATTGACAACCTGGTATTCAAACAGGAAATTAACTTTATCAAGGAACAGGCCAGCGAGCGTTCATACGAAAATCTGGAAAAAATTCTGGAGGCTCTGGAGAAGACCAAGGTGCGGCTCCGCGCCAACGTTAACTTTGAACTTGCGTTGGAGCTTTTGTTCCTGACAATCAGGGAGAAATAGAATGACAAAAGTAGTAGGCGTTAGATTTCGAAACGTAGGTAAGATTTATTATTTTAACCCCAAGGGCTACAGCATGAAGGTGGGAGACCATGTGATTGTAGAGACTGCCAGAGGGATTGAATACGGAAAGGTGGTATTAGGTCCCAAGGAAGTTCCGGAGGATGAGGTGGTGCACCCACTGAAAGAAGTGCTTCGGGTAGCTACCATGGAGGATCAGGAGAAGGAAGAACAGAATCGTGTCAGAGAAAAGGAAGCATTCAAAATCTGTCAGAAGAAAATCCGGGAACATGGTCTTGAGATGAAACTCATTGATGCGGAATATACCTTTGACAACAATAAGGTGCTGTTTTATTTTACTGCAGACGGAAGAATTGATTTCCGTCAGTTAGTGAAGGATCTGGCAGCTATTTTTAAAACAAGAATTGAACTTCGTCAGATTGGTGTGAGAGATGAGACAAAGATCTTAGGAGGAATTGGAATCTGCGGAAGATGTCTCTGCTGCCATACCTATCTTTCTGAATTTGCTCCGGTTTCTATTAAGATGGCCAAGGAGCAGAATCTTTCTCTGAATCAGACCAAGATATCCGGCGTCTGCGGAAGACTGATGTGTTGTCTGAAAAATGAGCAGGAAACGTATGAGGAACTGAACAAGAAACTTCCGGGACTGGGAGATACGGTGACCACACCGGATGGATTGCAGGGTACGGTACAGAGTGTGAATGTGCTGCGCCAGAGGGTGAAGGTTATTGTGGAAGTCAATGACGAAAAGGAAATCCAGGAATATCCAGTCAGTGAACTGAAATTCCGTCCACGGAAGAAAAAGGTAAAGGTTTCCGAGCAGGAAATGAAAGAGCTGGAAGCCCTTGAGGATAAAAATTAAATGAAAGAACAAATGGTAAAACCCAACGAGCGGGTGGATGACCTGCAGAATGGATGTTATGTGATCCAGGATCCGGAAAAATTCTGTTTCGGAATGGATGCGGTTCTTTTGTCTGGATTTGCCAGGATAAAAAAAGGGGAGCAGGTGCTGGACATGGGAACCGGAACCGGTATCATACCGATCCTTCTGAAATCAAAGACAGAGGGAGAGCATTTTACCGGTCTGGAAATACAGGAGGAATGTGCGGATATGGCAGGCCGGAGCGTTTCCTACAACGGTTTTCAATCCAGCATTTCCATTGTTCAGGGTGATATTAAGGAAGCTGCCGGGATTTTTGGGGCAGCTTCTTTTCATGTGGTTACCTGTAATCCCCCTTATATGATTGGAGAGCATGGGCTGAAGAACCCTCATATGCCAAAAGCGATTGCGCGACATGAGGTACTCTGTACTTTGGAGGATGTGGTAAGCCAGGCAGCGAAGGTGCTGAAGGACAGAGGTCGGTTTTATATGGTACACCGGCCTTTTCGTCTTGCAGAAATTATGAACATACTGACAAAGTACAAACTGGAACCCAAAAGAATGCAGTTGGTACATCCATTTATTGATAAGGAACCTAATATGGTCCTCATAGAAGCAAGAAAAGGCGGAAATTCAAGAATTACAGTGGAGCCGCCTCTGATCGTGTATGAGAAACCGGGAGTTTATACAGAATCTATTTTAAAAATCTATGATATGATCTAAGGAAAAGGAGAAAACAAAAATTGAGCGGAAAGCTTTATTTGTGTGCCACTCCCATTGGAAACCTGGAGGATATTACTTTACGGGTACTCAGGGTATTGAAGGAAGTGGATCTGATCGCAGCAGAAGATACCCGTAACAGCATTAAGCTGTTGAATCATTTCGAAATCAAAACCCCTATGACCAGTTATCATGAATACAATAAAATCGAAAAGGCATATACGCTGATTGAAAAAATGCGCCAGGGACAGTCGGTGGCTCTGATTACTGATGCCGGTACGCCTGGAATTTCAGATCCTGGAGAGGAACTGGCCGCCATGTGCTATGATGCAGGAATCGAAGTGACTTCCCTTCCCGGACCGGCAGCCTGCATTACAGCGCTGACCTTGTCTGGCCTATCCACCAGACGATTTGCTTTTGAGGCTTTTTTGCCATGGGACAAAAAAGAAAGAAAAGAGGTTTTGGCTGAACTGGTCAACGAAACAAGGACAATTATTTTGTATGAAGCTCCTCACAGACTGGTGCGTACCTTAAAGGAACTCCTGGAAACACTGGGAAACAGACGGATGACATTGTGCCGGGAACTGACGAAGAAGCACGAGACAGCCTTCCGAAGTACCATAGAGGAACTGATCAACTATTACGAAGAAGAGAAACCTCTTGGAGAGTGTGTTCTGGTGATTGAGGGGAAAAGCCGAGAAGAGGTTGCAGAAGAGCAGCGGGCCTCTTGGGAAGAAATTTCCATCGAAGAACATATGGAATTTTATGAAAAACAGGGGAATTCCAGAAAAGATGCCATGAAGCTGGTGGCGAAGGATCGTGGAACCACAAAGCGAGAAATCTATCAATATCTCCTTCAAACGGAGAAATAAACAGGATTTTTATTGGAAACAAAGGCATTTTTATGCTATAATAAATTAGTATTCGTATGTCTACATGTAAATAAGAAGGAATAGAAGTATCAGAAACATCAAAGAAAATCGTTCTTTGGTTTTGAAATATAAATAGCAGGAGGAATAACATGGGCGCAGAAAATACAGAGTACGGCGCGGACCAGATCCAGATTCTGGAAGGTTTGGAAGCCGTTCGTAAAAGACCGGGTATGTATATTGGAAGTACATCCAGCAGGGGTCTTCATCATCTTGTCTATGAGATTGTAGACAATGCAGTAGATGAAGCACTTGCTGGTTTTTGTACGGAAATTCAGGTAATCATCAATCCGGATAATTCCATAACTGTCACAGACAACGGACGTGGTATTCCTGTCGGCATTAATCATAAAGCAGGAATTCCGGCAGTAGAGGTTGTATTTACAATTCTTCACGCCGGAGGTAAATTTGGCGGTGGAGGATACAAGGTATCCGGTGGTCTTCACGGAGTTGGTGCGTCAGTAGTAAATGCCCTTTCTGAATGGCTGGAGGTTACCATCTACAAAGAAGGTAAGGAATATAAGCAGCGGTATGAACGGGGAAAAACCATGTATCCGCTGGAAATTTCAGGAATGTGCGAGCCTGGGAAATCAGGAACTATGGTATCCTTTCTTCCGGATAAAGAAATTTTTGAAGAAACCGTATATGATTATGACATCCTGAAACAGCGTTTAAGAGAGATGGCCTTTTTGACCAAAGGCCTGAAGATTGTTTTAAAGGATACAAGAGAAGGACTGGAAAGAGAAAAAGAATTCCATTATGAAGGCGGTATAAAAGAGTTTATCACATATCTGAACCGGAGTAAGGAACCTCTTTATCCGGAGATTTTCTATTGTGAAGGGGAAAAGGATGGGGTAGTCGTAGAGGTTGCCATGCAGCACAACGACTCCTATACAGAGAACAGCTATGGCTTTGTAAATAACATCAATACTCCTGAAGGCGGAACCCATATTATGGGATTTAGAAATGCCATCACAAAAACCTTTAACGAATATGCGAGAAAAAATAAGCTGCTTAAGGAAAGCGAGCCAAACCTTACCGGTGATGATATCCGTGAAGGTATGACCGCTATTGTCAGCGTAAAAATCGAAAATCCTCAGTTTGAAGGACAGACCAAACAGAAACTGGGAAACAGTGAAGCCAGAGGCGCTGTGGACAGCGTAGTTAGCCGTCAGCTTGAAATTTTCCTGGAACAGAATCCTTCCGTAGCCAAAACCACAGTAGAAAAATCAGTTCTGGCTCAGCGGGCAAGAGAAGCGGCCAGAAAGGCCAGAGATCTTACAAGAAGAAAATCAGCCCTTGACGGAATGTCTCTTCCTGGTAAGCTGGCAGACTGTACCGACAAAAATCCGGAAAACTGTGAAATCTACATCGTAGAGGGAGATTCTGCGGGAGGCTCTGCTAAGACAGCAAGAAATCGCGCCACACAGGCCATCCTTCCTCTTAGAGGAAAAATTCTTAACGTGGAAAAAGCCCGTCTGGATAAAATCTACGGAAACAAAGAAATCAAGGCTATGATTACAGCCTTTGGAACAGGAATTCATGAAGACTTTGATATATCAAAGCTTCGCTATCATAAAATTATCATTATGACCGATGCGGATGTGGATGGCGCACATATTGCAACGTTACTTTTGACATTCCTGTATCGTTTTATGCCGGAATTGATCAAGCAGGGATATGTGTATCTGGCACAGCCTCCTCTCTATAAGATCGAAAAAAATAAAAAAATCTGGTATGCGTATGACGATGGAGAATTAAACCGCATTCTGGAAGAAATCGGACGAGATGGTAACAACAAGATTCAGCGATACAAAGGTCTGGGAGAAATGGATGCAGATCAGCTTTGGGAAACTACAATGGATCCGGAAAAACGGATTCTTCTTCGTGTGACCATGGATGAGTCTGCAGCTTCTGAAATCGATCTGACTTTTACGACCCTTATGGGAGATAAGGTAGAGCCAAGACGTGAGTTTATTGAAGAAAATGCAAGATTCGTAGAAAATCTGGATATTTAGGAGAAAGAAGAATGGAAGATAATATTTTTGACAAAGTCCATGAGGTGGATTTGCAGAAAACCATGGAAAAATCTTACATTGACTATGCAATGAGTGTCATTGCCTCACGTGCCCTGCCAGATGTAAGAGATGGTTTAAAACCTGTACAGCGTCGAGTGCTGTATTCTATGATCGAGCTGAACAATGGACCAGATAAGCCTCATCGTAAATGTGCGCGTATCGTAGGTGATACCATGGGTAAATATCATCCTCATGGTGACAGTTCTATTTATGGTGCGTTGGTAAATATGGCGCAGGAATGGTCTACCAGATATCCTCTGGTGGATGGACATGGAAATTTTGGTTCTGTGGATGGAGACGGGGCAGCAGCTATGCGATATACAGAGGCGCGTCTTAGCAAGATTTCCATGGAGATGCTTGCAGATATCAACAAGAATACCGTGGATTTTCAGCCAAACTTTGATGAAACAGAAAGAGAACCGGTGGTTTTGCCTTCCCGGTATCCCAATCTGCTTGTAAACGGAACTTCCGGTATTGCAGTAGGTATGGCCACCAACATTCCTCCTCACAATTTAAAAGAGGTGATCGGGGCTGTTGTCAAGATCATTGATAATATTGTGGAGGAACAGCGGGATACCACGATAGAAGAAATTCTGGATATTATCAAGGGACCGGATTTTCCAACAGGGGCTACTATTCTGGGTACCAGAGGGATTGAAGAGGCCTATCGTACCGGTCGTGGAAAAATCCGCGTACGTGCAGTGACCAATATTGAAACACTTCCCAACGGAAAAAGCCGTATTGTTGTAACAGAACTTCCCTATCTGGTAAACAAGGCCCGTCTGATCGAAAAAATAGCAGAGCTGGTAAGAGACAAAAAGATAGATGGAATCACAGATCTTAATGACCATTCCAGCAGAGAAGGAATGCGAATTTGTATTGATCTCAGAAAAGATGCCAATGCCAATGTGATTCTGAATCAGTTGTATAAACATACCCAGCTTCAGGATACCTTTGGAGTAAATATGCTCTGTCTGGTTTCTACTAACGGAAGTCTGGAGCCGAAGGTTTTGAATCTTCTGGATATGCTGAAATACTATCTGAAACATCAGGAAGAGGTTGTTACAAGAAGAACGAAATATGACCTGAACAAAGCACAGGAACGTGCTCATATTTTGGAAGGCTTGCTGAAGGCGCTGGATAACATTGATGAGGTAATTCATATCATCCGTTCTTCTGCCAATGTTCAGATTGCCAAACAGGAATTGATGAACCGTTTTGAACTGACAGAAGTACAGGCACAGGCGATTGTAGATATGCGTCTGCGTGCGTTGACCGGTTTGGAACGGGAAAAGCTGGAAGCAGAATATGCAGAACTTATGGAAAAAATCCGCAAATTAAAAGCCATTTTGGAAGATCGAACTCTTCTCCTTCGTGTAATCCGGGAAGAAATTCTTCTCATTTCAGAAAAATACGGGGATGACAGAAGAACTTCCATTGGTTTTGACGCATATGACATTTCCGTGGAAGATCTTATTCCAAGAGAAAATACAGTAATCACCATGACAAAACTTGGTTATATCAAGCGTATGACCGTGGATAATTTCCGCAGTCAGAATCGCGGTGGTAAGGGAATTAAGGGAATGCAGACATTGGAGGACGATTTCATTGAAGAACTTCTGATGACAACAACCCACCATTATCTGATGTTCTTTACCAATACAGGACGAGTATATCGTCTGAAGGCGTACGAAATTCCAGAAGCCAGCAGAACAGCCAGGGGAACGGCGATTATTAACCTTCTGCAGCTGATGCCGGGAGAACGAATCACAGCGGTGATTCCGATTAATAAATTTGAACCGGGACAATTCCTTATGATGGCAACCAAGAAGGGGCTTGTGAAGAAAACACCAATCCAGGAGTATGCCAATGTTCGAAAAATTGGTCTTGCGGCAATCAGTCTTCGGGATGATGATGAACTCATTGAGGTGAAGTTTACAAACAATAAAAAAGATATCATTCTTGTAACAAAGGATGGACAGTGTATCCGATTCAATGAGACAGATGTAAGAAGCACCGGAAGAGTTTCCATGGGTGTACGTGGAATCAATCTGATGGATGGAGATGAAGTTGTGGCCATGCAGTTGAATACCCAGGGATATTATCTGCTGATCGTATCTGAGAATGGTATGGGCAAGAGAACTTCCATCAGTGAGTTTACCTGTCAGAATCGTGGCGGTAAAGGTGTGAAATGCTATAAGATCACAGAAAAAACAGGCAACGTAATAGGGGCCAAGGCAGTAAATGAAGAAAATGAAATTATGATGATCACTACAGAGGGAATTATTATCCGTCTCCAGTGTTCAGATATTTCAATTCTTGGAAGAATCACCTCCGGTGTGAAGCTGATCAATCTTTCAGAGGGGGTTACAGTTGCAAGTTTTGCAAAAGTAAGAGAAAAAGAGGAAGAGCGGATACCGGAAGAAAAAACAGGGGAAATTTTGGCTGATTCTGAAGAAGAGGGAAAGGAATCAGCAGAGGAAACAGAAGGGGAAATAAAAGAATCATGAATAAGCGGATGAAGTATATTGTATTGAGCATGGCCGTTCTGCTTACATTCGGTATGACTGGCTGCGGTGTCAGCCATAAATCGCCGAAGGGAGTGGTAAAATCCCTGATTGAGTCATACGCGGATGGAAAGGAAAAAAAGGTCAAGGATTGTTATGGAGCAAAAAAGGATACAGATAAAAATCTGCAGAAGCAGATTGACGCTACCATAAAGTATTTTGAAGCGCACAATCCTAAGGAAGTAGAAATACAGGAATGTGATGTTCTTTCCGAAAATAAAAACACCTCATATGTGTATATTATTTATCATATGGTTCTGGAAAATAAGCAGGAATATCCATGCATCAGTACCTATATGGTACAGAAAGAAGACAAAAAATACTATGTACTTCCTCCTGCTAAGATTACAGACGAGATGAGCAAAACAGCGGCTTCGGAATATGCAAAATTCATGACTACGGATGCTTATAAGACTTATACTAAGGATTATGAGACTTTTATCAAAAAAAATCCGGGATATGAAGAAAAAATTGCCGGGAAATTAAGTTAGAGTGTGTCTGTAACATACTCTTGGCAAAAGGGCTGCAGGATGCAGTCCTTTTGTACTTATGAAAACAAAAAGACGGAGGCAAAACAGTGAAAAATATTCAGGTTTCAGAAATTACGAGAAACATCAAAGAAATGTGCATCGAAGTCAATCACCAATTATCCGGTGATATGAAAGATAAACTGTATAGCGCTGCTAAGAGGGAAAAATCTCCTCTGGGCTGTCAGATCCTGGAACAGCTCAAAGAAAATCTTCAGATTGCAGAGGAGGATCGGATTCCCATCTGCCAGGATACAGGAATGGCTGTAGTATTTCTGGAAATTGGTCAGGACGTGCATCTGATTGGCGGCAATTTGGAAGATGCAGTTAATGAGGGTGTGCGTCAGGGATATACAGAAGGATATCTGCGGAAATCCGTTGTGAAAGATCCTTTGATCCGAGAGAATACAAAGGATAATACACCGGCAGTGATTCATTATCAGATTGTTCCGGGAGAACAGGTGAAAATTACTGTGGCGCCAAAAGGTTTTGGCAGTGAAAATATGAGTCGTGTGTTTATGTTGAAACCGGCAGATGGAATAGAAGGGGTGAAACAGGCAGTTCTGACAGCAGTTCAGGATGCAGGTCCCAACGCATGTCCACCTATGGTAGTTGGAGTGGGAATAGGCGGAACCTTTGAAAAATGTGCGATTATGGCGAAACAGGCACTTACCAGACCGGCAAATGAGCATTCTTCGATTCCTTATGTAAAAGAATTAGAAGAGGAACTTTTATATAAGATCAATCAGCTGGGAATCGGTCCAGGCGGTTTAGGGGGAACGACCACTGCATTTGCAGTGAATATTAACACATATCCCACTCATATAGCCGGACTTCCAGTGGCAGTAAATATCTGCTGTCATGTAAACCGCCACATTGTAAGAACCATTGGCCAGGAGGATGAAAAGCTATGAACAGAGAAATTAAGGCACCCATAGACAGAGAAACGGCGAAATCTCTCCGGGCAGGAGATTATGTGAAAATCAGCGGGACTATTTACAGTGCAAGGGATGCTGCCCACAAAAGGATGGAAGAAGCTCTGGAAAAAGGGGAAACCTTGCCCATTGAAATTCAGGGAACCACTATTTATTATCTGGGACCGACACCAGCCAGAGAAGGCTGTGTAATCGGCTCCGCAGGTCCCACAACATCCAGTCGTATGGACAAATATTCCCCAAGGCTTCTTGATCTTGGGTTAGTTGGCATGATTGGAAAAGGAAAAAGAACCAAGGAAGTAAAAGATGCAATCGTAAGAAATGGAAGTGTGTATTTTGCAGCAGTTGGAGGCGCAGGCGCACTTTTGTCCAAATGTATTGAGGCATCAGAAGTGGTGGCATATGAAGATCTTGGAACAGAAGCAATCCGGAAACTTACGGTAAAGGATTTTCCAGTGATTGTCGTGATTGATTCTGAAGGAAATAATCTGTATGAAACAGCTGCTTTGGATTGGAGGGGAAAAGCATGAAACGAATTTTGATGATGGTATTTCGCAATCTTTTCTTTGTTCCTTATGGATGGATAAAACTGTGCTGGTATGCATCTCATGTGGAGAATTACACAGAGGCTCAGAGATATGAAATGCTTCGGTATATTGTATACAGAGCTAATAAGGGCGGAAATATTAAAATTGATGCACATGGAATAGAAAACATTCCGAAAGAAAATGGGTTTATGTTTTATCCCAATCATCAGGGATTGTATGATGTGCTGGCAATCGTGGATGCATGCACGACGCCTTTTTCTGTTGTGGCAAAAAAAGAGGTGAAAGACGTACCTTTTTTGAAACAGGTTTTTGCATGTATGAAGGCATTTATTATTGACCGGGAAGATATCAAGCAATCCATGCAGGTAATTATTAATGTGACAAAAGAGGTAAAAGCAGGAAGAAATTATCTGATCTTTGCAGAGGGAACCAGAAGTAAACATGGAAATCATCCTCAGGAGTTCAAGGGAGGAAGCTTTAAGGCTGCAATGAAGGCAAAATGTCCGATTATTCCGGTGGCTCTGATTGATTCCTATAAGTCATTTGATACCGGTTCAGTGAAACAGGTAACAGTACAGGTACATTTTCTTACTCCTATGTTATATGAAGAGTATCAGAATATGAAATCTACGGAGATTGCAGCAGAAGTAAAACGCAGGATTGAAGATACCATTCGCGCCAATGGCGGATGGGAAGAAGAAAAATAAGGGATTTCCGTAAGAACGACGTGAGTTTACCAACCATAAAATAAAGAAAAATCCAAAAAAAAGAAAAAAAATAAAAAAAATGAGAAAAACCCGTTGACAAGACGGGTTTTCTTAAGTATAATCATTAATGCGCTTTGAAAAAAAGCACACTCCAAATTGAATAAGAAATATGAAGTTCGGAGTCTGGAGAAGTACTCAAGAGGCCGAAGAGGTGCCCCTGCTAAGGGTATAGGTCGCTAACGCGGCGCGAGGGTTCAAATCCCTCCTTCTCCGTTTCATTTTTAAAAAACTTTGAAAAAAGATTTTTAAAAAATAAAAAAAAGGTGTTGACAAAGTTTTGAAAGTATGATAAATTAAACGAGTTGCCGACATCAACAACATATTAAAAAATATCTCGAAAAAACTTGAAAAAAGTTCTTGACAGATAAAAAGAGATGTGGTAATATAAACAAGCTGTCGAGAGACAGAAAACCTTGATAACTAAACAGTGAAACACATACGATTCTCGAAAATTCTTTTACATT
>SAMEA3387494__coassemble_1849_pt1 | contig 50940 bp, 42 predicted proteins | sample SAMEA3387494__metabat2_low_PE_043 | metagenome-assembled genome bin SAMEA3387494 (sample SAMEA3387494) | Felis catus | biome: Faeces | place: United Kingdom | collected 2012
TCTGAAAAGTCTGGAGGCGCAGGGAGTAGAGATCCTGGCCTGTGGAACTTGTCTGAATTTCTATGAATTGACAGAGAAGCTTTCTGTAGGGAATGTGACCAATATGTATGCAATTGCAGAGAAAATGAACCAGGCTTCTCTGATTATTAAACCATGATGCGACAAAAAAGACCCTGTATGGTTCTCACCTTTGCTACCACCACAGCTGCCATGGCAATGGAAAAACAGTGTATGGAAGAGGGAATCCCGGGACGATTGATTCCTGTTCCAAGAGAAATCACTGCGGGATGTGGTCTGGCCTGGCGAATGACAAAGGAAGAATACGATCTCTTTGGAAAGAGGCTGGAAGCAGGAGGAGTTCCTGTGGAGCAGAGGGTTTTTATGGAGCTATATTAAAGGAGCAGTATGATTTATTTTGACAATGCAGCTACGACCATGAAGAAACCAAAGGAAGTGGTGGATGCAGTGGTTCAGGCTTTGAATTCTCTGGGAAACGCTGGAAGAGGCGCCCATGAGGCGTCCCTTGATGCTTCCAGAACTATGTTTACGGTTCGCAGACAGCTGACAGAATTTTTTCATGGAGAAGATCCTTCCAGAATCGCTTTTACTGCCAATTCCACAGAAAGTCTGAATCTGGCTGTTAAGGGGCTGTTTTCGCCGGGAGATCATGTGATTACCACTGTGCTGGAACACAATTCAGTTCTTCGTCCTCTTTATGAAATAGAGGCGCAGGGGGTAGAAGTTACATACCTTCCCTGTGATTCGGCGGGGATGGTTTATCCAGAAGCTTTTGAAGCTGCCGTTGGACCAGATACCAAGGCAATTGTGTGTACCCATGGTTCAAATCTCACAGGAAATGTCCTGGATATTGAGAAAATCGGCCAGGTGGCAAGCAGACATCATCTTCTCTTTGTGGTGGATGCATCTCAAACGGCAGGGGTTTTTCCCATTGATGTACAGAAGATGGAGATTGATGTGTTGTGTTTTACCGGACACAAAAGTATGTTAGGCCCCCAGGGAACCGGAGGGATTTATGTGAGAGAAGGGATTTCCATTCGTCCGTTGAAATCCGGAGGCAGTGGAATCCGCACATACGAAAAAAGGCATCCGGTTCAGATGCCGGTGGCATTGGAGGCAGGAACTCAGAATGGACATGGTCTGGCCGGACTTGGCGCAGCAGTTTCTTATTTAAACAGAGAAGGACTGGACAAGATTCGGGCGAGGGAGCAGAAGCTGATGAAAACCTTTTATGAAGGAGTAGTGAAGCTTCCTGGAGTGAGAGTTTACGGTGATTTTTCCACAATGGAAAGATGTCCCATTGTGACATTAAACATTGGGGATTATGATTCCGGGGAAGTGGGTGATGCCCTGTTTACCCAGTATGAAATTGCAGTTCGTACAGGCGCTCATTGTGCGCCGATGATGCATCAGGCTCTTGGAACGACAGAGCAGGGAGCGGTACGCTTCAGTTTTTCGCATTTTAATACAGAAGAAGAAATTGCATGGGGAATCCATGCCGTGGAAGAATTGGCCCGTTAAAAAACAAAGCAGGAATACCTGTGAAAGAAAAATGTGAGGTGGAAGAATATGAAGTATGATTTTACGTCAGTGATTGATCGTCATGGAAAGGATGCCATGGCTGTAGATTTGCCGGATTTTTTTTCTCCTTATCAGCGAGGAGTTGTTTTAAAGGAAGGGTTTGACCTGATTCCCATGTGGGTAGCGGATATGAATTTTGCCACAGCGCCTTCTGTGGTGGAAGCCATGGAAGAAAGACTTCATCATCCCATGTATGGTTATTTTGAGCCGAGACAGGAGTATTTTGACAGGATCATATCCTGGCAGACCAGAAGAAACGGGGTAAAAAATCTTACCAGTGAATGTATCGGATATGAGAACGGAGTCCTTGGCGGAGTGATCAGCGCCCTTCGGGTACTTTGTTCCCAGGGAGATCAGGTGCTTCTTCATTCCCCAACCTATCTGGGATTTACCAATTCTTTAAAAAACAATGGATTTGAGATTGTACACAGCCCGTTGGTACGAGATGACCAGGGTGTGTGGAGAATGGATTTTCAGGATATGGAACAGAAGATCAGGGAAAATAAAATCCATGCAGCGATTTTCTGTTCCCCACATAATCCCTCTGGCCGTGTCTGGGAAAAATGGGAAGTAGAAAAGGCAATGGAAATTTTCCGGGAACATGATGTGTTTGTGATCTCCGATGAAATTTGGTCTGATCTTATTATGGAAGGATATCAGCATATTCCTACCCAGTCGGTGTCACCGGATGCCAGAAATCGTACCATTGCGTTGTACGCACCGTCAAAGACCTTTAACCTGGCTGGTCTGGTGGGAAGTTACCATATTATCTATAACAGTTATTTAAGAGATCGTATGGAAAAAGAATCTTCTCTTTGTCATTATAACTCAATGAATGTTTTATCTATGTATGCCCTGATTGGCGCATACAGTGGGACAGGAGAGGAATGGCTTTCGGAATTAAAGCAGGTGCTTGGAGAAAACATTGATTATGCGCTGGATTATATAGACGCACATTTTCCAGGCGTTCAGGTGGCAAGGCCCCAGGGAACTTATATGCTGTTTCTGGACTGTACAAAATGGTGTGAGGAACATCACGCCACTTTGGACGAGGTGTTAGACGCAGGATATGAGGTGGGCGTGCTCTGGCAGGATGGAAGAGAATTCCATGGCCCGTGCTCTATCCGGGTGAACTTAGCGCTTCCTCTTAGCAGAGTGAAGGAAGCCTTTCGCCGTTTGGATCAGTATGTATTCAACAGATAAAGAGAGAAAACAGGAATAGAAAACAGGGAAGAATAAAGTGCAGCTGTGCACTTTATGCCTTCCCGGTTTTTTTATAGTTTGAAACGGTTTTTTTGGCTACTCGCAAAAGGGTTTTGGCAGTGGAAGGGCGAAGACGGTCTGTTGCATAGTAGGAAGGTGTGGAGCCTTCAAATAATGTTGCGTATATGGTACTTGCCATCAGATAGCTTCCTGCAAAGGTGGGATGGGACTGGTCGCGGCGAAGCAGCCTTACACGAGGAACTGCTCTGCGGGCACGCATAAAGGCAAATCCTACAGGTACCACAGTTCCATTTACTTCTGCGGCAATGCTTTCATAGACAGCAGCAACTTTTTGCTGATAATCTCTGCGGTTTTTGATCTGATCTTTATACGTTTGATAGTCCGCATGACGGATTCCAGGTGCCCATGTCATGAAAAACAGGATTTCTGCACCGGACTTTTTGATGCGGGGAGTAAGATCACGAACTGCTTTTTTCAGAGATTTTGGGTTTTCGATGGGATTATGATGGCGATCCTGAAGAATGACGTAGTCCCATTTTTGTTTTTTTAAAAGATTGTCAATTCTCTTGCCCGTATCGGTAGAGGGATCGGCATGCTGTTCCAGCGAAGCCCCGCTTTTGGCTACTCGTGTTACTTCTACGTTTTTTCCGGCAGAACGACAGAGTTTCTGCAGGAGTAAAGAAGACTTGTTACATAAAGTATAGCTGTTCCCGATCATTAAAATCCGTGTCTGCTTTCCAGGAGAGCTGCCCTGAAGGGCAAGATTACCAAGCTGGGATGGGTAAGTGCTGAATGCGGAAGTACCGGCAAATATTTCTGAAGTGACACAGCCAAATAGAAGAAATAGGCTGATAAATAAAGCAATGGTTTTTTTCAAAAATAATTCACTCCTAATCTTTTTTTATCATTCTTAAGGATAACTGGTTTTGCAGGAGCAGTCAAGGTGTTGTTTTTATAAAGTTCGTTGGATAGGAGAAGAATCTATGGTATAATACGAACATGCAAAGGAGAGGATGACACCATGGAAGCAAGAGAAATACTGACACAGTTTAAGGAAAATAAGATAACTTTAGAGGAAGCGGAGCAATATTTCCGCCGGAAGCCTTTTGAAGAAATGAAATATGCGAAGCTGGATACACACAGAGAGATCCGTTCCGGATTTCCCGAAGTGATCTATTGTAGTGGAAAGGCGGACGCTCATTTTATAGAAATATTTAAGAAACTTTATGAAGAACAGGGAGAGGTCCTGGGAACAAGGGCAACACCCCATCAGTATGCCCTTGTAAAGGATCTGGTACCAGGAGTCTGTTATGATGAGATTTCCCATATCATTAAGGCAGAGAAAAAAGAAAAAAAGAAGCAGGGCTGTATTGTTGTCTGTACCGCTGGAACAGCAGATATTCCTGTAGCGGAAGAGGCAGCGCAAACAGCAGAATATTTTGGTTCCAGGGTAGAGCGGATCTATGATGTGGGAGTCAGTGGAATTCATCGTCTGTTGTCCTGTCTGGATCAGATTCAAAAGGCAAACTGCGTGATTGCCGTGGCAGGAATGGAAGGAGCCCTTGCCAGTGTACTGGGAGGTCTGGTGGATAAGCCGGTAATTGCTGTGCCTACCTCTGTAGGGTATGGAGCCAGTATGCATGGACTTTCTGCGCTTTTGACCATGATCAATTCCTGTGCCAATGGAATTGCGGTAGTCAATATAGACAATGGATATGGGGCTGGATACATTGGGACCCAGATCAATCGAATGGGAATACAGACAAGAGAAGAGGGGGAACAGAAATAAATGGGTAATACGTTATACTTGGAGGGAAGCTCAGGAATCAGCGGGGATATGACAGTTGCCGCCCTGCTGGATCTGGGAGCAGACCAAGGAGTGCTGAAGCAGGTGCTGTCCAGTCTGGAGATTGGAGGCTTTTCCATAAAAATCAGCCGGGTAAAAAAAGCAGGTCTGGATGTCTGCGATTTCCATGTGCTTTTGGATGAAACTCATGAAAACCATGATCATGACATGGAGTATCTTCATGGACATGGACACACCCATACCCATGGTCATGAAACGGAACACCTGCATATGCACCGGGGAATTCAGAAAATTCAGGAGATTATCCAGAAAGCAGATATGTCCAGAAGAGCAAAGGAAATTGCATCCAGAATCTTTGAGATTCTGGCAGATGCAGAGGCCAAAGTACACGGAGTACCCAAAGAGCAGGTGCATTTTCACGAGGTAGGAGCTGTGGATTCCATTGTGGATATCATTTCCGCGGCAGTTTGTCTGGATAATCTGGATATTACAGAAGTAATCGTACCGGAATTGTATGAGGGAACAGGATTTATCCGGTGTCAGCATGGGTTGATTCCAGTTCCGGTTCCAGCTGTGCTGCAGATTGTAGAGAAACATGAGCTTGTTCTTCACAGAACAGAGATCCAGGGCGAACTGGTAACCCCTACAGGTGCGGCAATTGTGGCAGCCATAAGTACGTCACGAAGTCTTCCGGCGCATTTTATCATCAAAAAGACGGGAATGGGAGCAGGCAAGCGGAACTATGACTGCCCGGGAATCCTTAGAGCTATGCTGATCGAAGAAAAAAAGGAAAAAGAGCAGGCACCGGAAACAGACAGAATCTGTTGTCTGGAATCCAATATGGACGATTGCAGTGGAGAAGCTCTTGGCTATGTAATGGAAAAACTTTTTCAGGCAGGAGCCAGAGATGTCCACTACTTTCCGGTTTACATGAAAAAAAATCGTCCGGCTTACCAACTGACAGTGATCTGTGATCCGGAGTATGCCAAAGAAATGGAACAGATCATTTTTCGGGAAACAACAACCATTGGAATCCGAAGATGTGAGATGAATCGAACCATATTAAAAAGAAAGAGCCTGACACTGGATACAGAAATCGGAAAGGCAAGAATCAAGCAATGTATGCTTCCAGATGGAGAAGTACGCAGCTATCCGGAATATCAGAGCGTTTCTGGTCTGGCAGAAGAGAGCGGCTACTCTTTTCAGGAGGTTTATGATCTGGTGAAACGTACGGCCATGGAACAGACACAAAAAAGATTTTTGTAAAATGGATTAAAAATGTGCAATATATCCTTGATTTTTATATGGGAATCGTGTACTATATATGGTGTTTGAGAATAAAAGAACAACAAGATATGACATAGAATGAAACAGGGAGGCACAGTATGAATGTAAGGAAACGAAGCGGCAAGGTTGTCGCTTTTGATGGAGAATTTATCAGAAGGGCAGTAGCTCTTGCTTCTGCAGCAGCAGGGGAGTCCGGTGAAGAGCTGGCACAGAAAGTGACCGATGCTGTGGTGGAAAAGCTGAATGCGGCAGGTACAGATATCATTGATATCGAAAAAATTCAGGATACCGTGGAGGAAACTCTGTTTGAACACAGATGTTACCGCACAGCCAAGGCATATATCCTTTATCGTATTGAAAAAGAGAAGGAGCGCACCAGTGGAAGCTGGAAGGAAGGTCTGTTAAGCCGGGAATTTCTAAGTCCCTATAAGCATGCTCCCAATCCCATGGAACAATTGGGATCTTTTGTATACAGCAGAACCTATTCCAGGTTCCTTCCAAGGATTGGAAGAAGAGAATTCTGGTGGGAAACTGTGCGTCGTGCTGTGGAATATAACTGTTCTCTGGCGCCTACATCCAGAGAAGAAGCAGAAAAACTTTATGACAATATTTATCATTTAAGACAATTCCTTTCTGGAAGAACTTTGTGGGTTGGGAATACTCCTGTGGCAGAAGATTATCCTATGGCCAATTATAACTGTGCCTTTGAGGTGATTGATGATTTTCATGCCTACCATGATCTGTTCTACCTTTTGATGGTGGGAAGCGGTGTGGGCGTGCGTGTTTTGAAGGAGGATGCACAAAAGCTTCCGAAAATCCGCACCGATGTAAAGATTCTGCACAAAGCCTATGATGGTCTGCCGGAAAAAGAGCGTCTGGAGTTTACAGATCTTCAGTTTACCAGAGACAGTGTGACCATTTCTGTGGGTGATTCCAAGGAGGGATGGGCGCAGGCTCTGGAACATTATTTTGATATTCTGACTAACAGAGAATATGTAAAAATCAAAGAAATTGTGGTGATCTATGATTCCATCCGTCCAAGAGGAGAGCGGTTAAAAACCTTTGGAGGAACGGCCAGTGGTTACGAATCTATGATGACCATGTTGGCGAAAATCCATAAAGTGATCCGCGCGGCAGGTGCGAGAGAAAACAGTACCTATGTGCGGCTGCTTCCCATTGATCTTCTGGATATTGCCAATATCATTGGAGAAAATGTGGTTTCCGGAGGTGTGAGAAGAACCTCAGAAATCGGTCTCATTGATGCGGAGGATAAGACCTGCATTGAAGCAAAGAGCCATTTGTACCGCCAGATTAATGGAAGATGGGAGATTGACAAGAGCATTGCCCACCGACAGATGAGCAACAACTCCATTTATTATAGAAAGAAACCATCCAGAGAAATGCTTCATTGGCACCTGGAACAGATGCGTTATTCCGGAGAACCGGGATGGATCAATGAAGAGGCCGGAAGAAAGCGCCGTCCAAACTTTAATGGATGCAATCCCTGTGGGGAAATCCTCCTGGACAGCCATGGTCTGTGTAATCTTACCACGGTAAATGTAATGGCTTTTGTAAAGGATGGCATTCTGGATAAAGCAGGTCTTCTGGAAGCGCAGAAGCTTTCTGCAAAAGCAGGATACCGTATGACCTGCCGGGAACTGGAGATTCACCGTTGGAATGCAGTGCAGGAGAGAGATCGTCTTCTGGGATGTTCCCTTACAGGATGGCAGGATATGGTAAATGCCACTTCTATGTCCAGAGAAGAACAGATTTCTCTTTTGGAAAAACTTAGAAAGACAGCCCATGAGGCGGCAGAAAAAGCAGCTTCCCGACTGGGAATGCATCCACCGCTTCTGGTTACCACCATTAAGCCAGAGGGTACCCTGTCTTTGCTTCCTACGGTTTCCAATGGAGTGCACTATTCTCATGCTCCGTATTATATCCGCAGAGTGCGTATCAGCGCCAGCGATCCTCTTTGTCGTGTATGCGAGGAACTGGAATATCCGGTTCTCCCGGAGGTGGGACAGGATCCGGAAAATCCAAGCACAAAGGTGGTGGAATTCCCGGTTAAAGCGCCAGAGGGCTGTGTAAAGGCAGATGTCACAGCCATTCAGCAGCTGGAGAATTATCTGATGTTTATGAAGCATTATGTGGATCATAACTGTTCCATAACAGTCCATGTCCGTGATCACGAATGGGCAGAAGTAGAACAGTGGGTATGGGATCACTGGGATGCAGTGGTGGCTCTTTCCTTCTTAAGCTACGATGATAATTTCTATGAGCTTCTTCCTTATGAGGAAATTACAAAAGAAGAGTATGAGAAGAGGAAGGCGCAGATGCGCCCCTTTAACCCTTCTCTTCTGGCAAAATACGAATACGAAGAAACTGACCTGGACATTGGAGATTCCGAGTGCGCCAGCGGCGTGTGTCCGGTAAGATAATCCAAAAAGAAGAAACATCTGAAGAGGGATGTTTCTTCTTTTTTTGTTGGGAGAACACAAAAACTTAACAAAAAAAGTATTGATTTAAAAGAAAAAAGGGATTATACTAAATATGAGTAAAATAGTAGGAATTGATTAGAGGGAGAAAAAGCATGGTACGTCACATAAGAGAGACAGATATTCCTGTCCTGAAAGAACTCTGGAAGGAAGCCTTTGGAGAAGAAGGTACTTATTATATGGAAGATTTTTTTCAGCAGGCAGCTTCTCCGGAACGGGGATGGTGTTATGAAAAAGAGGGACAGACTGTGGCAATGCTCTTTGGTCTTCCCTGTGAGTTCCTTAACAAAGAGGGAAAGCGGGAAAAAGCCTGTTACTTTTATGCGCTGGCAACCTTTCAGTCAGAACGGGGTAAGGGATTTATGGGAGAATTGATTGGTTCTGTCCTGAAGGAACTGGAAGAACAGGAGATTACCCAGGTGTTCCTTCTGCCGGCCAGAGAAAGCCTGTTTGCGTATTATGAACGTTTGGGGTTCTCCATGAGGCTTCCTTTTGAGAAATGGAAAATGGAAAAGAATACCAACAGAAATGTGTTTTTTGAAGAGCCCATAGAAGATTTATATAAAAAATGGAACAAAGAGAACCCTGGATTTCCACAGACACAGTTCCAGGCTGCATGTCGGGGAGCCATAAGTATGGAGAAGATTAAGGGTGCTGTTTTGGACTGAAAAAGGAGACAGAAAAAGATGAGATTTCAAGAGATATCTGAAAAAAGCAGAGAAGAAATGAAAAAATATTTAGAAAAAGCCAAAAACAGAGGCTGTAATTATACGGTGGGGAACATTCTGATCTGGGGTGCGGATCTTCCCATCACATATGGAATCGTGGCAGATGTGATTGTGTTTCGAACCCTTCTGGAAAAGGAGGTTGTTTATCATATTGCAGAATATACCGATGATTTTTCATATATAATCCAGAAACTTTCAGAGGATGCCAGAAAACTGGAGAAAAACATGGTGTTTGCCGATTTGTCCAGAGAAATGATCCAGGCTTTGGAAGAGGAATATCCAGGATTGTTCCAGGAAGAGTTTGACAGAGACGGAAGCGATTATGTCTATGAGACCGCGGCGCTGGCTTCCCTTGGAGGAAAAAAATATCATAAGAAGAAAAATCATGTCAATCGTTTTAAAAAGAATTATCATTTCACCTATGAGCCTATCACAAAAGAGAACATCAGGGAATGTATGGATATGGCAGAGGAATGGCGGAACAGAAGAGAAATGAATTCCTCTCTGCTGGCAGAAGCAAGAGCACTGGAACGTGCCTTCGCTTCCTATGAAGAATTTCAGTTTCAGGGAGGCCTGCTCCGGGTGGAGGGAAAGGTGATGGCCTTTACCTTTGGAGAACAGGCTACAGAAGACACTTTTGTAACTCATTTTGAGAAGGCGTTGGATGAGATTCCGGAACTATATGCAGTGATCAATCAGCAATTCGCCCAGCATGCCCTTACTGGCTATACCTATGTGAATCGAGAAGAGGATTTGGGAGTGGAAGGACTTAGAAAAGCGAAAACCTCCTATCATCCCGTATTTCTGGTGGAAAAATATAAGGCGCGTTTCAAAGAAGGCTACAGCTGTAAGGATCTTTGCCTCTGGCACCCAGAGGTTCTCAAACAGAGCGCATGACAGAAAATTTCCGGCAAAAGTCTGACTTCAAAGTTGTATAGAATTGTTTTGACAAATAATAGAGAACAGAGTATAGTGATAACATACTTATGATGGAAAAACCCCAGATCAGAATTTTTGGTCTGGGGTTGTGATTGTACAAGGAGATACTATGATGTGGGACAGAAAGAATCTGAAAAGCCGGGCGAAAAAAACTCTTCGGAATCAGTATATCCTGGGGGTTGCGGTCTGCTTTATCCTGGCCTTTGTGGCGGGAGAGTACGGAAACTCTTTATGGAGTATTCAGTATTATGATGAATCCAGAGAAGTGGAGGCTGTGGAGAGCAATCTTTTACAGTCCCAGGGGAGTGCGGCCATAGATGACATGGCAAAAGAGATTGCGAAGAAAAGACAGGAAACCAGCCAGCCCCCTCTGACTCCTTCCTTTGTCAAGCCTTCTCAGAAGGACAAAGTGGTGGAGCCCAATTCCAGAGGGGTATTTGCTAAAATCTTCCGTAATACCAATGCGGATGGCTCTCTGTTTCTTGGAATCGTACATACCATTCTTCCTCTGTTTGATGCCAATGCCTTCAGCCAGTTTTTATTTGCGGCTCTGGGAATTGCTTTTTCTGTTTTCTGGTGGTTCTTCGTGCAGAATCTGCTGATAGTGGGAGAAAAACGGTTCTTTCTGGAACGGATCAATTATACCGAAGTTCCCCTTAGGCGGATGTTGCTTCCCATAAAGGCTGGAAAATGGCTGAATACGGCTCTGGCTATGGCCTGGAGAAGTTTGTTCCAGTTTTTGTGGAATCTCACGGTGGTGGGAGGCATTGTGAAGCATTATGCTTATATGATGGTTCCCTATATTCTGGCAGAAAATCCTGATGTAGGTCCCATGGAGGCATTGCGTTTGTCTCAGAAGATGATGCGGGGACAAAAATGGAAGGCTTTTGTTCTGGATCTTTCTTTTCTGGGGTGGAGTCTGTTAAGCGGACTGACAGCCAATCTTTTAAATGTTTTTTTTCTGAATCCATATCGGACATCGGTAAAAGCACAGCTATATCGGGAACTGCGCTTCCAGTGTATCCAGAGTGGCATGGAAGGATCTGAATATTTTAATGATACCTGGCTTTTTGAGATGCCGGAAGACCTTCGCCAGCGAAATGTACCGGGATACGGATATCCCCAGAAGTATTTCCCCATTGGAGTGCCCAGAAGAAAAATCTGGATACAGTTTGATTATACCCGCAGTTATTCACTTAGTATGCTGATTCTGCTGTTTTTTACATTTTCCGGGATTGGATGGCTTTGGGAAGTATGCCTGCATATTGTTCAGGATGGAACTTTTGTAAACAGAGGTGTGATGTATGGTCCATGGCTTCCTATCTACGGTTCCGGGGGTGTGCTCATCCTGGTTCTTCTTAGAAAGGTGCGGAAGCGTCCGGTACTTACTTTTTTCCTTACGGTTCTTATTTGTGGAATTGTGGAATATGGTACAAGCTGGTATCTGGAAGTAACAAAGGGAACGAAATGGTGGGATTATTCCGGCTATTTTCTGAATCTGAACGGCAGGATCTGCGCAGAAGGACTGCTTTTGTTTGGATTGGGAGGCTGTGCCTTTATTTATCTGCTGGCGCCTTTGTTTGCCGGGTTGTATGAGGAAATTCCATTGCACAGAAGGAAGCTGATCTGTGTGCTGCTTCTCACCGCATTTATGGCTGACTTTTCCTATGCGCAGACACATCCCAATATGGGTAAGGGGATTACAGATTATGACAGCCGGATTTCTGATACGCCTGTATGGATGTACAAAGAAGAACTGCAACGACATAGCTGAGGAATGGGCAAAGATTCCATTGATAAAAACAGGGGATTCCGTTTTTGGAATCCCCTGTAGTAATTGGAAGGATATTAAAAGAATTTCTCAATGACATGCGCAACGCCGTCCTCATCGTTGGATAAGGTGATGAAATCAGCCACATCCTTGACACATTCCCGCGCATTGGCCATGGCTACGCCAAGTCCTGCATACTGGATCATGGTCAGGTCATTGTAACTGTCTCCGCAGCAGACCATTTCTTCTCTGGAAATACCAAGAATATGGAGCAGCTTGGAAAGACAGTATGCCTTATCAATATTTTTGGGCATGATCTCCAGATAGAAGGGTTCTGAACGGAACACCGCTGCTTCGTGCTGATATTTGGCAGCAATCAGAGGTTCAATCCGTTCCAGTTCATCCGGATCGCCGGTAAGAAGGCACTTGGTCACCGGATAGGAGACAACTTCTGGAAAATCACCGTCACAGATTTGAATGGGCATCTGACAAATCTTGGATTCCAGCTCAATGTAGGAATCTACCTTTCTGCCGCAGACAATGGAAGTATCTTCTGTGGTGTAGGTGATGATTCCGGTATCAAAGTGGCAGGCATCCTGATAGAGTCTTTTGGGAAGGGATACGGGAAGCGTTTTGCGGTAAATGCATTCCTTGGTCTTCCAATTGGTGATTCTGGCTCCATTGTAGGAAAGGGTATAACTTCCAAATTTGGCAAAGTCAAAGCATTCAGCAATGGGAGCAACACCAGGGGTAGGGCGTCCGGAAGCAATTGCAACGGGAATACCTTTTTCCTGGAGACGGATGACCGCCTCTTTTGTTTTTGGGGTGACCTCTTTTTGGGAGTTGGTAGCAGTGCCGTCAATATCCAGCACCAGTAGTTTGTAGTTCATATGCAGTATCCTCTGTTTCTTATAATCTGTTTTTATTTTGTCATAGAGAAAAATCTTTGTCAACAGATATCTGATCTTGTATAATGAAAAATAGAAGGAGAGTGAGTTTTATGCAGGAGCGGGTAATCTTTCATGTGGATGTAAATTCTGCGTTTTTGTCCTGGGAATCTGTGGATCGTCTGAAAAAAAGCCAAGGAGAAGTGGATCTTCGGACCATTGCTTCAGCCATAGGGGGAGATGAAAAAAAGCGAAGAGGGGTAATTCTGGCAAAATCCATAAAGGCAAAGCAATGTGGGGTTCGTACAGGGGAGAGCATTATGGAAGCCAGGAGAAAATGTCCCGGTCTTTATGTGGTTCCGGCGAACCATGCGCTTTACCAGGCCTGTTCCCGGAAATTTATTGCCATTCTGAAAGAATATTCCCCGGATGTGGAACAGATTTCCATTGATGAGGCATTTATAGATATGACAGGAACCAGAGCGCTATTTGGAGAACCCTTAGAGGCTGCAGCGAGGATCAAAGACCGAATACACAGGGAGCTGGGGTTTACAGTGAATGTGGGGATATCTCAAAATAAATATCTGGCAAAGATGGCTTCTGATTTTGAAAAACCAGACCGGGTACATACTCTATATTTAGAAGAAATCCAGGCAAAAATGTGGCCTTTACCAGTGGGGAACCTTCTTTTTGTAGGAAAATCCACAGTAAAGAAGCTGGAAACAATGGGCATTTATACCATTGGACAGCTGGCGCGCACCGATCTGTCAATTTTACAGACAGCCCTGAAAAAACAGGGGGAGAGTATCTGGAAATTTGCCAATGGGATAGATTTTTCTCCAGTACAGGCAGAGCCGGAAATGAGCAAAAGCTATGGAAACAGTACCACCATCTCTTTTGATGTAACAGATGCAAAGGCAGCCAAAAATGTGCTTCTGGCTCTGGCGGAATCTGTGGGGGCAAGGCTCCGGAGAGATGAGGTAAAGATACAGTCTGTGAGTGTGACCATCAAAGACAACCAGTTGAAACGCATGACCCATCAAAAAGTTCTTTCTCAGGCAACAGATGTAACCAACGAAATCTATGGGGCAGCCTGTGAGCTTTTTGAGGAATTGTGGGACGGAAGGCCCATTCGTCTCCTGGGGATTCAGACGGGAAAAATCAGGGAAGAGGAGGAACGGCAGCTCTCTCTTTTTGACGATCATTCCCACGAAAAATGGCAGCAGATGGATCAGGCAGTGGATGAGATTCGACAGAAATTTGGGAAAAACGCCATTCAGCGCGCTTCATTTCTTACCAATTCTTCGGAAAAATAAGGAAACCTGTACTTTTTGTACAAAAATAAGTGCAAAAAACTGGTAAAAATATCAGAAAAACTCTTGACGAATGAAAAAGAAAAGTGTAAAATTTGCTTTAGTTCACTAAATAAGTGAAATGATAAAACGTAAATTCGGTGAAGGGAATAAGTAGAGGAGAAGGCTTGATTCAGAGAGCTGTCAGGTGGTGCAAGACAGTGAGAGCCGCTTTTTGAAGATCATCCCTGAGAAGAAAGGTTGAAAGCCTGGGCAAGTAGATCTTTCCGGCCGTTCCCCGTTACTGGAACCGTGTATGCTGGTACACAGAAGAATCGTGCATGTTTCAAAATGAGACAGGGTGGTTGCGGAATAGAAAGTCCGTCCCTAGTTGGGGCGGGCTTTTTCTTTTTTGGAACCCACGCGAATGGAACCCAGCTAAATCATCATAAGGAGGAGAAAAAGAATGAGAACTTACAAAAAAATCATGAATGCAGTGACAGCGGTAGAAAAAGTGATTCTGATTGCTTCTACTCTGTTGATTCTGGTTCTCACTGTGGGAAATGTATTTTCCAGAAAGGTGCTTCATCGTTCCTGGTCTTTTACAGAAGAACTGGTGGTGGCAGTGTTTGTACTGATTACTCTTTTGGCAGCAGCGTTGGCCTGCCGGGAAGGAGAACTGGTAAATCTGACTCTGGTGACCGACCGTTTGCCGGAAAAACTGAAAAAACCCTCAGCGATATTTATTACAGTATGCAATCTGATTTTTACAGGGATTCTGTTCTATTATGGCATGGACAAGGTACTGACCCAGCTGGAAAATGGCAAACGAACCTTTGTGCTGAACTGGCCGGAATGGATTTTCTGGGCTTTTGTTCCAGTGGGAGCAGGATGCATGATCCTGCATTTTATTGAATACTGTCTGGATTTTTGCTGGAAAGATCAGAAAAAGGAGGGAAAATAAATGATCAGTGCAGTGTTATTTGTTTCGTTTTTTGTGTTTCTGATTCTGGGAGTACCCATTGCCATCTGTCTTGGTTTGTCTTCCGTTTGTGCGATTTTATATTCCGGAACTTCCCTGACCATTGTTGCCACCAATATGTATTCCGGAATCAGTAAGTTCCTGCTATTATCCATTCCCTTTTTTGTACTGTCTGGAAATATCATGGCAAAAGCAGGAATTTCCAAACGTCTGATTCGTTTTGTAGATACCTGTGTGGGACATAAGAGAGGCGGAATTGCCATTGTCTGCGTTGTGGTTGCCTGCTTTTTTGGAGCGATTTCCGGTTCTGGTCCGGCAACAGTGGCAGCCCTGGGTGCAGTTCTGATTCCTGCCATGGTGGAACGGGGAGGTTTTTCCGCGCCCTTTTCCACAGCGTTGATGGCAACGGCCAGCTCCATTGCGATTGTCATTCCTCCCAGCATTGCCTTTGTGGTTTATGCATCTATTACAGGCGTTTCCATTGCAGATATGTTTACTGCTGGAATTCTTCCGGGAATCCTCATGGGAGCTGCGCTAGTTGTAGTGGTTATGCTGGAGGCAAGGAAAAAAAATATTCAGCCGGTACAGGAAAAGGCAACGGCAAAGGAACGTCTGGCTGCATTTAAGGATGCATTCTGGGGCTTTTTGATGCCGGTGATCATTCTGGGCGGTATTTACGGAGGAATTTTTACCCCCACAGAAGCAGCTGCAGTATCTGTGGTATACGGCTTGTTTGTGGGAATGGTTATTTACCGGGAAGTCAGAGTGAAAGATTTGTGGGGAATCCTCATTGAGTCTGCCAAGACTACGGGAGGCATTATGCTCATTGTAGCCAGCGCCTCATTGTTTTCTTTTGTCTGTACAAAGTTTGGCATTGCGCAGTCTGCTTCCGCGCTTCTTTCCGGAATCGCACACAATCAGTTTGTGTTCCTTTTGATTGCAAATGTGATTTTCCTGATTGCAGGATGCTTTATTGATGCCAATTCCGCGATGTATATTTTTATTCCTATTATGCTTCCGGTATGTAGGGAATTGGGATATGACCTGGTGGCTTTTGGCGTTATGGCAACAGTAAACTTGGCAATTGGACAGGTGACTCCTCCAGTGGGCGTCAACCTGTTTGTGGCAATAGGAATTAAGATCAAAAAGGGGCTGGAGGTGACACTGCAGCAGATTTCCAAAGCAGTGCTTCCAATGATCGCGGTCTGCGTGATGGTGCTTCTTGTTGTGACTTACATTCCCTATGTGTCTACGGCTCTTCCAATGGCGTTTGCTGGTTCCGATTATACCGGAGGAGTGGAAACCGTTTCAGATTCAGGCTCTTCAGACTTAGGAGAAAAACATGCTTTTGACCAGATGGAGGACTACAGCAGTCTTGACTGGGAAGCTGCAACCTGGAATTTTGCCTGCTCTCCTACAGAAACCAGTACCTGGGCTCTTGGCGGAGAGAAATTTGCAGACTTGATGGATCAGGCCACAGGAGGAAAAATTAAGGTCAATGTATATGCAGCAGATCAGCTGACAAACGGAAATCAGTCAGAGGGAATTCAGGCTTTGATGGATGGAGATCCGGTACAGGTTTCCATGCACTCCAACTTGATTTACTCTGCCTTTGACCCAAGATTTAACGCAGTTTCCCTTCCGTTTCTATTTGATTCTCTTGAAGATGCAGACGAGAAGCTGGATGGTGAGGCTGGGAAAAAATTAAGCAGTATTTTGGAAGAATACGGGCTTCACTGTATGGGAATTGCGGAAAACGGCTATCGGGAACTGACCAATAGTGTGGGCGAAGTAAAGAGCGTAGAAGATATGAAAAATTTAAAGATTCGTGTGGCAGGCTCCAATCTTCTTATGGAATGCTACAAACGCTGGGGAGCAGATGCTACCGGTATGAACTGGTCTGAAACTTATACGGCTTTGCAGCAGAACACTGTGGAGGGACAGGAAAATCCCCTTCCGGCTATTGATGCGGCAAGCGTACAGGAGGTACAGCCATATTGTTCTCTCTGGGATGCGGTATATGATTGTCTGTTTTTCTGCATTAACGAAGACCTTTATAACAGTTTGACGAAAGAACAGCAGGCAGTTGTAGATGAAGCCGGACAGAAGGCAGTTGAGTATCAGAGATACATCAACCGTTCCAGTGAAGAAGAAATCAAAAGTCGCTGGACAGAGAAAAACGGAATTACATTTACAGAAGCCAAAGATATGGATCTGGATTCCTTTAAGGAGGCAGTGACAGGAATTGAAGACTGGTTTGTGGAAGAACTGAGAAAACAGGGCTACGAAGACGGTGAGGAACTGGTAGCTTCCTTCCACTAAAAGATTCCAGGAAAATTACCTGAGTCCGCAGTTGTTTCACGGACTCAGGTAATTTTTCATGGTTTTCAGGGCATGCTTTTCCAGACGGCTGACCTGGGCCTGGGAAATGCCGATTTCATCGGCAACTTCCATCTGCGTTTTTCCTTCATAAAAGCGCAGGTCAATGATATGCCGTTCCCGTTCTCCCAGACGGGCCATGGCTTCTCGAAGGGAAAGGTTTTCAATCCACCGTTCTTCTCTGTTTTTTTTGTCACTGATCTGATCCATGACATACAGGGTGTCTCCGCCCTCCGTATAAACCGGTTCAAAAAGACTGACAGGATTTTGGATGGCATCCATGGCATAGACGATGGTTTCTTTTTCAATGCCGATTTCCTGAGCAATTTCAGAAATTGTGGGTTCTCTCAGATTTTTTCGGACATAGGTTTCTTTGGCATAAATGGCTTTGTAGGCAATATCCCGAAGGGAACGGCTTACCCGGATGCTGTTGTTGTCCCGTAAATATCTGCGGATTTCACCAATGATCATGGGAACCGCATAGGTGGAAAACTTCACCTGCAGTGTGGTATCGAAATTATCCACGGCTTTCATCAGCCCAATACATCCGATCTGAAACAGGTCATCGGGATTTTCGTGACTGTTGGAAAACCGTTTGATCACACTTAAAACCAGACGTAGGTTTCCTTTGATGTATCGCTCCCTGGCTGCTTCATCTCCCTGTTTGATTTTCTGAAACAACCCTTCTTTTTCTTCTGCGCTAAGAACGGGAAGCTTCGATGTGTTTACTCCGCATATTTCTACCTTGTTAAGCGCCATCTGAATCATCCTCCTTCTTTCTCTGGCTATTAAAAATGATTCACAGAGAAGAGGAGAAATATTCTTTTTTCGGAAAAATATAAAAAATATAAGCCCTTGACACGAATCAGCGGAGATGTTCCTTGTGACTGCAGGCTTCTTCGTTGATCTTTACCAGAATGATATCTTCTCCAATCTGGCAGATGCATTCCCAGGGGATGATATATTCAGACTCTCTGCCGAAGAAACTGCAGAAACGACCTGGACCTGGCACAATTATAGAAGTGAGGCGGCCGGTTTTGCAGTCAAATTCCACATCCATAGGACAGCCCAGGCTTTTGCAGGTACAGATATTAATGATCTCTTTTTGTTTTAATTCGCAAAGTCGCATGAGAACACCTGCTTTTTTTCCAATTTATGCAAAATTCTCTACAATTATAACCGCCTATTCATTGACAGTTTAGTCAAAAATAAAGTATAATAAGATAATAATTTTGAAAACTCGGAGATACTCCGTAAGAAAAGGGGGAGAGGATTGTGAAATGTCCATTTTGTAACCAGGATAACACAAGAGTAGTGGATTCCAGACCAGTAGATGATACAAATTCCATTCGCAGACGCCGCCTGTGCGACTCCTGTGGAAAACGCTTTACGACTTATGAAAAGGTGGAAACCATCCCCTTGACTGTGATAAAAAAAGATCAGAACCGGGAACAGTATGACCGGTCGAAGATCCAGGATGGTGTGCTGCGGGCATGTTATAAAAGGCCCATTCCCATTGAAAAAATTGAAGAAATGATGGATTCCATTGAAGGAGAGATTTTTAATACAGAAGAGCGGGAAATTTCCAGTACCAGGATTGGTGAAATTGTGATGAATCATCTGAAAGATCTGGATCCGGTGGCATATGTCCGTTTTGCTTCTGTGTACAGGGAATTTAAGGATGTAAGTACATTTATGGATGAATTAAAGAAATTTATGAATTAACTTAGTGAATAAACGTAATAAATAAAGAAATACCCCAGGGAAGTTATTCTCCGGGGTATTTCTTTTATAAAAAAATCATAAAGGAAGGCTTAATTAAACAATTCCCTGAGCTTTCATAGCTTCTACGACTTTTTCAAAGCCGGCGATGTTTGCACCTACCACATAATTATCGGTGAGATCGTAGCGTTTTGCTGCGTCGTCTACTTTTTTGAAGATATCCTTCATAATGGTGTGCAGTTTTTCGTCTACTTCCTCGGCAGACCAGGAAAGTCTCATGGAGTTCTGGCTCATTTCCAGTGCGGAAGTAGCAACGCCTCCTGCGTTTGCAGCCTTGCCAGGCATAAACAGGACGCCATGTTCCATTACATAATTGGTAGCATCCAGAGTGGTAGGCATGTTTGCACCTTCTACCAGGTATTTGCAGCCATTCTCTACAAGAGCCTTAGCGCCATCCAGATTCAGTTCGTTCTGGGTTGCGCATGGAAGATAAACGTCACATTTGATATTCCAGATTCCTTTTCCCTCTGTGTAAGTGGAACCTTCTACCCGATCTGCGTATTCTTTGATACGGCCGCGTTTTACTTCCTTGATGTCTTTTACCACATCCAGCTTGATTCCGTTGGGATCGTAGATATAGCCGTTGGAGTCGTTCATGGCTACAACCTTGGCGCCTAACTGGGTTGCTTTTTCTACTGCATAAATTGCAACATTACCGGAACCGGTCACTACGATGGTCTTACCATCCATGGAATCGTTATGTGCTTTCATTACTTCATTTAACATATAGACAACACCGTATCCGGTAGCCTGTGTACGAACCAGGGAACCGCCGTAGGTGAGGCCTTTTCCAGTGAGAACACCTTCGTAAAGATCGCGGATTCTCTTATACTGTCCAAACAGATAGCCAATCTCACGAGCGCCTACACCAATATCTCCGGCAGGAACGTCGGTATCTGCACCAATATATTTGGAAAGTTCTGTCATAAAGCTCTGGCAGAAAGCCATAACTTCGCGGTCAGATTTTCCCTTGGGATCAAAATTGGAACCGCCTTTACCGCCGCCAATGGGAAGACCGGTCAGGGAGTTTTTGAAGATCTGTTCAAAACCAAGGAATTTTAAAATACTCTGGTTTACAGATGGATGGAATCTCAGACCACCCTTGTATGGTCCGATTGCGCTGTTAAACTGTACACGGTAACCCTTGTTTACCTGAACAGCGCCCTGATCATCTACCCAGGGAACGCGGAAGGAGATGATTCTTTCCGGCTCTACCAGACGTTCCAGAATGGAAAGTCTGCGGTATTCTTCTTCATTTTTCTCGATTACCACCTTCAGGGAATCCAGGACTTCTTTTACGGCCTGATGAAATTCCGGTTCTCCAGGATTCTGAGCGACAACTCTTTCGTAGACTTCTTCAGTATAAGACATCGTAATTCCTCCTCATCTTTGATAAGACATTTTTATGGGGGTTATTATACACTAAAGTGCTAAAAAAGAAAAGAGCTGAAGTAAAAAAAATCAAATGTTATGCTATTTGTATGGGAAAAAATGAATTTTCAGGAGAAAAATTGACAAAATATACACATAAAATCCCCACAAAGCAGAGGAAAGTCTTGCGAAATCTGTTCAGATATGAGATTATATCCTATGAAAATAAAAAGAGGGGGAACAAGAAGATGAACCAAACTTCCAAAGGAAAGGCATCGGCTCTTCTGCCGATTCTTGTCTTTCTGATTATTTTTCTGGGATCTGGCTTTATTACAGGAGATTTTTACAGCATGCCTGCGATCGTAGGATTCCTGATTGCCCTGTTTGTGGCCTTTCTTCAGGATCGAAAACATGACTTCAATGAAAAAATACATATCATTGCCAAGGGCGTAGGTGATGACAACATCATTACCATGTGTCTGATCTTTCTGGCAGCTGGGGGATTTTCCGGCGCAGTAACTGCAGCCGGAGGTGTGGAAAGTACCGTAAATCTGGGACTTACCATTCTTCCATCTGGCATTGCTGTTGTGGGATTGTTTATCATTGGATGTTTTATTTCTGTATCCATGGGAACATCCATGGGAACCATTGCCGCTCTTGCGCCTATCGCAGTGGGAATCAGCGAAAAGACAGGATATGCCATGGCAATCTGTATCGGCGCAGTAGTTTGCGGCGCCATGTTCGGAGATAATCTTTCCATGATTTCTGATACCACTATTGCAGCGGTGAAGACCCAGGGCTGTGAAATGAAGGATAAGTTTAAAGAAAACTTTCTCATTGTATTGCCGGCAGCCGTGATTACCATTGTTATTTTCCTGGTGATCACAAGAAATGGAAACTATCAGCTGACAGAAGATCTTCCTTTTAGTTTCTGGAAGGTTCTGCCTTATCTGGTAGTACTGATCGGCGCTCTGATTGGATTTAATGTATTTCTTGTCCTGATCACCGGTACCGTGTTATCTCTGGTGGTAGGTGTGGTTTCCGGTTCCATTGCGGCAGGAGATATCTTTAAAGTAGTAGCTTCCGGAGCAGATGGAAGCGGCGGTATCACGGGAATGTATGACATTACTGTGATTTCGATGATCGTAGCCTGCATTGTTTCGTTGGTGAAGGAGATGGGAGGAATCCAGTTCCTTCTGGAATTTATCAAAAAAAGAATCAATGGAAAAAAAGGCGGAGAGCTTGGAATCGCTATTCTGTCTCTTCTGGTTGATATGTGTACAGCCAACAATACTGTGGCAATTGTAATGGCAGGTCCCATTGCCAAGGAAATCAGTGAAGAATTTGAGATCAGCCCTAAGCGGTCAGCGTCATTGCTGGATATGTTTACTTCCGTGGGACAGGGCCTGATTCCATATGGAGCGCAGCTTCTGTCTGCGGCAAGTCTTACCGGACTGACACCGTATCAGATCATTCCATATTGTTTTTATCCGATTTTAATGGCAATCAGCGGTCTGATCTTTATCTTTTTCATTAAAAACCGCAAGGCATAAAAAAACGGCATGATTTTTGGATCATGCGTAAGGCGAGGAGTGATATTATGAGGACTTTTGAAAAATCTACAAAACTTGACAATGTGCTTTATGATGTAAGAGGCCCTGTAGTGGATGAAGCAAGCCGTATGGAAGAGGATGGCATGGAAATTCTGAAACTGAACATTGGAAATCCCTATCCATTTGGCTTTTCAGCGCCCCAGGAGGTGATCCTGGATATGCTCAGCAACATCCGAACCTCTCAGGGATACTCTGATTCCAAAGGCATTTTTTCCGCCAGAAAAGCCATTATGCAGTATTCCCAGCTAAAAAGGATTCCCGGAGTGACGATGAATGACATTTACACAGGAAATGGAGTCAGTGAATTGATCAGCCTTTGTATGCAGGCCCTTCTGAACAATGGGGATGAAATTCTGATTCCTGCTCCGGATTATCCCCTCTGGACAGCAACTGCCACACTGGCAGGAGGGAATGTGGTACATTATATCTGTGATGAACAATCTGACTGGTATCCGGACATGGAGGATATCCGAAGCAAGATTACAGATAAAACAAAAGCCATCGTAATCATCAATCCCAATAATCCCACAGGCGCTGTGTATCCGAAAGAGATTTTGGAGCAGATTGTGCAGATCGCAAGAGAGCATGAACTGATTATTTTCTCCGATGAGATTTACGACAGACTGGTGATGGATGGACTGGAGCATACGTCCATTGCTTCTCTTGCGCCGGATGTTTTTTGCGTGACATTTTCCGGATTATCCAAATCCCATATGATCGCCGGCTTCCGTATTGGCTGGATGATCTTAAGCGGAGCTAAGGAAAAGGCCAAAGGCTACATTGAAGGAATAAAAATGCTTTCTTCCATGCGTCTGTGTTCCAATGTACCGGCTCAGTCCATAGTTCAGACCGCTCTGGGAGGATATCAGAGTGTAAATGAATACATTCAGCCGGGAGGCAGGATTTATGAACAGAGAGAATTTGTTTATAAGGCTCTTACCGATATTCCGGGAATTACCGCTGTAAAACCCAGAGCAGCCTTTTATATTTTCCCGAAGATCGATACCGGGAAATTTAACATTCTGGATGATGAAAAGTTTGCCCTGGATTTCCTTCACGAAAAACAGGTGCTGATTGTTCCAGGCAAGGGATTTAACTGGGCAGAGTCAGATCACTTCCGTGTGGTATACCTTCCCAATACCCGTCAGCTGGAAAAGGCAACCACGAAGCTAAGAGATTTTCTGAGAAATTACAAACAAAATCCATGATTTTTTGGCAGGCAATCCTGAAAAAAGGGTTGCCTGTTTCTATTCTGTAAAAAATGTAAATTTTCAGATATAGACCAGAAGGGAAAATAATGGTATAATAATTGGAAAGAGCTGTAAAGAACATGAAGAAAGAATGATGGGGGAGGGGACCTTAACGGCTGAAAATAACGAAAGGGGATTGAAATTATGTCTAAATTCAATACAAAAGTAACACCAGAAATCGGGAGATTGACAGATATTTGTAAAAATCACAGCAGCATGGATGTATCTCTTTATGGAAAGTATGATGTGAAGAGGGGCCTTCGCGATATTAACGGAAAAGGCGTTCTTGCAGGACTGACGCAGGTATCCAACGTACAGGCAGTTAAGGTGGTTGATGGGAAAGAGGTTCCCTGTGCCGGCAGTTTGTCTTATCGGGGATATGACATCAAGAAACTCACCAGCGGCTTTGTTAAAGACGATCGCTTTGGCTTCGAGGAAACCACATATCTTCTTTTGTTTGGAGAATTGCCTAATAAAGACCAGCTTGCAGATTTTACTACACTTTTAGCAAATCAACGCAGCCTTCCCACCAATTTTGTAAGAGATGTGGTGATGAAAGCCCCCTGTCATGATATCATGAATGCACTGGCGAGAAGTGTGCTGACGCTGTATTCTTATGACAGCAATCCAGATGATATCTCTCTTCCCAATGTGCTTCGTCAGTGCCTGAACCTCATCAGCGTTTTCCCGCTGCTTTCTGTATATGGTTATCAGGCATACAACCATTACATTCGTGGAAAGAGTCTCTATATCCATAATCCCAAGAAGGAACTTTCCACAGCAGAAAACATTCTTCGTATGCTTCGTCCAGACAAGAAATATACGGATCTGGAAGCAAAGATTCTGGATCAGGCGCTGATCCTTCATATGGAACATGGCGGTGGTAACAACTCTACATTTACCACACATGTGGTATCTTCTTCCGGAACCGATACCTATTCTGCAGTGGCAGCTGCATTAGGTTCCTTAAAAGGACCGAAGCATGGCGGCGCGAACATTAAGGTAGTCAGTATGTTCCAGGATCTGAAAAAGAATGTAAAGGACTGGGAAGATGAAGATGAAGTACGGGATTATCTGAAGAAACTTCTGCATAAGGAAGCCTTTGACAGACGAGGACTGATTTATGGTATGGGACATGCGATTTATTCTGTTTCTGACCCGAGAGCCGAAGTGCTGAAGGGCTTTGTAGAAAGTCTTGCAAGGGAAAAAGGCAGAATGAAAGATTATAACCTGTATTCCATGATCGAACGGATGGCACCGGAAGTAATCGCAGAGGAACGCCGGATTTATAAAGGCGTCAGTGCCAATGTGGACTTTTACAGCGGCTTTGTATACAGCATGCTGGATCTTCCTCTGGAGTTGTACACTCCGATGTTTGCAGTTGCCCGTATTGTGGGTTGGAGCGCGCATCGTATGGAAGAGCTGATCAACACAGATAAGATCATTCGTCCGGCATATAAGAATGTGCTGGAACCTACGGAATATATTCCGCTTAGCGAACGATAAGACAAAGGACGGACATTACATGTTTAAATGTTTTTTTCCGGATGAATACCGGGATTCCACTTATGAAATTGATTTTGAACAATTGTATCGGGACGGTTACCGGGGACTTTTGTTTGACATTGACAACACGCTGGTGCCTCATGGCGCTCCGGCAGATGACCGGGCAAAGGCATTGTTTGCCCATCTGAAAGAACTGGGCTTTAAAAGCTGTTTTCTTTCCAATAACCAGATAGAAAGGGTTTCTTCTTTTAATGATGCGGTGGGAGAGCAGTTTATTGAAAATGCACATAAGCCTTCGGTGCGCAACTACAAAAAAGCTATGGAGCTTCTTGGAACAGATACCAGTAACACCATTTTTATTGGGGATCAGTTATTTACAGATATCTATGGCGCCAAGCGAGCAGGAATCCGCAATATCTTAGTGAAACCCATTCATCCCAAGGAAGAAATCCAGATTGTACTGAAGCGTTATTTGGAAAAAATCGTATTATACTTTTACCAGAAGGAGGAGGGGAATTCATGAACCATATCGTAATCATTGGCTTTATGGGTTCAGGAAAAACACGGGTAGGAAAGCGCCTTTCACAGGATCTGAATCTGCCGTTTGTGGATGTGGACAAGGTGATTGTCCGCAAGATGGATTTATCAATTAAGGAGATTTTTCAGAGGTTCGGAGAGCCATTTTATCGTGCTCTGGAAACCATGACCATCAAGAGTCTTTTGGAAGACCCGGAAAGAAAGGTCATTTCTCTTGGCTCCGGTCTTCCCATGCAGGAGCAGAATGAAAAATATCTCAAAAAACTGGGAACCATTATTTATATTAAGGGATCACTGGAAACACTGAAGAAACGTCTGGAAGGTTCCAGCAACGATCCGTTTCTGGATGGGGATAACCAGGAAGAAAAAATTAAAAAGCTTCTGAAGCAGCGCGATCCTGTATATCACAAGTATGCAGACCTGGAAGTTGTGACAGGAGTGAAGCCTTTTGAGGGGCTGATTGAAGAAATCGAACAAAAATTAGCAGCTATGACAAAAAAATAGTTGAAAAAATTCTCTGGTTATTATAGAATGGTTCGTAGTGAAGTCTACAATAAGGAGGAAATAATTATGATTTCAGCAGGCGATTTCAAAAATGGTATCACCCTTGAAATTGATGGCAATGTATGTCAGATCGTTGAGTTTCAGCATGTAAAACCTGGAAAGGGAGCTGCGTTCGTAAGAACAAAATACAAAAACATTATCACAGGCTCTGTACTGGAGAAATCCTTCAGACCAACAGAGAAATTCCCGCAGGCACGTATTGAACGTGTAGATATGCAGTATCTGTATAATGATGGAGAATTATTCTACTTCATGAACAATGAGACCTTTGATCAGATTGGTCTGACCGCTGATCAGGTAGGAGATTCTCTGAAATTCGTAAAAGAAAATGAAATGGTTAAAATCTGTTCTCATAATGGCAATGTATTCGCAATTGAGCCGCCATTATTCGTAGAACTGGATGTAATTGAGACAGAACCTGGATTTGCAGGAAATACTGCACAGGGAGCTACCAAACCAGCTACTGTTGAAACAGGAGCACAGGTTCAGGTTCCGCTGTTCGTAAACCAGGGCGACAAGCTCAAAATCGATACCAGAACAGGAGAATATCTCTCCAGAGTATAATGGATCAGGCTGCGAAGCAGCGATATTACTGCCATCGGGACACCCGGTGGCAGTTCTTGTATCGGGGAAAAACAGAAGCAGGAGGAGAAAATATGGAATACAGAACATTGGGAAAAACAGGTCTTCGCATTTCCAGAATGGGGTTTGGCGGAATTCCCATTCAGAGAATTGACAAGGAGGGCACCAGAAGTCTTATGAAAGAACTTCTGGAGGCAGGAGTGAATTACATTGATACAGCCAGAGGCTATACAGTCAGTGAAGAATATTTAGGATATGGTCTGGAAGGGATTCGGGATCAGTTTGTTTTGGCTACAAAGAGTATGGCCAGAACAAAAGAGGCAATGGCTGCAGATATTGAAACCAGTCTTGGAAATTTAAGAACAGATTATATTGATCTGTATCAGGTACATAACCCCAGTATGGAGCAGCTGGAGCAGGTAATGGCAGAAGGCGGTGCACTGGAAGCGCTGAAGGAAGCCAAGGCAGCAGGAAAAATCCGCCATATTGGGCTGACAGCGCATTCAGCGGCTGTTTTCGCTCGCGCTCTGGAACTGGACTGGGTGGAAACCATTATGTTCCCATATAACATCGTAGAAAATCAGGGAGAAGAACTGATTCGCAAGTGCGGAGAGAAGAACGTTGGATTTGTCTGTATGAAACCACTGGCAGGAGGCGCCATTGAAGATGCAACCCTTGCCCTTCGCTATGTATGTTCCAATCCGGATGTGACAGTTGTGATTCCAGGCATGGCAGAAGCCAGGGAACTGGAAGAAAACGTAAAGGCATGTGAAAACAGTATGCCTCTTACAAAAGAGGAAGAAGAGAAGCTGGAAGCAGTAAGAAAGCAGCTGGGTACCAATTTCTGCCGCCGCTGTAATTATTGTGCGCCATGTACAGTAGGAATCAATATTCCAAGTGTCTTTCTGTTTGCAGGATATCTGGAACGTTATGATTTGGGTGACTGGGCAAGAGACCGTTATCAGTCTTTAAGTGTGAAAGCGTCGGCCTGTATGGAGTGCGGAGAATGTGAGACACGCTGTTCTTATCATTTGCCGATTCGTGAAATGCTGAAAAAATGTGCTGCAGAGTTTGGAGAATAAACCGTTTCCAGGGGAAATGCTCCCTGGTTTTGGAACATTTTAAGCGCGCTGTTCTCTAAAACACAGATGGAACAAAGGTGAGGATTATTTTCAGACAGACCCTTGACAAAAGGGTCTGTCTTTGCATATAATAAAACACGATGAAAATCCTTCGTCTGCACTCCAGCTGCCAAGATTTGGAAATCGATTCTTCGGGCTTGTACTGGTTTCGACGGGGGCTTTGAAGTTGAGGAAGCCATCCGCAGACTCCTGGACTGCGTAATAACCGGGAACCTAAATATAAACGCAGACGAAAAAATCGCGTTAGCAGCCTAATTGCTGCTCGTCAGCCCTGATGCACTCACACATCAGGAATCTGGCGTCGAGCTTGTGAGAAACCTTGCCGGGTAAGCTTTGCCCCGGTAGATGTATGATGAAGCTACCAAAGCTGTAAGCCTGTCGCCGGGCGTACCGCGGAGGGAATGTAAAAACAGCGACTGTGATGGGAGATGCCCCAAGGGATAGGCTTTCGGACGCGGGTTCAATTCCCGCCAGGTCCACTTGAAAAGCGCCGTATTTACGGCGCTTTTTTTAAGGAGATAATGTCTTTTTGCAGGGGATTGTTCACAAAACTGACATAATAATTTGTTATGATACAATAATAGTTGAAATGGAATCGGAGGATATAGATATGGAAGCATTAAAAATTTTGGTTGTGGATGATGAAAGCCGTATGCGAAAACTGGTAAAGGATTTCCTTTCCAAGAAGAATTTTCAGGTTCTGGAAGCAGGAGACGGAGAAGAAGCCATGGATATTTTCTACCAGGATAAGGAAATCGCTCTGGTTATTCTGGATGTGATGATGCCTAAGATGGATGGATGGGAAGTATGCCGTGAAATCCGTAAGAATTCCAAGGTGCCCATTATCATGCTGACGGCAAGAGGAGATGAGAGGGATGAATTGTTAGGGTTTGAACTTGGCGTGGATGAATATATTTCCAAACCCTTCAGTCCGAAGATTCTGGTTGCCAGGGTAGAGGCAATTCTCCGAAGAACCGGACAGGATTCTGCAGAAGATACATTAAGCGCAGGAGGAATCGTCATCGATAAGGCTGCACATCTGGCAACCGTAGACGGGGCGCCTATGGAGCTTAGCTTTAAGGAATTTGAACTTCTTACCTATTTCCTGGAAAACCAGGGAATTGCCCTTTCCAGAGAAAAGATATTAAATTCTGTATGGAATTATGATTATTTCGGCGATGCCCGTACCATTGACACCCATGTAAAAAAACTGCGCAGCAAAATGGGAGAAAAAGGAGAGTATATCAAAACCGTTTGGGGTATGGGATATAAATTTGAGGTTGGAGAAGAATGAAAAAAGCAAAGAAAGAACGTACCGGAAAAATGCATTCTCTCCGTAACCAGATTGCAGCCTTTTTCATTGGCCTTCTTTTGTTATCCATTTTGGCCATAACTGCAATTAACGCATTGTTTCTGGAAAAATACTACATTTCAAAAAAAACAGAAGTTCTTCTGGATGTAGTCAACACATTGGAAAAACTGGATCAGAATCTGGATCTTCAGACAGAGGAAGGGCAGGAAAAGGCAAAGAATGCGCTGTTGGATTCCGTTGATGCATCCAGTTTTCGGAATAATCTTTCCTGGGTTATTATATCCGAAGATACCACCTGTCTGGCCTCTTTTGGAGATAACAGTGAAATGCTCAGGAATCGTCTGTTTGGTTACATTTATCAGTTGGATACGGTAAAGATCAGGAGTAAAATTCTGGAACAGACAGATACTTTTGTCATTCAGCAGGTTCATGACCGGTTTGAAGAAGTGGATTATGTGGAGAGCTGGGGCGCCTTTGAGACAGGACATTATTTCCTGATCCGAACTCCTCTGGAGAGCATTCGGGAAAGCGCTGCTATTTCCAATAGCTTCTATTTCTTTGTGGGGCTGATTATTATCATGTTCAGCGGATTTGGAATCTGGATTGTCACAAAGAAGATTACGAAACCCATCAGTGAACTGACAAAGCTTTCCCAGCAGATGACAGATTTGGATTTTGATGCCAGATATCAGAGCCGAGCGGGCAATGAAATTGATGTGCTGGGAGATAATTTTAATCGTATGTGCGGTCAGCTGGAGCAGACCATTTCTGAACTGAAATCTGCAAATAACAAGCTGGAAAAAGATATTCAGGATAAGATTAAGATTGATCAGATGCGAAAGGAATTTCTGGATAATGTTTCTCATGAGCTGAAAACTCCCATTGCTCTGATTCAGGGGTATGCAGAGGGCTTAAAGGAAAATATTTCCGAAGATCCGGAAAGCCGGGAATTTTACTGTGATGTAATCATAGACGAGTCATCTAAAATGAATAAGCTGGTGAAGAATCTCCTTACCCTTAACCAGCTGGAATCTGGAAGAGATGCTGCGGTTATGGAACGTTTTGATATTGTAGCGTTGATCCGGGGAGTGCTTCAGAGTATGGATATTATGATCCAGCAGAAGGGAGCAGAGGTAATCTTCCGGGAAGAGAAGCCGATTTATGTTTGGGCAGATGAGTTTAAGATTGAAGAAGTAGTCACCAATTATACTAGCAATGCCCTGAATCACCTTTCCGGTGAAAATAAGGTGGAAATTAAGGTAATAAAAGAAGAAGAGCGAGTGAAGATAACGGTCTTTAACACTGGAGTTCCGATACCGGAGCAGGATATCCCCAATCTCTGGAATAAATTTTACAAGGTGGACAAAGCCAGAACAAGGGAATACGGAGGAAGCGGAATTGGTCTTTCTATTGTCAAGGCAATCCTGGAGGGAATCGATCAGGAATATGGTGTGCAGAATTATGACAATGGTGTTGAGTTCTGGTTCACTTTAAGCCGAAAATAAGAGAAACTCCTCGAAAAAGCAGGCAGATGCAAAGAAATAGCTTTGCATCTGTCTGTTTTTGCGTTATACTAAAGGCTGATTTAATATTTTTATTTGACAGGATGTGAGACAATGATCGGAATCATCGATTATGATGCAGGCAATATCAAAAGCGTAGAAAAGGCGCTTCATTTTCTGGGAGAAGAAACGGTGGTTACAAGAGATCCGGTTCTTTTGAAGAAGGCAGATAAGGTAATTCTGCCTGGTGTGGGAAGTTTTGGAGATGCAATGGAGAACCTTCATAAGTTTGGTTTGGTTTCTGTGATTCAGGAAATCATAGAAGAAGGAGTTCCCTTTCTTGGAATCTGTCTGGGACTGCAGCTTTTATTTGAGAGCAGTGAGGAGAGCCCAGGGGTGAAGGGACTTGGGATTTTGAAGGGGAAAATTAAGAAGATACCGCCAAAAGAAGGATTAAAAATCCCCCATATGGGCTGGAATTCTCTGACTCTTACCAATTACGGACGACTGTTTGACGGGCTTCCGGAAAATCCTTACGTTTATTTTGTGCATTCGTATTATCTGGAAGCAGAGGAACCTGAGATCGTGAAGGCAGTAACAGAGTACAGTACCTGTATTCATGCTTCCGTAGAAAAAAATAATGTGTTTGCCTGCCAGTTCCATCCGGAAAAAAGCAGCCGGACAGGACTGAAGATCCTGGAGAATTTTGCGAAGCTTGGGAAGGAGGAAGGGTGATGTTTACCAAACGAATCATTCCCTGCCTTGACGTGAACAATGGCCGGGTGGTAAAAGGTGTGAATTTTGTGGATTTAAAGGATGCCGGTGACCCGGTGGAGATTGCCAGGGCATACGACGAAGCAGGAGCAGATGAACTGGTATTTCTGGATATTACCGCATCCTGTGAAGGACGGGATACTGTGGTGGAAATGGTACGCGCTGTGGCTTCCAGCGTGTTTATTCCCTTTACCGTAGGCGGAGGTATCCGTACGGTCGATGATTTCAAACGTCTTCTTCGGGAAGGTGCAGATAAGATTTCCGTTAATTCAGCAGCCATTGACCGACCGGAGCTGATCCGGGAGGCTGCGCTGAAATTTGGAAGTCAGTGTGTGGTTGTTGCCATTGACGCCAAGCAGCGCAAAGATGGCGGATGGAATATCTATAAACATGGAGGAAGACTGGATACCGGTCTGGACGCCATCCAGTGGGCAAAACAGGCAGAAGCTCTTGGCGCAGGAGAAATCCTTCTTACCAGTATGGACTGTGATGGAACCAAGGCAGGGTATGACATTGCGCTTACAAGAGCAGTGGCAGATGCGGTCTCCATTCCGGTTATTGCATCAGGAGGCGCCGGAACACTGGAGCATTTTTCTGAGGCATTGACAGAAGGAAGGGCAGATGCAGCGCTGGCAGCATCTTTGTTCCATTATAAAGAACTGGAAATTTCCCAGGTAAAGAATTATCTGGGGGAAAAAGGAATTTCTGTGCGAATAGAATAGAAGTGTGGAAGAGGTGAAAGAAATGGCTCCGTTATCAGGAGAATGGCTGGAGGCACTCAAAGGGGAGTTCCATCAGCCTTATTATGCAAAACTGTATCAAAGGGTTATGGAGGAATACAGAACCAGGAAGATCTTTCCTCCGGCAGAGGATATGTTCAATGCCTTCCATTTCACTCCTTTGAAGGAGGTAAAGGTGGTAATTTTGGGACAGGACCCTTATCACAATGACGGACAGGCACATGGGCTTTGTTTTTCTGTAAAAAAGGATGTGGAAATTCCGCCGTCCCTGGTAAATATTTATCAGGAACTTCACGATGACCTGGGCTGTGAAATCCCCAATCATGGTTATCTGGAAAAATGGGCAAGACAGGGAGTTCTGATGCTGAATACAGTGCTGACAGTGCGCGCTCATCAGGCAAACTCTCACAGAGGAATCGGATGGGAGCAGTTTACGGATGCGGCGATCCGCATACTCAATGAACAGGATCGTCCCATTGTATTTCTTCTTTGGGGAAGACCGGCGCAAATGAAAAAATCTATGCTGAACAACCCAAAACATCTGATTCTGGAGGCTCCCCATCCCAGTCCTCTGTCTGCTTACCGGGGTTTTTTCGGATGCCGGCATTTCAGTAAAACCAATGAGTTTTTGGCTGCAAACGGGGTAACCCCCATTGACTGGCAGATTGAAAATAAATAGAATAGGATTGTAAAAGAAATTATGAGTAATAAAAATGACAATACCCTTGTTAAAAATGCTTCTTTTCTGATGGTGGCTGCGTTGATCTCCAAGATCATCGGAATGTTGTACAAAAGCCCCTTGAACAGTACCCTGGGAAATCAGAGCTTTGCATTGTTTCAGTTTGCGCAGAATGCGTATTTCATCCTGCTGATGATCGCATCCTTCAGCATTCCCCAGGCTGTTTCCAAGGTGATGGCGGAGAAGATTGCATTTCAGAGATACCGGGATGCTCAGAGGGTTTTCTATTGTTCTCTGCTTTATGCGGTAGTGGCAGGCGGCGCAGTGGCGTTTTTTTGTCTGTTTGGAACCTCGATTCTGGTTCCGGATAACATGGCAGATGCCCGTCTGGCTCTCCAGATGCTGGCGCCTACAATTTTTCTCTCTGGTATCCTTGGCGTATTCCGCGGATATTTTCAGGCATACAGAAATATGATGCCCACTTCTCTTTCTCAGATTATTGAGCAGATTTTTGTGGCAGTAACAGCGCTTTTCATGTCTGGATTTATGATCCGGCATTTTGCCGGAGAACCGGAAGAGGTGGTGAGAAAATGGAGTGCAGCAGGAGCGACCATGGGAACGGGAGCCGGTGTGGCGGTGGCTTTGCTGTTTATGCTGTTTGTTTACGGTATGAACAGAAAAAACATTCAGTATCGGATCAAAAATGACCGTCACAGGAGAACTGCCAGCTATCAGAGTTTGATGAAAAATATCATTCTCATTATTATGCCCATTATTTTCAGCGCATTTATTTACAATGTAAATGGCTATATCAACAGTTATATGTATACCGGAATTCTGGGCAGCCGGGGCTATGAAGAGGATCTTCTCCAGTCTATGTATGCGGAATACGGCTATTTTATGACACTGATCAACATTCCTCTGACTCTGGCAAGTACGGCGCCCACTTCTATGATTCCTGAGGTGTCAGCACACTATGCCCAGAGGGACATTAGAAGCGCCAACCGAAAAATTGAAAAGGCAACATGGGTCAGTATGCTGATTTCCATTCCAGCAGCAGTGGGATTGGCAGTTCTTTCCGGACCTGTAACAAGACTGATCTTCCATACCACGAATGGAGTTGCGGCCCAGCTTCTGATCCTGGGAGCCATTACCATTATTCTGAATGGAAATTCCAATATTTCCAATGGTGTGCTTCAGGGAATAGGAAAGCCCAATCTGCCTATGATTCATGCTTCTGTTGCTCTGGTAGTGGATGTGATCGTGATGGCAGTGCTGCTGCTTGTGACTGATCTTGGAATTTATACAGTGGTCATTGCGATGATTGTTTATGCAGTGGTTATGTGCCTGCTTAATGATCGTTCCATGAAAAAATATATGAAATATCGAAATCCATGGAAAAAGGCATATTTGTATCCTCTTCTTGCATCTATCCCCATGGCTTTGACCGCAGGAGGTATCTATTATGGACTTTATCTTCTGATTCCTTCTAATCTGATCTGCCTTGGAGTGTCTGTGGTATTTGCAGTGTTTGTCTACTTTGTGGTGTATATGGCACTTAGCAAGCCCAGGGAAGAAGATCTGGCAGGATTGCCAGGTGGAAGACTTCTGTGTCGTTTGGGACGTAAGCTTCATCTGATTTAAACTATAGAATACAAAAAACTCTCTGAACCGATTATGTTCTCGATTCAGAGAGTTTTTTTTAAATCAGGAAGTATGTTCCAGGTTTTTTACAGCAGTGGAAAGCATCAGTTTGATACGGTTCAACTGATTAACCTCGCTTGCACCCGGGTCATAATCAATGGCTACAATGTTGGCTTCCGGGTGTCTCCGTCGGATTTCTTTGATGACACCTTTGCCCACAATGTGGTTTGGCAGGCATCCAAAAGGCTGGATGCAGACAATGTTGGGAACGTCTCCGTGGATCAGTTCCATCATTTCTCCGGTGAGGAACCAGCCTTCTCCAGTCTGGTTTCCCGGGGAAACAATGGGAGCTGCCATCTTGGCCAGATCCTGGATATTTGCGCTGGGGGCAAAATGACGGCTCTGGGCAAGGGCTTCATTGGCAGATTTCCGAATCCAGTCAATTCCGGCGATTCCCCAGTTGGCAAGGGTAGCCTTTGATTTTTTGAAACCAAGATGTTCTACCTTGAAATTCTGGTTGAAGAAACAGTAGTTGATAAAGTCAATGAGATCCGGAACAACTGCTTCAGCGCCTTCTGCTTCCAGAAGCTCCGCCAGGTGATTGTTGGCAGCAGGAAGAAATTTAACCAGGATTTCTCCTACGATTCCCACTCTTGGCTTTCGTTCATCGCTGATGGGAATGGTATCAAACTCATGAACCATTTCCTGACACATACGTTTGAAACGGCTGTGGCTGATACTGTCTCCAGTAAGGAAAGCAATGGCTCGCTGTTCCCAGATTTTGTGTTTCCTGTTTACAATTCCCTTTTCCAGTTCGTAAGGACGCATACGATAGACACATTTCATCAGAATATCGCCAAACACAGCGCCGTAGGCAATCCTCTTAACAAGAGGAAGGGTGAGTTTGAATCCTGGATTGCTTTCCAGACCGCTTAAGTTCAGAGAAATAACAGGAACCTGTTCCATATCAGCTTTTTTCAGGGCTCGCCGGATAAAGGCGATATAATTGGAGGCGCGGCATCCTCCGCCTGTCTGGGACATGATTACGGCTGTTTTGTTAAGGTCATATTTACCGGACAGAAGCGCATCCATAATCTGTCCCACAACAATCAGAGAAGGATAGCAGGCATCGTTATTTACATATTTCAGTCCCACATCCACAGCTTTTTTGTTGTCGTTGGGCAATACTTCCAGGTGGTAACCGCAGGCATTAAAGGCAGCCTGAAGGATTCCGAAATGGAAGGGGGACATCTGAGGACACAAAATGGTGTAATCCTTGCGCATTTCTTTGGTAAAGGAAACCTTCTCAATGGAAGAAGGAAGAATGGTTCGTTCCTTATGCTGAGCTTCCTTGGCTCGAATTGCAGCCAGAAGAGAACGAACACGGATTCTTGCAGCTCCCAGGTTGTTGACTTCATCAATTTTCAGGCAGGTATATATTTTACCGCTTTGATCCAGGATTTCGTAAACCTCATCTGTGGTAACAGCATCCAGACCGCAGCCAAAGGAATTTAACTGAATCAGATCCAGATCCTCTCTTGTTTTGACAAAATTGGCGGCTGCATAAAGGCGGGAGTGGTACATCCACTGGTCATTGACGCGGATAGGCCGTTCAATGGGGACCAGGTGGGATACAGAGTCCTCTGTGAGAACCGCAATGCCATAGCTGTTGATGAGATCCGGGATGCCATGATGGATTTCCGGATCAATGTGGTAAGGACGTCCGGCAAGGACAATGCCTCTTCGCTTTGTTTTTTCCAGATAAGCAAGGGTTTCTTCTCCCTTTTTCTTGATATCTGTCCGGACATTTGCAAGTTCTTCCCAGGCTTTGTGTGCGGCCTGCTTTACTTCTTCTGGGGGAATTTGTGAAAATTCCTTTACCAGCTGTTCGGTAAGAATTGCCTCTGAAGTAAATGCAAGGAAGGGATTCCGAAAGTTGATTTCCGGATTGTGGAGTTCATCTACATTGTTCTTGATATTTTCCGCATAGGAGGTAACAATGGGACAGTTATAATGGTTGACTGCATCGGGAAACTCGTTTCTCTCATAGGGAATGCAGGGATAAAAAATGAATTTTATTCCTTTTTTCAACAGCCAGCTCACATGACCGTGTGCCATTTTTGCCGGATAACATTCCGATTCACTGGGAATGGATTCAATACCAAGTTCATAAATTTTTCTGGTGGAAGTGGGAGATAACACCACTTCATATTTCAGTTCCGTGAAAAAGGTGAACCAGAAAGGATAATTTTCAAACATGTTCAGAACACGGGGGATTCCCACTTTTCCCCGCTCTGCCTTATCCGGGGACAATGGTTCGTAGGAAAAAACACGTTTGTATTTGTATTCATAAAGGTTTGGAACATGGTCTTTATTTTTTTCCTTGCCAATACCCCGTTCACAGCGGTTTCCACTGACAAACTGGCGGCCGCCGGAGAACTTGTTGATGGTAAGACGGCAGTTGTTGGTGCAGCCTCTGCAATTTGCCATGGCTGTGGTATACTTCAGGTTGTTGATCTTATCAATGGAAAGCATGGTGGTTGCCTTCTGGGAAGAATAGCGTTCCCGGGCAATCAGCGCGGCCCCGAAGGCTCCCATGATTCCGGCGATATCCGGACGGATGGCATGACAGTCTGCTATTTTTTCAAAGCTTCGGAGAACAGCGTCATTGTAGAAGGTTCCCCCCTGTACCACAATGTGACGTCCCAGCTCTGAGGCATCTGAAACCTTGATTACTTTGTACAGCGCATTTTTGATGACAGAATAGGCCAGACCTGCAGAGATATCGGAAACTTCTGCGCCTTCCTTCTGGGCCTGTTTTACCTTTGAATTCATAAATACGGTGCATCTGGTTCCAAGGTCAATGGGGTGACGGGCATAGAGCGCCGCTTTGGCAAAATCCTGAACACTGTAATTCAAAGATTTAGCAAAGGTTTCGATGAAGGAGCCGCAGCCGGAAGAGCAGGCTTCATTTAACTGTACACTGTCTACAGTTTGATTTTTGATTTTGATGCATTTCATGTCCTGACCGCCAATATCCAGGATACAGTCCACCTGGGGATCAAAAAAGGCGGCGGCATAGTAATGGGAAACTGTTTCTACTTCCCCTTCATCAAGAAGGAGCGCAGCCTTGATCAGGGCTTCTCCGTATCCTGTGGAACAGGAATAGGCAATGTGCGCCTCTTCGGGAAGGAGGGAATAAATCTCCTGGATGGAGCGGATTGCAGTATTTAACGGACTTCCATTGTTGCTGCTGTAAAAGGAATAAAGAAGAGAACCGTCTTCTCCCACCAAAGCTGTTTTGGTAGTGGTGGAGCCTGCGTCAATGCCAAGATAACAGTTTCCTTTATAGGAAGCAAGATCTGAAGTGGCAACCTGGTAGGAATCCTGACGCTTCCGAAAATCCTCATACTCTTCTTGGGAAGCAAAGAGGGGCTCCATACGTTCTACCTCAAAATCCATATGTACAGCCTGTTTCAGCCGGTCTTTAAGTTCTGTGAGGGAAACCTGCACGTTTTCTTTTGCATTCAGGGCAGAACCAATGGCTGCAAAAAGATGGGAGTTTTCCGGTACAATGGTGTGTTCCTCATCCAGTTTTAATGTGCGGATAAAAGCAGCCTTCAGCTCAGAAAGAAAGTGCAGAGGACCGCCCAGGAAAGCTACATGACCACGGATTGGTTTTCCGCATGCCAGACCGGAAATCGTCTGGTTGACCACTGCCTGAAAAATGGAAGCAGAAAGGTCTTCTTTGGTAGCGCCCTCATTGATCAGAGGCTGGATATCTGTTTTGGCAAAGACACCGCAGCGGGCAGCGATGGGATAAAGGGCTTTGTAGTTTTTTGCATATTCATTCAGGCCAGAGGCATCACTCTGAAGGAGAGAAGCCATCTGGTCAATAAAGGAACCGGTTCCTCCGGCGCAGATACCATTCATTCTCTGTTCAATATTTCCGCCTTCAAAGTAGATGATTTTGGCATCCTCACCTCCAAGTTCAATGGCAACATCGGTTTTGGGAGCCATTTTCTGCAGGGACGTGGAAACTGCGATCACTTCCTGAACAAATGGTATTTCCAGATGATTTGCCAGAGTCAGACCGCCGGAACCTGTGATTACAGGACAAAGAGTAAGCTCTCCCAGTTTGTCATAGGCTTTTTGAAGAAGGTCTGCCAATGTTTCCTGAATATTGGCAAAGTGTCTTTCGTAATCAGCGAACAGTAAGGCTTGGTTGTTGTCGAGAATAGCGATTTTTACTGTAGTAGAACCAATATCAATCCCTAATGTATAAGTCTTCATGTATTACGTTATGCCTCCTCATTCTGTTTATTAACAATTCATTTGTATATCAGGGGAAAAAACAGAAAAATTTCTTCCCTTCCTATTAAATGTATGTGGTAGATATTCCGTAATATTATACGACAAGGACGGAAAAATGACAATGTAAAAGTTTAACAAGGATTATCAGGATTACAGTTGAAATTTCTGTGAAATCAGGCTATACTTGTGCGAAGAACCAGATATTTTAGTAGGAAAAGAGGAAAACATATGGCAGAATATAAAATTTTAAAAACAGAGGGACGAGCGAAGCGCGCAGAGTTTCATACAGTCCATGGGACCATCCAGACGCCGGTTTTTATGAATGTGGGAACAATTGCGGCAATCAAGGGTGCAGTATCCACCATGGATTTGAAGGAGATTGGAACCCAGGTACAGCTCTCCAATACCTATCATCTTCATGTACGTCCAGGAGACAAGATTGTTAAGCAGCTGGGAGGCCTTCATAAGTTTATGGTCTGGGACAGACCCATTCTTACTGATTCCGGCGGATTTCAGGTCTTTTCCCTGTCCGGGCTTCGTAAAATCAAGGAAGAAGGGGTTTATTTCCGTTCCCATATTGACGGACATAAGATTTTTATGGGACCGGAGGAAAGTATGCAGATTCAGTCCAACTTAGGTTCCACCATTGCCATGGCATTTGATGAATGCCCCAGTAGTGTGGCAGATCGGGATTATGTGCAGAAATCTGTGGAGCGTACCACCAGATGGCTGGCCAGATGTAAAGCGGAGATGGATCGTCTGAACAGTCTTCCGGATACCATTAACCGGGAGCAGCTTTTGTTTGGCATCAATCAGGGCGCGATATATGAAGACATTCGTATTGCTCATGCCAAGGAGATATCCAAAATGAATCTGGACGGTTATGCTGTGGGAGGTCTTGCCGTAGGGGAAAGTCATGCAGAAATGTACCGGATTCTGGATGAGGTAGTGCCTCATCTTCCTCAGAATAAACCTACTTATTTAATGGGGGTAGGAACACCGGCGAATATTCTGGAGGCTGTAGAACGAGGCGTGGATTTCTTTGACTGCGTATATCCAAGCCGTAACGGCCGTCATGGACATGTGTATACCAACGAGGGAAAGAAAAATCTGTTTAATGCAAAGTATGAACTGGATACAAGACCTATTGAAGAAGGCTGTCAGTGTCCTGCATGCCAACATTACAGCAGAGCCTATATCCGCCATCTGTTAAAAGCAAAGGAAATGCTGGGAATGCGTCTTTGTGTACTTCATAATCTTTATTTCTATAATCATATGATGGAAGAAATCCGGGAAGCGCTGGATGCAGGGAACTTTGGAGAATACAAAAAGATGCGTCTGGAAGGCTTTGAACAGGGGAAGATTCATGGAGGACGATGATCCCTTTCCATATTTTATAAAAAAACCGGAAAAGCACTTGAAGAAAATGTTATTTTTGTGTATGATATGCTATAGTGCCAAAAAGTAACCGGCATGAAATATTCAGTTTGTGCAAAAATAGGAGGAATTAAAATGAGCGCAGAAGGCGGAATGGGCATTGGATTTACAATTGTATGGATGGTAGTTCTGTTCGGAATTATGTACTTTTTAATGATCCGTCCTCAGAAGAAAGAGCAGAAGAGAATTCAGGCTATGCTCAACAACATGGAGGTTGGTGACAGCGTAGTGACCACCGGAGGCTTCTATGGTGTGATTATCGATATGACAGAGGAAGATGTAATCATTGAATTCGGTAACAACAAAAACTGCCGTATTCCTATGAGAAAACAGGCAATTGCAGAAGTAGAAAAGGCAGAACAGGCGTCTGCATAAAAAACTGCGAAAAAAAGTAAGTGTCGCTTCACAGGCGGTGCTTACTTTTTTACGTTTATACGGAAAAAATCCAGACAGAAACATTCTCTTCTTGATTTTAAAGTTTTTTCGCTTTAATAGGTTGAAATCTTGAAGAAAGTGGGTTATTATATTAACAATACTCAAAAGATTACCTGTATCTGGTGAGACACTGGCAGGAAGAAAGGACGAGGAAGAGACTATGGAACATAAGATTGCATTGATTCCCGGAGATGGAATCGGACCTGAAATTGTAAGAGAAGCAAAAAAAGTCCTGGACAGGATTTGTGAAAAATATCATCATACATTTACATATTCAGAACTATTGCTAGGCGGAGCTTCCATTGACGTACACGGAGTACCCCTGACAGAAGAAACCATACAGGAGGCCAAAGCCTGTGACGCAGTATTGATGGGTTCTATTGGCGGAGATGCCAAAACTTCTTCCTGGTATCGCCTTGAGCCGTCTAAACGGCCGGAAGCGGGATTGCTGGGAATCCGTAAGGCATTGAATCTGTTTGCCAACTTAAGACCGGCTTACCTTTATAAGGAGCTGAAGGCAGCATGTCCCCTTCGTGATGAGATCATAGGCGATGGATTTGATATGATCATTGTCCGGGAACTTACCGGAGGCTTGTACTTCGGAGAACGGAAGACCATAGAAGAAAACGGCATAAAGAAAGCCATTGATACCCTGACTTACAACGAAGAAGAAATTCGCAGGATTGCAGTGAAGGCTTTTGAGATTGCTATGAAACGTAAAAAAAATGTGATTAGTGTGGATAAAGCCAATGTACTGGATTCCTCCCGCCTCTGGAGAAGCGTGGTGGAAGAGGTGGCAAAGGAATATCCGGAGGTTACACTGGCTCATATGCTGGTAGATAATTGCGCTATGCAGCTTGTGAAGGACCCGGCTCAGTTTGATGTAATCCTCACGGAGAATATGTTCGGAGATATTTTATCAGACGAAGCCAGTATGGTGACCGGTTCCATTGGAATGCTGTCTTCAGCCAGTCTCAATGAAACGAAATTCGGTCTTTATGAACCAAGTCATGGTTCTGCTCCGGATATTGCAGGTCAGGACAAGGCTAATCCAGTGGCCACGATTCTGTCAGCAGCCATGATGCTTCGCTATTCTCTGGATCTGGATGAAGAAGCCAGGGCAGTTGAGGATGCGGTTCAGAAGGTATTAAGCGATGGATGGCGCACCGGAGATATTATGTCAGAAGGATGCAGACTGGTTGGAACAAAAGAAATGGGAGATCTGATCGCAGCACAGATCTGAGAAGGGGAGGAATCAATTATGAGAAGTGACGCAGTAAAAAAAGGATCACAGCAGGCACCGCACAGGTCACTGTTTAATGCTCTTGGAATGACAAAGGAAGAAATGGAACGGCCGTTGGTGGGAATTGTAAGCTCCTATAACGAGATTGTACCAGGTCATATGAATCTGGATAAAATTGTAGATGCAGTGAAGCAGGGCGTGGCTATGGCAGGAGGTACGCCAGTGGTATTTCCGGCAATCGCTGTGTGCGATGGAATCGCCATGGGACATATTGGAATGAAATATTCTCTGGTAACCAGAGATCTGATTGCAGATTCCACAGAAGCAATGGCAATGGCGCATCAGTTTGACGCTTTGGTCATGGTTCCCAACTGTGACAAAAATGTTCCTGGACTTTTGATGGCAGCAGCCAGAATTAATGTTCCCACAGTATTTGTCAGCGGCGGTCCCATGCTGGCCGGCCATATTCAGGGACACAAAACCAGCCTTTCCAGTATGTTTGAGGCAGTGGGAGCCTATGCGGCAGGAAATCTCAGTGAAGAAGGTCTGACCGAATACGAGAACAAAACCTGTCCCACCTGTGGTTCCTGCTCTGGAATGTATACTGCCAACAGTATGAACTGTCTTACAGAGGTTCTTGGTATGGGATTGAGAGGAAACGGCACGATCCCGGCTGTGTACTCAGAACGTATCCGTCTTGCGAAACATGCGGGTATGCAGGTAATGGAACTGTACCGGAAAAATATCCGCCCAAGAGATATTATGACAGAGGATGCCATTCTTAACGCGCTGACTGTGGATATGGCTCTTGGATGTTCTACCAACAGTATGCTCCATCTCCCGGCCATTGCACATGAGATTGGAATGGATTTTGATATTAGCTTTGCCAATGAAATCAGCGAAAAAACACCGAATCTTTGTCACCTGGCCCCAGCGGGTTCCACCTATATGGAAGATCTCAATGAAGCAGGCGGTGTTTATGCGGTGATGAATGAACTGAACAAAAAAGGACTTCTTCACACCGACTGTATGACCGTAACAGGAAAGACCGTAGGAGAAAATATTGAAGGATGCATCAATGTGAATCCGGAAGTAATCCGCCCCATTGATCACCCATATAGCCAGACAGGCGGTCTTGCAGTTCTGAAGGGAAATCTGGCTCCTGACGGCGGCGTGGTAAAACGCTCCGCAGTGGTAGAAGAGATGATGGTTCATGAGGGACCGGCACGTGTCTTTGACTGCGAAGAAGATGCCATTGACGCTATCAAAGGCGGCAAGATTGTAGCAGGAGATGTGGTAGTCATCCGTTATGAAGGACCAAAAGGTGGTCCTGGTATGAGAGAAATGCTGAATCCTACTTCTGCTATTGCTGGTATGGGTCTTGGCTCTTCCGTAGCTTTGATCACAGATGGCCGTTTCAGCGGCGCATCCAGAGGGGCTTCCATTGGTCATGTCTCTCCGGAAGCGGCTGTAGGCGGTCCCATCGCACTGGTGGAAGAAGGGGATATCATCAGCATTGATATTCCAAATCTGAAGCTGGAGATAAAGGTTTCAGAAGAAGAAATGCAGGCCAGAAGAGAAAAATGGCAGCCGCGCGAACCAAAGGTAACGACAGGATATCTTGCAAGATATGCCGCTATGGTCACTTCTGGAAATCGTGGCGCGATTCTGGAAATACCTGGAACAAAAAAATAAAGGAGGGCATGGAATGAAACTTACAGGTGCAGAAATTATTGTTGAATGTTTGAAAGAACAGGGAGTAGATACAATTTTTGGTTATCCGGGAGGAGCAATTCTGAATGTCTACGATGCCCTTTATAAATACAGAAATGAAATCACTCATATCCTTACTTCCCATGAGCAGGGCGCTGCCCACGCTGCAGACGGATATGCGAGAGCCACCGGTAAGGTGGGTGTCTGTATGGCAACCTCCGGTCCTGGAGCCACCAACCTGGTAACAGGAATTGCAACTGCGCAGATGGATTCTGTTCCGGTAGTAGCCATCACAGCTAACGTGGGCAAGCCTCTCCTTGGAAAGGACTCCTTTCAGGAGGTGGATATTGCGGGGATTGTAATGCCCATTACCAAACACAGTTACATTGTCAAAGATATCAGTAAGCTGGCAGATACCATTCGCAAAGCGTTTTACATTGCAAAAAGCGGACGCCCAGGTCCTGTTCTTGTGGATGTAACCAAGGATGTGACAGGAGCAACGTATGAATATACACCGCGCCGTCCGGCAACGGTAAACAGAGAAACCAGTGAAATCCGTAAAGAGGATGTTCAGACTGCCATTGAAATGATCCAAAAGGCAGAAAAACCCTACATTTTCCTGGGAGGCGGTTCTGTAATCTCCGGAGCATCTGAAGAAATTGCAGAGCTGGCCCATAGAATTCAGGCGCCGGTGTGCGACAGTCTCATGGGAAAAGGGGCATTTTCCGGGGAGGATCCTTTATATACTGGAATGTTGGGAATGCATGGAACCAAAACCTCCAACCTGGGTGTGATGCAGTGTGACCTTCTTATTGTTCTTGGAGCAAGATTTAGCGATCGTGTGACAGGAAATGCAGATACCTTTGCAAAAAATGCAAAAATTCTTCAGGTGGACATTGATGCGGCAGAGATCAACAAGAATGTACTGGTAGACGCCTATATTGAAGGCGATATCAAAGAGGTGCTTCGCCGTTTGCTGGAAGATATCCCGGAAAAGAAGCATCCGGAATGGATTGCTCATATTCAGGATTTAAAAGAGAAATACCCGTTAAATTACGATCATACTCAGCTGACCGGTCCATATGTAATTGAAAAGCTGTATGAACTGACCCATGGTGACGCAATCATCACCACAGATGTGGGGCAGCATCAGATGTGGGCTGCGCAGTATTATAAATACAAAGAGCCAAGAACCTTGCTTACTTCAGGCGGCCTTGGAACCATGGGTTATGGACTGGGCGCTGCTATTGGAGCAAAAATGGGAAGACCTGACAAAACAGTGGTAAATATTGCAGGAGATGGCTGTTTCCGTATGAACATGAACGAGATTGCAACAGCGGTGCGCTGCGGGAGACCTCTGGTTCAGATCATACTGAATAATCATGTGCTGGGTATGGTACGTCAGTGGCAGAGTTTGTTTTATGATCACAGATATTCCCATACTGTACTCAATGATACCGTGGATTTTGTAAAGGTTTCAGAAGGTCTGGGTGCAAAGGCAATTCGGGTGACCAGCATTGAAGAAGTGGAACCGGCTTTGGAGGAAGCCCTTCATGCAGATGGTCCAGTGGTACTGGATTGCTGGATCGATCAGGATCTGAAGGTATTTCCTATGGTACCGGCAGGCGCAAATATTGACGAAGTTTTCGATGAGGAGGATATGAAAAAATGAGCAGAGTGTACAATTTTTCCGCAGGACCAGCAGTCCTTCCGGAACAGGTGCTGCAGGAGGTTGCAGCAGAAATGATGGATTACAATGGAACAGGGATGTCTGTTATGGAAATGAGTCACAGAAGTGCTGCATTTCAGCAGATCATTGATGAAGCAGAACAGGATTTAAGGGATCTTATGCAGATTCCGGATAACTATAAGGTTCTGTTTCTTCAGGGCGGCGCATCACAGCAGTTTGCCATGATTCCCATGAACCTGATGAAAAACAAAGTGGCTGATTACATTGTCACCGGACAGTGGGCGAAGAAGGCATACCAGGAAGCGCAGAAATACGGAAAAGCCAACAAAATTGCTTCCTCAGAGGATGAAACCTTTTCCTATATTCCGGATTGCAGTGATCTTCCTATTAGTCCGGATGCGGATTACGTGTACATTTGCGAAAATAATACAATTTATGGAACCAAGTTCAAGGAACTTCCAAATACAAAAGGCAAAACACTGGTTGCGGACGTCTCTTCCTGTTTCTTATCTGAACCGGTAGATGTAAGCAAGTATGGCATCATTTATGGCGGTGTACAGAAAAATATCGGACCGGCAGGTATGGTAATTGTGATCATCCGTGAAGATCTCATCACAGAAGACGTACTTCCGGGAACACCTACCATGCTCACCTATAAGACACATGCAGATGCAGGATCTCTTTACAATACACCCAATGCATATTGCATTTATGTGTGCGGAAAAGTCTTCAAATGGCTGAAATCCATGGGCGGACTGGAAGAAATGAAGAAGAGAAATGAAGAAAAAGCCAAAATTCTGTATGATTTCCTGGATCAGAGTAAATTGTTCCACGGTACCGTAGTGGCAAAAGACCGTTCTCTTATGAATGTACCTTTTGTAACCGGCGACAAGGAACTGGATGCAAAGTTTGTAAAAGAGGCAACAAAAGCAGGTCTGGTAAATCTGAAGGGACACCGCTCCGTAGGCGGTATGCGCGCCAGCATTTATAACGCCATGCCGAAGGAAGGGGTAGAAGCCCTGGTTGCATTTATGAAAAAGTTTGAGGAGGAGAATGCCTAATGTTTCAGTATCATTGCCTGAATCCCATTGCTGAAAAAGGGCTGAAGCTCTTTAGCGATGAATACAAAAAAACAGATGCTATACAGGATGCAGATGCAGTTCTGGTAAGAAGCGCAAAAATGCATGAAATGGAGCTTCCTGATTCTGTAAAGGCCATTGCCCGCGCAGGTGCAGGGGTAAACAACATTCCGGTTAAGGAATGTGCAGAGAAGGGAATCGTGGTGTTTAATACACCAGGAGCCAACGCAAACGGTGTCAAAGAACTGGTGCTTGCAGGTATGCTGCTGGCATCCAGAGACATTGTGGGTGGAATTGAATGGGTGGCACAGCAGAAAGACCGTGAGGACATTGACAAACTGGCAGAAAAACAGAAAAAACAGTTTGCAGGATGTGAAATCAGCGGCAAAAAGCTGGGTATCATTGGTCTTGGGGCAATTGGAGCCATGGTAGCCAATGCAGCTTCCGGGCTTGGCATGGAGGTATATGGATATGACCCATATATTTCCATTGATGCGGCATGGAATCTTTCCCGAACCATTAAACACAGCAAATCTCTGGATGAAATTTATACACAGTGCGATTACATTACCATTCATGTGCCCCTTCTGGACAGCACAAAGGAAATGATCAATAAAGAAGCATTTGAGAAAATGAAGGATGGCGTGGTGCTTTTGAATTTTGCCCGGGACCTTCTGGTAGATGAAAAAGCACTTCTGGAAGCTCTGGATCAGGGCAAAGTAAAGAAATATGTAACAGATTTTGCCAATCCTCTTGTAGCAGGACATGAAGGAATTCTGGTGACCCCCCATCTGGGAGCTTCCACAGAGGAATCTGAGGAAAACTGCGCTGTGATGGCGGTAAAAGAACTTCGTGATTTCATGGAAAACGGAAATATTAAGAATTCTGTGAATTTCCCTAACTGTGATATGGGAACCTGTGTGGCAGTGGGACGTATTGCCATCACCCATAAAAATGTACCAAATATGATCAGTCAGTTTACCAAGATTCTTGGTTCAGAGGGACTGAACATTGCAGATATGACCAACAAGAGCAAAGGGGAATATGCTTATACCCTCATTGACCTGGAAAGCGCGGCATCCAAGGAAGCGCTGGATGAGCTTCAGGCAGTGGAAGGCGTAGCTAAAGTACGCGTTGTAAAATAAACAGTTCCAACAAAAAAAGAGCCGTAAGGCTCTTTTTTTGTTGGCTTTATAGAAAAGCAGATTATTTTCGGGAAGCAATAAAGTCCAAAACTTCCTGGCGGGACGGCATAACTCTTAAGGCGCCTTTTCTGGTAGTGATCAGAGAAGCTCCTGCGTTGGCAAAGGTAAGAAGCTCCAGGAGATTATCCTCTGTAAGATCAGTAAGGCCATGTTCCAGAATATAGTTTAAGGCGCTGGCACAGAAGGTGTCTCCTGCACCGGTTGTCTCAATGGTGTTTTCCTGAAGGAAAGGAGCTGCTTCTACGCGAAGATCCTTATAATAAGCGCGGCTTCCGTCTTTTCCCATGGTGATCAGAATAAGAGGGATGTTATATTTTTCACGGAGCAGGGCAGCGCCTTTGTCATAATCAGTAGTTCCGAAAAGGAATTCCACTTCATTGTCGGAAATCTTTAATACGTCACATTTGCTAAGTCCATATTCAATTTCTTTTCTGGCATCTTCCAGAGAATTCCAGAGGGGAGGACGAAGATTTGGGTCAAAGGTGATGATGCAGCCAGCCTCTTTCGCTACTTCAATGGCATAACGGGTTGCCTCTCTCACCCCTTCGTGTGTGGAGGATAGAGTTCCAAAGTGGAAAATGCGGGAGGAACGGATGAGATCCTCCTGTACTTCTTCTTTGGTGAGCATCATATCTGCGCCAGGATTGCGATAGAAAGAGAAGTCCCGGTCGCCATCCGGATAAGTATGGACAAAAGCAAGTGTTGTATGTACTTCTTCATCGATCATCAGATTTCGGGTATCAATTCCCACTTCTTCAACGGCATTTTTTAACTGTGTGCCAAACATATCTTTTCCAACTTTACCGATAAAAGCTGTTTTTTTGCCAAGACGTTCCAGCATGGCAAGTACGTTGCAGGGCGCACCGCCTGGATTCGCCTCCAGAAGAGGATTTCCCTGGGCACTGGTACCATTTTCTGTAAAATCAATCAATAATTCGCCCAATGCTGTAACATCAAATAATTTGTTTTCCATATTTAAACCTCCTAGTATGCTGTAAATAGATTCAGCGTTCCTTCTTATAAGTGTATCGCAGGTGTGGGATTTCGTCAAACAAATTTCTTTCTTTTTTTGTACAAAAATGATAAAATAAAACAAAGGTTTAATAATCAGAAAATGAAAACAGGAATTTCTGAATCACTTCGTTTTTTGCAGGAGGAAAATAAAATATGAATGAGAAAATCTACCAATTTATGGACTGGCCAAGAATCGAAGCCGTAGTATATGGAGAGGAAGCATCACCCAAAGACGTGATGAGCCCAAGGCTGACTCCGGAAGGGGTGCTGGTGCAGGGATTTTTCCCGGAGGCAAAAGAAGCAAAGGTTCTTTGGGGAAACAAAGCGATTCCCATGGATCTGGAAGATGAGGCCGGTTATTTTGCAGCATTGATTCCAGGAAGAAAAATATCTGCATATCGGTATCAGGTAACCTGGGAGGAACATACGGAAGAATTTTATGATCCCTATGCATTTTCAGGCTTTATAACAGAAGAGGAAGAGAAGGCGTTTTGTGCAGGCGTTTTTTATCATGCCTATGAGAAACTGGGTGCGCATTACCAGGTTGTCAATGGAGTGGAAGGTACCAGCTTTGCAGTCTGGGCGCCAAACGCCATGCGTGTCAGTGTAGTGGGGGCTTTTAACCAATGGGATGGACGTCGGTGTATGATGCATCGAATGCCCATGTCCGGTATTTTTGAACTGTTTGTCCCTGGAGTGAAACCAGGAGAGGCATATAAGTACGAAATCAAACATAAAAACGGAGAAATCCACTTGAAAGCAGATCCCTATGCTGCCTGTTCTGAACTTCCGCCGGCAGATGCTTCTGTGGTGGCAGTTTCTGACACCTTCCAATGGCATGACCAGGAATGGATAAAGGATAGAAAAAAATACAAAGACCGCCGGGAACCTATTTCTATTTACGAGACAAGCCTGAAGGATTGGAATTCAGGAAAAGAGTTGCTGGCATTTTTGAAGGAACTGGGTTATACCCATGTGGAGTTTACGCCGGTGATGGAATATCTGGATGAAGAGAGCGATGGTTATTCTACAGCCTCCTATTATGCGCCTACTCAGAGATTTGGAACTCCGCTGGAGTTTAAAAAGCTGATTGACGAGCTTCACCAGGCAGGGATTGGTGTGATTCTGGACTGGACGCCAGCACATTTTCCACGCCATGAAGCAGGTCTGGAGCTTTTTGACGGAACTCCTCTTTATGAGGAAAAGGATCCTTCCATGGCAGTACATCCCATGTGGGGAACGTTGTTATATGATTACGGCAGCCCTATGGTCAAAGATTTTCTTCTGGCCAATGCATTTTACTGGCTTGATTTTTACCACGCAGATGGTCTTCGCGTAGATGACGTGGATTCCATGCTGTATCTGGATTATGGAAGAACTCCGGGAGAATGGACTCCCAATATCTATGGAACCAATGAGAATCTTCAGGCAATGGAGTTTTTGAAACATTTGAATTCCATTGTGAAAAAAATGCTTCCAGGGGTGTTGATCATTGCTCAGGAGGATGGTCTCTGGCCGGAACTGACTGGAGATGTCAAAGACGACCATATGGGATTCGATTACAAATGGAGCGGTGGATGGACCAATGATCTGCTGGCTTATCTTTCCAACGATCCTATTGAACGAAAAAATCATCACGATCAGCTTACATTATCCATGTTGTATGCTTACTGTGAGCATTATGTACTGACATTGGGAAAAAGAGATGTGGGTACGCTCACAGAATTTTTGGACAGACTTCCAGGAAACCAGGAGCAAAAACTGGCTCAGGTAAGAGAAGCCTATGCTTATATGATGCTTCATCCAGGCTGTAAAATGATGGCGCCGCCTTCTGATATGCCGAAAGAACTGAAAACTTGTATCCAGGATCTCAATGCACTGTACAAAAATCATCCGGCTCTATACAGAAAGGATCATGAATACGAAGGCTTTGAATGGATTCAGCTGATGAAGTATGAAGAAAATATCATTACCTTTCTGCGCTGTTCAGATAAGCCGGAGGAAACCCTTCTTGTAGTTCTGAATTTTGCGGCGATTCCTTATGAAGATTATGCCGTGGGAGTTCCCTTCTACGGAAAATATAAAGAAATCTTTAACAGTGACCATAAGAAATACGGCGGTGAGGGCGTGGGCAATCCACGAGTGAAGACCTGTAAAAAAGAAGAATGGGATGAGCGGGAATACATGCTTAAGCTGAGAGTTCCGGCCCTTGGCGCCTGTGTCTTCTCCTGTACACCTCAAAAAGAACCGGAAGCTAAGAAACAGACAGCCAAAAAAACAACAAAAAAATAAAAGGATTGTGCCGGGATTTTATTCCCGGCACAAAAAAGTGCTTGCTTTTTTAAAAAAATACGGTATAATATTTTTTGTGTCAAACACAAGCTGAAATAGCTCAGTCGGTAGAGCACTTCACTCGTAA
>SAMEA3387494__coassemble_1852_pt1 | contig 49339 bp, 46 predicted proteins | sample SAMEA3387494__metabat2_low_PE_043 | metagenome-assembled genome bin SAMEA3387494 (sample SAMEA3387494) | Felis catus | biome: Faeces | place: United Kingdom | collected 2012
CTCTATCATAGTCCTGTTGTCAAGAGTGTGCAGTATTTTTTTTGAGTGCTATAGTTGGAGAGTTTTATGGCGACAATTAAGGATGTAGCTTTGGATGCAGGAGTGGCAGTAGGTACGGTATCCAAGGTGATCAATGGACAATATGTAAGTGAAAAAAACAGGCAGAAGGTGGAAGCGTCTATTAAGAAGCTAGGGTATCAGATGAATTATTACGCCCGTGGACTGAAGACCCAAAGAACCAATACCGTGGCAGCGATTGTGCCGGATATTGTGAATCCCTTTTTTGCAATCTGGGTTTATCATATTGAACAGGAGCTTTATCGCCATGGATATAAAATGCTGCTTTGCAGTACACAGGGAACAGTAGAAAAAGAAGCCGATTATTTTAAGATGGCATCTCAGAATAAAGTGGATGGAATTATCTGTGTTACGTATCGGGATGCAGATTCTTATGTAAGTGAAGAAATTCCTATTATTTCCCTGGACCGTCATTTTGAGAAGCGGGTAAGCTGTATTGCTTCTGATAATTATCATGGAGGGGAGCTGGCAGCAGAGAAGATGATTTCCACAGGAAGCCGGAATCTTTTGTATCTTAGAACCGGTTCGCCCACAGGAGAAACCATGAAAAGGGGTCTTGGCTTTACCGATGTGTGTAAAGCAAAGGGGATTCCCTGCCAGACATTGGATTTGGGAGATGATTTTGATCTCTTTGAGGATGGAGCAAGTTCCATTGATGAAGTTATCTGTGATTTTCTGGTGGCAGCCAGACGATCTGGAAAAATGCGCTATGACGGAATTTATACCAGTACAGATTCTCTGGCCTATATTCTTCACCGGCAGATGCAGAAGCTGGGAATTCCTGTTCCAGAAGAGGTGCAGATTGTAGGGCATGATGGGATTCGGTGGATGAACAGAGGCGGATATATGGTATCCACCATTGTGCAGCCCATTGAAGAAATGGCAAAAAAAAGTGTGGAACTGATTTTGAAAAAAATTCAGGGAGAAGAGATAGATACTCTGACGATTCTGCCGGTACGTTTTGCAGATGGAGGAACAACAAGATAAAAAAAGATGCATCTTTGCTTGAAAAACAGCAGAGGATGCATCTTTTTTTGTCAGACAGAATCAGATATGTTCCTGGAGAAAAACTTTCAGGCGCGGTAGCTGGTTGTTATAAATCAGATGCTCTGGAAACATTGCCTGATGTACAAATTCTGAGCTGTAGGTGAAATCACCAATATGCTGGATGCCATGGCTGTCGCTGGAAAGAAGGATTGGCGCCTGATATTTGATACAGCAGGACAAAAGCTCCAGATTGTTGGCTGAAGTATCTCCCCGGTAACCATAGGGAGCCAGGGACGCCTCATTAATTTCCAGAAGTACATAGTGTTCTTTTGCACAGGCAACCAGAGTATCGTAATCCACAGGATAAAGGGGATGGTCACAGTGACCAAGAAGTTTGACATGGGGATTTTCCATGGCTCTGGTGAATGCCTGGGTATTTTCTGCACAGGAGCCGGGTCTGTAATTCTGGGCATGCATACTGGCGATGGCATAATCCAGCTGCTCAAGAAGTTCGTCTCCAAGGTCCAGAGTACCGTTGGAATCCAAAATATTCAGTTCCGCTCCATATAATAAATCAATTCCAAATCGCTTTTTGGGAGAAAAGGTCAGGCTGCGAAAATAGGAAGGGGTACCGGCGCCCAGAGTAGCAGGGCCGTGGTCTGTGATACCAAGAAGCTTTAAGCCTTTCTGTGCAGCTGCTTTTGCCATATGGGATATTGTGCAGGAAGTTCCATGACCGCTTGCAATGGAATGGGTATGCATATCAGAAAGATACATCCATTTACGCTCCTTTCTTAAAAAAAGTTCCTACGATTTAGTATGACAGAGGAAAAAGTTATTGTCAATACAAAATAAAGGAGAGACAATAAAAACAAAGGAAAAACACATACAAAAACCACAAAAAACCACATAAATAAAAGATGAATTATGTTGGATTTTGTTGACATTACCAACCTGGGGCGGTATAATGAATTTATATGTATACATGGCGGAAGAGGGGAAAACGGGGAATGCGGATATCCATGAAGGACAGGCTGCGGAGAGCCTGCAAGGTTGGATTTTCTTGTGACTTCTAAATTTTACCCGCTGTGAGAAAGGAGAAATATGGATTCATTTATCCAGACAGATATTCCGAAGACAGCAAGAATTACCAGACTGGTGGATCACCTGTACGAGAATATGCCGGTGATTGAGTCTGCAAGAGCGAAGCTGATCACAGAATCCTATAAGGAAACCGAAGGGCTTCCCATGATCACCCGTCGTGCCAGGGCCTTTGCCCATATTCTTCGTCATATCCCTATTATTATTCGTGACGACGAATTAATTGTAGGAAGCAGCACCCTTGCGCCAAGAGGCTGCCAGACCTACCCGGAATTTTCTTTTGAGTGGCTGGAAGCAGAACTGGACACGGTGGAAACCAGAAGTGCGGATCCCTTTTATATTGCAGAAGAAACAAAAGAGGAGCTTCGCAAGGTACATACCTACTGGAGGGGAAAGACCACCAGTGAACTGGCTACCTCCTACATGGCGCCGGAAGCGATCCGCGCCATTGAGCACAATATTTTTACACCGGGCAACTATTTTTATAATGGTGTTGGCCATGTAACGGTGAAGTACGAAGAGGTGCTGGCGATCGGTTATGAAGGGATTATGGCCAAAGCTCAGGCAGAACTGGAAAAGTGTCAGGTGGGCGATGGAGATTATGCCAGACGTTCCCGCTTCCTGGAGGCAGTGATCTTAAGCTGCCAGGCAGTGATGGAGTATGCGCAGAGATATGCACAGCTTGCTTATCATATGGCTGAAGAATGTGAAGAGCCAGAGAGAAAGGCAGAACTTCTTCAGATAGCCAGAAACTGCAGCTGTGTTCCGGCGAAGGGGGCTTCTGGTTTTTATGAGGCTTGCCAGTCCTTCTGGTTTGTACAGCAGTTGATCCAACTGGAGTCCAGCGGTCATTCCATTTCTCCGGGACGTTTTGATCAGTATATGTATCCTTATTATAAGAAGGATCTGGAGCAGGGAACGATTAGCAGGGAGTTTGCCCAGGAACTGATGGACTGTATCTGGGTGAAACTCAATGATCTGAATAAATGCAGAGACGCGGCTTCAGCAGAAGGCTTTGCAGGGTACAGTCTGTTTCAGAATCTCATTGCCGGCGGCCAGAATAAGGATGGGGAGGATGTGACCAACGATCTGTCCTTTATGTGTATTCAGGCATCTATGCATGTACGGCTGCCGCAGCCCTCTCTTTCTGTGAGAGTTTGGAACGGTTCGCCCCATGAATTTCTTATTAAGGCGGCTGAGCTGACCAGAACAGGAATCGGTCTTCCGGCCTATTATAATGATGAGGTGATCATCCCGGCCTTGCAGAATCGGGGACTTACTCTGGAGGATGCCAGAGAATACAATATCATTGGCTGTGTGGAACCACAGAAGGCAGGAAAAACAGAGGGATGGCATGATGCCGCATTCTTTAATATGTGCCGGCCGCTGGAACTTGTATTTTCCAATGGAATGGATAAGGGAGAACTGGTGGGAATCCGTACCGGTGAAGTTACAGAGATGACCACCTTTGACCAGTTTTATGATGCTTACAAGAAACAGATGGAATACTGCATTTCTCTTCTTGTGAATGCGGATAATGCCATTGACGTGGCTCATGCAGAAAGATGTCCTTTGCCATTTTTGTCCAGTATGGTGGATGACTGCTTAAAAAGAGGAAAAACGGTGCAGGAAGGCGGCGCCGTATATAATTTTACCGGTCCTCAGGGATTTGGAATTGCCAATATGGCAGACTCCCTGTTTGCAGTAAAGAAACTTGTTTTTGAAGAAAAAAAGATTTCCATGGAGGAACTGAAGGAAGCTCTGATCTGGAACTTTGGAAAAGGACTGGATACACAGAGCCTGCAGGATATGACAGAAGGAATCCTCAAGGAATTCGTTCGCCATGGAAAAACTGTGGATGAAGAAACCGTTTCTTCTATTATAAATGTGCTCCGTGACATGCATCCGGATCAGGAAAAAACAAGGCGTTACGAAGAAATCCATCAGATGCTGGATCAAGTGCCTAAATTTGGAAATGACATTCCGGAAGTGGATTATTTTGCAAGAGATGTGGCATACACCTATACCCGTCCTCTTCAGAATTATAAAAACCCAAGAGGAGGACAATTCCAGGCAGGATTATATCCGGTATCAGCGAATGTGCCCCTGGGAGGACAGACTGGCGCTACGCCAGATGGACGTTATGCCCATACTCCGGTGGCAGATGGAGTTTCCCCATCTGCGGGAAAGGATGTCAATGGTCCTACGGCAGCAGCAACTTCTGTATCAAGATTGGATCATTTTATCGTATCCAATGGAACATTGTTTAATCAGAAATTCCATCCTTCTGCATTGTCAGGAAGAGAAGGACTGGAGAAGTTTGTGGCTCTGATCCGTTCTTATTTTGACCAGAAGGGAATGCATATGCAGTTCAACGTTGTGGACAGAGAAACCCTGCTGGACGCACAGGAGCATCCGGAGAAATATAAACACCTGGTGGTGCGCGTTGCAGGCTATAGCGCGCTGTTTACAACCCTTTCCCGTTCCCTTCAGGATGATATTATCCGAAGGACGGAGCAGGGATTTTGAAGAAAGGGATAATCATGGATTATTTGGAAAGAAAAGGCAGGATCTTTGATGTCCAGCGTTATTCTATCCACGATGGGCCTGGAATCCGTACGATTGTGTTTCTGAAGGGATGCGTCCTGAGATGCCGCTGGTGCTGCAATCCGGAATCCCAGGAATATGCTATTCAGAGTATGATGGTTCAGGGGGAAGAAAAAGTCATAGGCAGAGATGTTACGGTCAGAGAGATGATTCAGGAAGTAGAAAAGGACCGGGCTTATTATTACCGTTCCGGAGGAGGGATGACCCTTTCCGGAGGCGAATGTCTTTGCCAGCCGGAATTTTCCAGAGATCTTTTGCGGGCAGCAAAAGAACGGGGGATCTCAACGGCTATTGAAAGTATGGCTTGTGCCCCCTATGAAAAGCTGGAATCGCTGCTCCCTTATCTGGATTTATATCTGATGGATATCAAACATACCGATTCAGAAAAGCACAGGAGATTTACCGGGAAATCCAATGAATTGATGTTGGAAAATGCCAGAAAGGTAGCGCTTTCCGGACAGACGGAACTGGTGATCCGGGTTCCGGTGATTCCTACATTTAATGATTCAGTGGAGGAGATACAGGGAATCGCTTCTTTTGCTTCAACCCTGCCAGGTGTGAAGAAGATTCATCTTCTTCCTTATCATCGCCTGGGACAGGATAAATATGCGGGGCTTGGAAGAGGATATCCTATGGAAGGGATTCAGCCTCCCGATATGGAACATATGGAAACACTGAAAAAAGCCGTTCATGGGATTTGTTCCCTGGATTGTCAAATTGGTGGATAAAAAACAATAAAAACAACATGGAAAAACCAACAAAAACAACATGAAACAACAGGTTCTACTTGACTTCTCAAGGGAAATGAGTTAAAATCCCTTTAGAAATAAAAATAAACCCAACACGATTCTGCCATAAATTGACAGAATCAAAAAACCAAAGCGCTTAAGGAGGAAGAAAGCATGGTAAACGAATTTGAAATCAAAAAACAGATCTGTGACATCGGTAGAAGAATCTACAACCGCAACATGGTGGCTGCAAACGACGGTAACATTTCCGTTAAGTTAAACGACAATGAATTCCTTTGCACACCAACAGGTGTATCCAAAGGTTTCATGACACCAGAGTATATCTGTAAAGTGGATGCGGAAGGAAATGTAATCCAGGCAAACCCGGGCTTCAAACCATCTTCTGAAATCAAAATGCATATGAGAGTATATCAGAAGAGACCAGATGTTGGTTCTGTTGTACATGCTCATCCTGTATATGCAACATCTTTTGCAATCGCAGGCATCCCGCTGACACAGCCGATCATGCCGGAAGCAGTTATCGCACTTGGATGTGTTCCGATCGCTGAATACGGTACACCTTCCACAAACGAAATTCCGGACAGACTGGAAAAATACCTTCCATATTTCGACGCGGTTCTTCTGGAGAGCCACGGAGCACTGACCTGGTCTACAGACCTGAACGCTGCATACATGAAAATGGAATCTGTTGAATTCTACGCTCAGCTTCTGTATCAGAGCAAACTGCTTGGCGGTCCTAAGGAATTCGACAAAGAAACAATCCAGAAACTGTATGAAATCAGAAGAAAAATGGGTCTTCCAGGAAAACATCCGGCAGATCTGTGCCTGAATAAAGATGGCCTGAACTGCCACAACTGTGGCGGATGTATGGTTGCTCATGCAGCAGAAGCAGAAGCAACTACAGCAGACGCTGATCTGGTAGCAAACATCACAAAACAGGTAATGGCTCAGTTAGGTCTGAAATAAAAACGGAAACAATTAAAGGAGGACAATCTCATGCCAATTAGTGAAAATATGGTACAGGAAATTGTACAGGAAGTTATGGCGAAAATGCAGATTGCGGACGCTCCGGCCGGAAAACATGGCGTTTTTAAGGATATGAACGAGGCTATCGAGGCTGCAAAAAAGTCTGAGACAATCGTGAAAAAAATGTCCATGGACCAGAGAGAAAAGATTATTACCTGCATCCGTAAAAAAATCAAAGAAAACGCAGAAGTTCTGGCTCGTATGGGAGTAGAAGAAACCGGAATGGGTAATGTTGGAGATAAGATTCTGAAGCATCATTTGGTAGCGGATAAAACTCCTGGTACAGAAGATATCACCACTACTGCATGGTCTGGAGACAGAGGTCTGACTCTGATTGAAATGGGACCTTTTGGTGTAATCGGCGCCATTACTCCATGTACAAACCCAAGCGAAACCGTTCTTTGCAATACCATAGGAATGCTGGCAGGTGGAAATACCGTTGTATTTAACCCACATCCGGCAGCGATCAAAACTTCCATTTATGCAATCAATCTTCTGAATGAAGCTTCTCTGGAATCCGGCGGTCCGGACAATATTGCGGTAACCGTAGAGAACCCAACTCTGGAAACCAGTGATATTATGATGAAACATAAGGATATCCCGTTGATTGCCGCAACAGGAGGACCTGGCGTGGTAACTGCGGTTCTTTCTTCCGGAAAACGTGGAATCGGCGCTGGTGCCGGCAATCCTCCGGCTCTGGTAGACGAAACTGCAGATGTCAGAAAAGCAGCGCAGGATATTGTCAATGGATGTACTTTTGATAACAATCTTCCATGTATTGCAGAAAAAGAGATCGTTGCAGTATCTCCTATTGTTGATGAACTGATGCATTATCTGGTTACAGAAAATGATTGTTATTTAGCTTCTGAAGAAGAACAGAAGAAACTGACAGAAGTAGTTCTTGCAGGAGGAAGACTGAATCGTAAATGCGTAGGACGCGATGCCAGGACACTCCTTTCCATGATCGGAGTAGAAGTACCTGCAAATATTCGCTGTATCGTATTTGAAGGTCCAAAGGAACATCCGTTGATCGCAACAGAACTTATGATGCCGATTCTTGGTGTCGTAAGAGCAAAAGATTTTGATGATGCAGTAGAGCAGGCTGTATGGCTGGAACACGGCAATCGCCACTCTGCCCACATCCATTCCAAAAACGTTGACAACATCACAAAATATGCGAAAGCAATCGATACCGCAATCCTTGTTAAGAATGCACCTTCTTATGCAGCTCTTGGATTTGGCGGAGAAGGTTACTGTACATTTACCATCGCCAGCCGTACAGGAGAGGGCTTGACCAGTGCAAGCACTTTTACCAAGAGAAGACGCTGTGTAATGTCTGACAGTCTTTGCATTCGATAATCAGGAGGAAGACAAGATGGATATGAATAATGTTAATATTGAAGAGATCGTAAAACAGGTTCTTTCCGGTATGACCGGTAAAACTCCGGCAGCTGCACCGGCTGCTGCATCATGTGCAGCTCCCGCATGCAAGGCAATTCCAAAAACTGCAAGAGTTGCTATGCTGACAGGACTGGAACATTACGAGATCAAAGAATTCCCAATTCCAGAACTGGGAGATGACGATATTCTCGTTAAAGTAGAAGGCTGTGGAATCTGTGGAACAGATGCTCATGAATTTAAGAGAGATCCGTTCGGCCTGATTCCGGTAGCTTTGGGACATGAAGGAACCGGTGAAATCGTGGCAATGGGTAAAAACGTAAAAGTAGATACCGCCGGAAAACCGGTAAAGGTTGGAGATAAGGTAGTTACCTGTATGATCTTCAAGGATGATCCGGAAATCACTATGTTCGATCTGAACAAGAAAAATGTAGGCGGCGCTGATGTATACGGATTACTTCCAGATGACGATGTTCATCTGAATGGATGGTTCTCCGATTATATCTTTATCAGAGGCGGACAGTTTGGCTCCACATTCTTCAACGTAAGTGATCTGGATCTGGATTCCCGTATTTTGATTGAGCCTTGCGCTGTTTTGATCCATGCAGTAGAAAGAGCAAAAACAACAGGAATTCTTCGTTTCAACAGCAGAGTTGTGGTTCAGGGATGTGGACCGATTGGTTTGATCTGTATCGCAATTCTTCGTACCATGGGTATCCAGAATATCTGTGCAGTAGACGGCGAGCAGAAACGTCTTGATTTTGCTAAGAAGATGGGTGCTGATATGACTGTAAACTTCAAGGATCATCAGGGAATTGAAGCTCTTGCAGGTGCAGTGAAGGATGCGTTCGGCGGACATCTTGCAGATTTTGCATTCCAGTGTACAGGTTCCCCTGTTGCACATGCAAACATCTACAAATTCATCCGGAACGGCGGCGGACTTTGTGAGTTAGGTTTCTTCATCAATGGTGGAGACGCAACCATCAATCCGCACTTCGATATCTGCTCCAAAGAGATCACAACCGTAGGTTCCTGGGTATATACCCTGAGAGACTATGTGACAACCTTTGATTTCTTGAAGAGAGCGAAGGGAATCGGACTTCCAATGTCTGAACTGATCACAGACAGATTCCCGTTGGAACAGATCAATGAAGCACATCAGACAAATCTTGCTATGACTGGTCTGAAGATCGCAATTATCAATGAATAATTTGCGGCTGTAAAGGAGAAGCAGTATGGCAGAAGCTGTAGGAATTTTGGAAGTGTTTGGGCTGACCACAGCCTTCGTGGCAGGGGATGCCGGATGTAAGGCAGCCAATGTACGCTTGGAGGTTTTTGACAAAAATAAGCCGGCCAACGCAGACAGCCTGCCGGTACCGCTTTTGGTCTGTGTAAAGTTCCGCGGAAGCGTAACCGATGTAACTGCAGCGGTGGAAGCCGGAATAGAGGCAGCGAATCAGCTGGCCGGAGTGGTACAGCATTATGTGATCCCGAATCCGGAAGAGGGTACGGTAAAAATGTTAAAAATCAGTGCTTTGGATAAAAGCTGATCTGAGCTCCGAAGCATTTAAATACTTAGAGAATGAAAATTCAGGAGGAATGAATCATGGCACAGGAAGCATTAGGAATGGTGGAAACCAGAGGACTTACCGCTGCGATTGAGGCAGCAGATGCAATGACAAAAGCAGCAGAGGTTTCTTTAGTTGGAACAGAAAAAATCGGTTCCGGTCTTGTAACTGTTATGGTTCGCGGTGATGTCGGAGCTGTAAAAGCTGCAGTAGAAAGCGGAAGCGCAGCAGCATCCAGACTTGGCGAATTAGTTGCAACACATGTAATTCCAAGACCACACACAGACGTAGAAAAAATCCTTCCAGGAATCTGATTCAGCAATGAGCCATGGGCAGGATAGAACATGAGGACTGTGCAAGTTCGCTTGCAAACAACCTTCATGGCAGATCCTGTATAAGGCGATTTGGGTAGATTTATAATTGATTTAAAAGGAGTTCGCTCATGGGTAAATCATATGGTTTTATTGAGATCACTGGTGTGGTAGCGGCAATTGATGCCCTGGACATCATGTGTAAAACTGCAGACGTTGAGCTGGCGTCATGGGAGCGTAAGCTGGGCGGACGACTGGTTACCATTATTATTGAAGGCGATGTTGCAGCTGTCACAGAAGCTGTGGAAGCAGCGGTGGCAAATGCGATCAAGAAACCGGCGTGCTATGCAGTAATTGCCCGTCCACATGAAGAAATCGTCAAGATGGTGGAATTAAGTGCAAGTCGATGGAAAAACAAGGAACAATAGGGGGATGAACCATGGCTGAAGAAAAAAAAACAACAGCGAAAAGCACAGCCCCTAAAAAGGCAGCGGCTCCCAGAAGAACCGCGAAAACAGCGGCAAAGGCAGCGGCCAATGCAGACACTGTAACAAAAACAGAGATAATCAAAACAGAACAGGAAGCCCCTGTAATTGTTAAGGAGGAAAAAAGAATGACACAGGAAGCATTAGGAATGGTGGAAACCAGAGGACTTACAGCAGCGATCGAGGCAGCAGACCAGATGTGTAAAGCAGCAAACGTTGCTTTAGTTGGAACAGAAAAAATCGGTTCCGGTCTTGTAACCGTTATGGTTCGCGGAGATGTAGGAGCAGTAAAATCTGCAGTAGAAAGCGGAAGCGCAGCAGCATCCAGACTTGGTGAATTAGTTGCAACACACGTAATCCCAAGACCACATACAGATGTAGAAAAAATCCTTCCGGTTTTAAAATAACTAGAAAGCGGGTGTACTCTTGGAAACGAAGAATATTGAATTAATTACAAAAATGGTAATCGATGCTCTGGATAAAAAAGAGGATCAGGGTAATGGCTTCATGGTTCCCATCGGAGTTTCCGCAAGACACATTCACTTGACACAGGAGCATGTAGAAGCATTGTTCGGACCTGGATATCAGCTTACCAAGAAGAAAGAGCTGATGGGAGGCCAGTTTGCTTCCAACGAAACGGTTACCATTGTGGGATTAAAGCTTCGTGCAATCGAAAATGTACGAATCCTTGGTCCGGTTCGTAAAGCATCCCAGGTTGAGGTATCTGCGACAGATGCCATCAAGCTTGGTATGAAGGTACCGGTTCGTGAATCCGGCGATGTAGCAGGAAGTGCTCCTATTGCCATTGTAGGACCAAAGGGTGCCATTTATCTGAAAGAGGGCTGTATTGTGGCTATGCGTCACATTCACATGTCTCCGAAGGATGCTCAGGCAGCTGGTGTCAAAGACGGTGACATCGTTTCTGTGAAGGCTGACAATGAACGGGGAACAATCTTTAATCATGTAAAGATCCGTGTACATGACAGCTTTACTCTGGAAATGCATATTGATACAGATGAAGCAAATGCAGCACAGATTGCCACAGGCAATACAGTTACGATTATAAAATAAAAAGAACATTCCTCCAATACAGCCGGTGGCTTACGCCACCGGCAATGGAGGTTAAAGAGTTAAAGTAAAAATTCAGGCAGAAAAGAAAAAATGCGGAGGCTCATATGATTGTAGGCAAAGTAGTTGGAAGCGTGGTTTCCACGCGGAAGGATGAAAAATTAATTGGACAAAAATTTATGATTGTTGAGCCAGTGCATCATATGAAAGCTGACCTCAATCAGATTGTTGCCATCGATGTGATCGGGGCAGGAATCGGAGAGTATGTATTGGTGGCACAGGGAAGCGCAGCACGAATCGGCTGCGGCGTAGAAACAGCACCGGTTGATGCGGCCATTGTAGGAATCATTGATGACGGTGCAGGATTGGAGTAACGCCATGGAAATCAAAGAATTACAGAAAATTATACAGGAGAATGGTGTAGTAGGTGCCGGTGGAGCCGGATTCCCTACTTACGTGAAAATCGATGAGCGTGCAAACACCATCCTCATGAACTGTGCAGAGTGTGAACCTTTACTGAAGTTACATAGACAGTTATTAGAGAAACACGCGTATGAGATTATGAAAACATTCCATATGATTGCAGAGACCGTAGGCGCCTCTGAAGCGATCATTGGAATAAAAAAATCTTATGTACAGACTATTCAGGCTTTAGAGCAGCACATCGAAGAGTTCCCCAATATGCGGATTCATCTTCTGGAAGAAGTGTATCCCATGGGAGACGAAGTTGTACTGATCTATGAGGCGACCGGACGCGTGGTAAGACCAGGCGGACTGCCCATTGAGCAGGGAGTTGCCGTATTTAATGTAGAAACCATCTACAATGTTTACCGCGCAGTGGAAAAACAGAAACCGGTTACAGATAAATACGTGTCTGTGGTAGCAGAAGTCAGCAATCCGGTTACAGTAAGAGTTCCTCTTGGCTGTACCCTGGATGAAGTAGTTGCACAGGCAGGAAACGTAACAGTGAAGGATCCCGTATATTTTGTGGGAGGCCCTATGATGGGACGAATCGGAAGCGGTTCTGAACCTGTTACAAAAACAACGAATGCAATTCTGGTTCTTCCAAAGGACCATGTCATTGTAATGAAGAAGCAGAGATCTTCTTCCATAGATTTAAAGAGAGCGGCATCCATCTGTTGTCAGTGTAACACCTGTACAGATCTTTGCCCGAGAAATAACCTGGGACATCCCATTGATCCGGCTCTTTTCATGAGAGCAGCATCCAATGGAGATTTCAGAAACCTGAATCCATATCTGGATGCAAACTTCTGCAGTTCCTGCGGTGTATGTGAAATGTATTCCTGTCCTCAGAGTCTGGCGCCGAGAAGCCTTCTGGCTGATATGAAGGGCGGACTTCGTAAGGCAGGTGTAAAACCGCCTCAGGGGGTACAGGCAGCGCCGGTACCATCCGCGAGAGAATTCCGCAAAGTTCCGGAAGAACGATTGATGGCTCGTCTGGCTCTGACCAAATATGACAAAGACGCACCTATGGATGAAACACTTGTGGCAGTTCCAAAGGTGAAGATTTTGTTAAGCCAGCATATCGGTGCTCCGGCACAGGCAATTGTAAGCGTAGGCGATGAAGTGACAAGAGGACAGATGATCGCAAAACCTGCCAATGGTTTAAGCGTAGGTATTCATGCTACCATCTGTGGTAAAGTAACAGAAGTGACAGACCGCCACATTGTAATTGCAAGAAATTAGAAAGGACGTGCAGAAAATGAGTAAAGCAATCGGAATGATTGAATTTAAAACCACCGCCACTGGTATCACCGCAGCAGATGCCATGGTGAAGACATCTGAAGTGGAGATCGTTGAAGCGCAGACCGTATGTCCGGGAAAATATATTGCAATTATTACCGGAGATTTAAGTGCGGTCAAAGCAGCTGTTGACGCAGCGGTAACCACTTATGAGGACAAATGCATCGACAGCTTTGTTCTTGGTAACCCACACGAATCCATTTTCCCGGCGATTTATGGAACTACAGCAGTAGAAGAAATCAGCGCCCTTGGAATTCTGGAAACCTATGATGCAGCTTCTATTATTGAAGCCGCAGACCAGGCTGCAAAAACAGCAATCGTAGATCTGATTGAACTTCGTATTGCCAAAGGTATGTGTGGAAAATCCTATATGCTGATCACAGGAGAAGTTTCTGCAGTGGAAGCGTCTATTGAACGGGCGAAAGAACTTGTTGCAGAAAAAGGCATGTATCTGGATTCTTCTGTCATTGCCCATCCAGACAGACGAATGATCGACAATATCTTATAAAACCAGACAATTGTAGTGCAAAAGGAAGTGGGCAAACAAAATGCTAGCATTAGAAAGACGTAATTTAATTCTGGAAAAGCTGCAGACGGAAAAACGGGTTGTAGTCAGCGAACTGAGCCAGCTTTACGATGTCTCAGAGGAAACCATCCGCCGGGATCTGGACAAGCTCGAAAAAGAAGGGCTTGCCACAAAGAGCTATGGCGGTGCAGTGATCAATGAAGATGTCAGTATTGATTTGCCCTTTAATGTACGAAAAAACCAGAATGTAACAGGAAAACAGCTCATGGCGGAGATTGTAGCTTCCATGGTTCAGGAAGGGGATCATATCTTTCTGGATGCCAGTACCACAGCTGTTTTCATTGCAAAAGCCCTAAAAGAAAAGGAACGTCTGACCGTAATTACCAACTCTGTGGAGATCCTGATCGAACTTTCGGATGTATCCGGGTGGAATATCATATCCACAGGGGGCGTAATGAAGGAAGGCTATCTGGCATTTCTGGGATCTCGTACGGAAGAGGCCATTCGTTCCTACTATGTGGACAAGGTTATCTTTTCCTGTAAGGCCATGGATCATCAGCTTGGCCTGATGGAATCAAAAGAAGCCTTTGGAACCACAAAAAAAGCCATGATGACTTCCGGACGCAAAAAAATTCTGGTGGTAGACAGCACAAAATTTGACCAGACCGCATTTTCCATAGCAGGAAGCTTGCGGGATGTGGATGTGGTCGTGACAGATCAGAAGCCTTCTGAGAAATGGATGAACCATTTTGGAGAGCTAGGAATCCAATGTATTTATTCCAAATGATCTGAGACTACAGAAAAAAGGAGCAATTGAGTATGAATACCTTTGAAATGAAAACAGTCATTCATTTTGGTGAAAATTCTCTGGACAGACTGAGGGTACTTCCTTATAAAAGAGTCCTGATTATCACCGATCCTTTTGTGGTTCAGAGCAAAATGATCGATTTGATCACTGCACCTCTGGATAAAGGTGGAATTCAGTATGATATTTTCCATGATGTGGTTCCGGATGCGCCGGTGGATAAGATTGCCAATGGAGTTGCAAAGTTCCTGCAGTATCAGCCCGAAGCAGTTGTGGCAGTAGGAGGCGGTTCTGCAATCGATTCTTCCAAGGCAATCCGTGAATTTGCGTTGAAGATCAATCACTATGGAGAAGTAGGACTGATTGCCATTCCTACAACCAGCGGTACCGGTTCAGAGGTAACTTCCTTTGCTGTTGTCAACGATACAGAAGCCAAAGTGAAATATCCACTGGTATCTGACAGTCTGACAGCAGATGAGGCGATTCTGGATGCAGAGCTGGTAAAAAGCGTTCCTCCTGCCATTACAGCAGATACAGGAATGGATGTTTTTACCCATGCGCTGGAGTCTTATGTAAGTGCAGGACACAATGAGTTCTCTGCTGCACTTGCAGAAAAATCCATTGAAATCTGTGGAGTATTCCTTCTTCGTGCTTATCTGGACGGAAGTGATATGCATGCCCGTCAGAAAATGCATGTAGCTTCCTGTCTGGCAGGACTTTCCTTTAATACAGCAGGCTTGGGAATTACACACAGTATGGCACATCAGCTTGGCGCGATGTTCCATATCCCACATGGAAGAGCAAATGCCATGCTGCTTCCACACGTTGTTGAATTTAATGCAAATATCAATAAGCACAGCAAGAGCCAGAAGGAATATCTGCCTTCCGTAAAGAGATATTCCAATATTGCTCATATTCTGGGCTTAAGTAATTATAACAAAGTAATGAGTGTTCGTTCACTGGTAAACTGGATTCAGTTTATGCAGAAGGAAATGAACATTCCGCTGACCATACAGGAATTGGGTACGATTACCCCGGATGCTTACTTTGCAGCCATTGACAAGATGGCAGATGCAGCTCTTGCAGATGCATGTACCGCAAGTAATCCAAGGGTTCCTACCAAGGAAGATATCGTTAAGATTTACACAAAACTGTGGTCATTCTAAAAAAAAGGAGGATCTGGCGGTTTTGCCAGGTTTTTCTGTATGAAGGATGACCGGTGAGAGGTCAGCAATCTCAAAAATACTTTTCAGGGTAAGGTAGAAAACATGAAAAGATCAAAGAGAATCGAGGCGCTGGATCGAAGAGCAGTCAATAAAGACGGATTCATTGATGAATGGCCGGAAATGGGCTTTGTGGCTATGAAAAGTCCTTATGATCCAAAGCCTTCTATTGCAGTAGAAGGAGGAGTCATTACAGAACTGGACGGAAAGAAGAGAGAAGACTTTGATTTCCTGGATCAGTTTATTGCGGACTATGCCATCCGCATTGACCGTTGTCAGTCCTCTATGGCAATCCCGTCTCTGGAAATTGCCAGAAAAATTGTGGACATCAACACCTCCCGAAAAGAAATATTGGAAATTGTTTCCGGAATCACTCCTGCCAAGATGGTAGAAGTGATTAATTGCCTGAATGTGGTGGAAATGATGATGGGTATGCAGAAAATGCGTGCCAGAAAGGTCCCTGGAAATCAGGCGCACATCACCAACTTAAAGGATGATCCGGTTCAGATTGCAGCAGATGCAGCAGAAGGCGCGCTTCGTGGATTCAGCGAAGAAGAAACCACCATGGGTGTGGCAAGATATGCGCCTTTTAGTGCAATGGCTCTTCTGATCGGCGCCCAGGTAGGACGCCCAGGCGTACTGACACAGTGTTCCGCAGAAGAAGCAACAGAACTGGAACTGGGAATTCGTGGTCTGACCACATATGCGGAGACACTTTCTGTATATGGAACAGAAAAGGTATTTGTGGATGGGGATGACACTCCATATTCTAAGGCATTTTTGAATGCAGCCTATGCATCCCGTGGTCTGAAGGTACGTTTTACCTCTGGCGCAGGATCTGAGGTATTGATGGGAAGCAGCGAGCGAAAATCCATGTTGTATCTGGAATGCCGCTGTTTATATGTAACCAGGGGCGCAGGAAGTCAGGGAATCCAGAATGGTTCCGTAAGCTGTATCGGCGTAGCGGCCGGTGTACCAGCCGGAATCCGTGAAGTAATCGGAGAGAACCTGGTTGCCGCATTACTGGGACTGGAATGCGCTTCTTCCAATGACCAGAGTTTTTCCAATTCTGATATGAGAAGAACTGCAAGAACCATGCTGCAGTTTATGCCGGGAACAGACTTTATTTTCTCCGGATATGCGGCAGAACCAAACTACGATAATATGTTTGCCGGCTCCAACTTCGATGCAGAGGACTTTGACGATTACAATGTTCTCCAGCGTGATATGCAGGTAGACGGCGGTCTTCGTCCTGTTACAGAAGAAGAAGTGATCCGTGTAAGAAGAGAAGCAGGAAAAGCGGTTCAGACAGTATTTAAGGCTCTGGGACTGACAGAAGTGACTGATGAGCAGGTTGAGGCAGTAACCTATGCTCACGGAAGTAAGGATACCTTAAACCGTGATGCAGCATCAGACATTATGGCAGCGGATGATATGATGAAGCGTGGAATCACAGGAATTGATGTGGTGAAAGCTCTTGCAGAAAACGGATTTGAAACTCTTGCAGAGAACATTTTAAATATGCTGAAGCAGAGAGTGATTGGAGATTATATGCACACAGCGGCCATTCTGGATGAACATTTCCAGGTTATGTCCGGTGTGAATACTCCAAATGATTATATGGGACCTGGTACCGGATACCGGGTATCCGGCAAACGCTGGGAGGAAATCAAAGCCATTCCTCACAGAATTGATGTCAACGAATTTTAGGAGGTTGTGCAATGGAAATGAATGAACAACTGATACAGGCCATTACCAAAGCGGTTGTGGAGCAGTTGCAGCACAGAAATGATGCACAGCAGCCTGAAACCGCAGTTCCCTCTGGAAATAAGAATCTGGCGGGAAGAACAAGAATGTACCCGAAACGTTCCTATGCTTCTGCAAGAAAGGCCGAAAAAGGAAGCGATCCTAAGGAAATCGTCATTGGTGTGGGCGCTGCTTTTCAGACAGAAATCACCAAGACCATGGGCGGAATTCCGCTGGAAGAGGTGCTTCGCAATGTGAAGGCCGGAATTGAAGAAGAAGGAATGGTTTCCCGTGTGGTAAAAGTTCTGGATACTTCTGATGTAGGCTTTATGGCATTACAGGCTGCAAAGCTTTCCGGTTCTGGCATCGGAATCGGAATCCAGTCCAAGGGAACAACTGTGATTCATCAGAAGGATCTTTATCCCCTGAGTAATCTGGAACTGTTTCCTCAGGCACCGCTGATGGATTTGGATACCTACCGTAAGATCGGAAGGAATGCAGCAAAGTATGTCAAAGGGGAAAAAGTAACACCCATCGAGTGTACCAATGACCCTATGGTTCGGGCAAAATTCCAGGTAAAGGCAGCTTTGATGCACATCATCGAAACAGAACAGCTGGATCCGGATAAGGGAATGATCGAATGGGAGGGTATAAAATGAGTAATTATCCTTTAGGACAGAATGAGGCCGATACCATTACCTCAAAAACAGGGAAAAAACTCTCTCAGATTACATTAGATGAGGTAAAACGCGGCAATGTGACTGCGGAAGATATAAAAATCTCCACAGAAATGCTGAAACGTCAGGGACAGGTGGCTGCCCAGGCAGACAATCCTCAGATGGAAGCAAACTTTGACAGAGCTTCTGAACTGGTGAACGTACCTGATGAGATCATTTTGAACATGTATAACAAGCTTCGTCCCAACCGTTCCACCAAAAGAGAATTGCTTCTCATGGCACAGGAACTCTTGGAAAAATACCAGGCGCCTCATTGTGCGAAGCTGGTGTTAGAGGCTGCTGAAATTTACGAAAAAAGGGGAATCCTTCTTTGAAACTGATTGCAGGTGTTGATATAGGAAATTCCACAACGGAAGTATGTATCGGCGGTGTGGGAGAGGATGGAAGATTCCATTTCCTCTCCAGCGCTTCCCGAATGACCACAGGAACAAAGGGTACTATTCCCAATGTTCATGGGATAAAAGCTGCGCTTTTGGAGGCGATGGAGGCAATCCGTCAGCCTCTGAGTGCGCTGGATCTGGTGCGCCTTAATGAGGCAGCTCCAGTGATCGGGGATACAGCGATGGAGACCATTACAGAGACCATCATTACGGAATCTTCCATGATCGGACATAATCCGTCCACACCTGCCGGCGCGGGAGAGGCTGTTGGAGAACTTCTTTTTCTGGAAAATATCTGGAAGGGAAAACCGGACATACCCTATATTGTGGTGGCTGCCAGTAAGTTTTCTTATGAGGAAGTGGCGCAGCGGCTGAACCAGCGAATTCCCGAATTGGAAATACGGGGACTGATCCTTCAGGCGGATGAAGCAGTTCTTGTAGAAAATCGCCTGAATAAAGAAATCCCCATTGTGGATGAGGTACGCCACATCCATAAGATTCCGGAAGGAAAAAAAGCAGCCATAGAGGTTGCCCTTCCGGGAAGCAGTATCCGGATGCTTTCCAATCCTTATGGAATAGCGACTCTCTTAGGATTGAATGCAGAGGAAACAAGAACCGTGACGCCCATTGCCAAGAGTCTGATTGGCAAAAGAAGTGCAGTGGTGATCCGTACACCCCATGGAAATGTAAAAGAAAACATTCTTCCGGCGGGAGAGATCACTTTTCATGGAACCAGAGAGAAAAAAGCCAATATTGATGCAGGTGCAGATGCCATTATGGAGGTTTTGAGGGAAGCCGGCGAGATTTATGATATTGACGGAGAGCCCAATACCAACGTGGGGAATATGCTGTCTCGGATCAAGGCAAATATGGAAAATGTAGCTCAGGAAGAAACAAAAGAAATCCGTATTACGGATATTCTGGCTGTGGATACCCTGGCGCCGGTGGAAATTTCCGGTTCTCTGGCAGGGGAAACCTGTATGGAAAAAGCGGTGGGTATTGCCGCCATGGTAAAAACACAGCATCTTCCAATGCAGAAGATTGCACAAAAACTGGAAGAAGAGCTTCACATAAAAGCAGTGGTAGCCGGGGTGGAAGCTGTGATGGCCTCCCTTGGAGCAATGACAACACCGGGAACCCAGCTGCCCCTTGCCATTTTGGATATGGGAGGGGGATCTACTGATGCAGCGGTTCTGGAACCAGATGGAAGTGTTCGCACAACCCATCAGGCTGGAGCAGGAGAACTGGTTTCCATGCTCATTCAGACGGAGCTTGGCCTGCACAGCAGAACAACAGCGGAACAGATCAAGAAATATCCTATGGGAAAAGTGGAAAGTCTTTTCCATATGCGTCTGGAAAATGGCGCAATGCGATTCTTTGAGGAAGCCATAGATCCCAGATATTATGGACATGTGGTACTGCTTGCACCAGGAGAAATGCTTCGGATTGAGGAAGACATCCCCATGGAGCGGATTCTGGAAGTGCGAAGAGAGGCTAAACGAAAGGTATTTGTGAGAAATGCCATTCGTGCGCTGACTGTCGTTGCGCCAGGGCAGAATCTGAGAAATATTTCCAATGTGGTTCTGGTGGGAGGTTCGGCAGAGGATTTTGAAATCCCGGAGATGCTTATGGAAGCTCTTTCGGAGTATCGGATCGTCTGCGGCCGGGGAAATATCCGGGGAACGGAAGGCCCCAGAAACGCAGTAGCGACAGGATTGCTTTTGTCCTATCTTGGAAATCAGGAGGGCTGACTATGGTAGTTCAGAAACCCACCATCATGATCTATTGTCATGAAGCAGATGAAGACCTGCTCAGGGAAATCTGTGCAGGGATTGAAGAAGAGGGGGTACTGTATTCCGTTCAGAACAGGGAAGGAAACCTGGATGATCTGGCTTATGAAGCAGCCTCAGATTCCATGTTAGGTTCCGGGATTGGAATGACCGGATGCAGGATTGCCATGCAGATGCAGCGCCTTCCAAAAGGCAGGAATGTATTTGAACTGTATGCGCCGCGTTTCTGGCAATGCAGAAATTTAGGAGCAAACAGTGCCAGGGCAGTAAAAAAAATGCCCTTTAAAGAAATTTATCAAGAAGAAAAGATGTAACAGCAAAGAAACTACGGGGGATGCCGTTATGAACATATATACAAAGGGCGGAGATAAAGGAACCACTGATTTGATCCGCACAAAAAACGTCTCCAAGTCGGATGACCGCATTCAGCTGGTGGGGACCATAGACGAGCTGACCAGCCATCTGGGGCTTCTGAAAACCATGCTTACGGATCAGGACACCATTGGGATTCTGGAAGAGATCCAGGAGACACTGATCACAGTGATGGCAGGAGTGGCAGACCCTTTTAACAGAGAATATAAGATTTCAGACGAAAAAACAGAACTTCTGGAAGGAGAAATTGACCGAATGGAAGCTTTGTTTGATCGTCCGAAGAAATTTATTCTTCCGGGAACCTGTAAATTGTCTGCTCAGATGGATGTGGCAAGAACGGTTGCCAGAAGAGCAGAACGTGCTCTTGCGGCAGTCAGTGTGAAATTTGGGGCAGATACCGGAACGAAAAAGTATATGAACCGGCTGGCAGATTATCTTTATGTACTGGCACGTTATACGGATGCCAGAGAGGCCGGAAAGGAGGCGCAGAAGGAAGTGGAGGCGGAAAATAAAACAGATGCTTCTGTCTCTTCTTTTGCGGGAAATGGAGCAGCAATGGAACCGATGCAGGGAAATGCAGTCAGCGAAGCAGTGATTCAGGAAGTTTTAAAGCGCATGGGAATACCTGGAAGGATTAATCTGGAAAGTGCCAAAAAGCTGATAGGAATCATTGAAGAAGAAGCGAAGCGTCGGGGAAAACAAGCAGTAATTTCAGTTTGCGGACCCGATGGAAATCCAGTTGCAGTACATGTGATGGATGGCGCTTTTCTGGTAAGCTTTGATGTGGCCATGAAAAAAGCCTATACGTCAGTAGCTGTAAAAATGCCAACCATGGAACTGAGCAAACTGGCACAGCCAGGGGAAACTTTTTATGGTGTGGACAAAATGGATGGAGGAAAGATTGTGATCTTTGGAGGAGGAATCCCCATTAAGGTGGGGGAAACCATTATTGGTGGCCTTGGTGTCAGCGGCGGCACCGGCGAAGAAGATCACAGCCTTGCAGAATACGGGCTGTCCAGACTTCATGAATGCTTATTTTAGTTGAGAAGAAGGTGTCAGCTGACGCTGACCAGAATCGCGCGCCAAGTTTCACGTGCGTTCAGCTTAAAGTAAAAAAGAAACCGGGGAATGGGAAGGGATGGACTTTCTGTTTCCCGGTTCCTGCTTTTTTGAGGAGGAAAAAATGTACGCAGCAGGAATCGATCTTGGAACAACGACCATCAGTGGAGTGGTGATCGATTTGGAAAAAAGAGAATTAAAAAAAGCATATACTACGGAAAGCAAAAGCTTTATAAAAACAGAATATGATTGGGAAAAAATTCAGGATCCAGAGATCATTTTGGCAAAAGCCCAAAAGCTTCTGGATCAAATGTTTGAAGAATACAAGGAAATCCAGGTGATCGGTCTGACAGGGCAGATGCACGGGATTCTTTATCTGAATAAAAAGGGAGAACACATCAGTCCCTTGTACACCTGGCAGGATGGGAGAGGAGAGGAAAAATGCTTTTCCGGAAAAAGTATCTGTGAAGGCTTAAAGGAAGACTTTGGAATCCATGCCTGCACAGGATATGGACTGGTGACACATTTGTACCATGTAAAAAAGGGCCTGGTTCCCAGAGAAGCAGCAGGAATCTGTACCATCATGGATTATCTGGGAATGCGGCTGACAAAAAGAAGGACAGCACGGATGCACAGCAGCAATGGAGCAAGTCTCGGTTTGTATGATGTGGAAACTGCTTCCTTTCAGGAAGAGGTATTAAAAGAAAATGGATGCAATGTGGAAATCCTTCCGGAACTAACAGAAAATGTGGAAGAAATTGGAAGTTATCGAGGTGCTAGGGTGTGTGTGGCGCTGGGAGATAACCAGGCCAGCTTTTTGGGGGCTGTGGAGGATTCAGAGTGTTCTGTTTTGGTGAATATGGGAACAGGAGGGCAGATCTCTGTACTGACAGATACATGGAGAAATCTGCCGGGAATTGAATTTCGCCCATTTTCCCAGGGAAAATATCTGGCAGTGGGTTCTTCGCTGTGTGGAGGAAGGGCATATGCTGTCTTAAAGGATTTTTTTGCAGAATATGCAGAAGCAATGGGGATTTTCGGGGTGGATCACTACGCAGTCATGGATAAACTTCTGGAGCAGGATCAGAAAAGGAAAGAGCCTCTTTTGGTGTCTCCCACATTTTCAGGAACCAGAGAAGAACCGTGGAAAAGGGGCAGTATAACAAATATCTGTGTGGATAATTTTACACCAGGGACTTTGATATATGGCGCTCTGGATGGAATGGCAGAAGAACTTTTTGCCATGTACCAGGCAATGGAAGGCAGTCTTTCCCATCACAAAGATTTACTTGTGGCTTCTGGAAACGGACTGCGAAGAAATAAAGGATTACAGAGAATTATGAGAGAAAAATTCTCTATGAAAATGATTCTGGCAAAATATGAAGAAGAAGCAGCTTACGGGGCTGCGAAAGCAGCTGCTCTTTGGCTGAAGAACAGCTCTTTGAACAGTCAAAAAGGAGTGAAAGAATGAAACAGGAGAGATATATGAAGGGAATGCTGCTGATTATTATAAGCGCATTCTGCTTTGCCTGTATGAATGTGTGTGTGCGATTATCCGGAGATCTTCCTTCGGCTCAGAAAAGCTTTTTTCGGAATCTGGTAGCCGCATTTTTTGCAGCAATTCTTATTTGGAGAAATCATATCAACCTAAGAGTAGAACGAAAAGAGTGGGGAACTCTGGCTTTGCGGTGTATTTTTGGAACACTGGGGATTCTCTGTAATTTTTATGCAGTGGATCATTTGCTGGTGGCAGACGCTTCGATTTTAAATAAGCTTTCCCCATTTTTTATTATTGTGTTTTCCTATTTCGTTTTAAAGGAAAAAATAAAACCTGTGCAGGCGGTTTGTGTGGGACTTGCTTTTATTGGTTGCCTGTTTGTGGTAAAGCCAGGATTTCATAATGCGGCTCTGCTACCGGCTCTGATTGGCGTTGCCGGTGGAATGGGAGCTGGAATTGCATATACCATGGTGAGAAAACTGGGAACCCATGGAGTCAAGGGACCATTGATTGTGTTTTATTTTTCCAGTTTTTCCTGTTTATCAGTGGTTCCATGGCTGATTTTTAATTATATACCAATGACACCGAAACAGGTGGGAATTCTTCTGCTGGCAGGCTTATTTGCAGCAGGGGGACAGTTTACCATTACGGCAGCGTATACCTTTGCTCCAGCAAATAAAATTTCTATTTTTGATTATACACAGATTTTATTTGCAACCATACTGGGATATTTTCTGTTCCAGGAAATTCCGGATAGATACAGTTTTATTGGATATGGATTGATCATTCTGGCCTCTTTTGCCATGTTTTTATATAACAAAAAGGCAGGGGAGAGGTGAAGCGGAATAAAATGGTGGGATACTTATTCTTCAATAAGCGTTGTAATTTTTGATTTGAAAAAATAATTGAACAAAGAAATTACCCTGCCGACACATACCATTGCAAAAATAGTACCGATACCAATCCCTATAAGCTGATGGGCAAAAAAAAGACTGAGTATACAACTGATAAATACACTTGTGATATCTATAACATTTTTTCCTAATCCCATTCCTTTTTTGGATACTTCTCCTATTGTGTGGGCTAGACCATCAGCTGGATTTGGAATTAGATTTGTATTTACCATCATAGCTGCACCAACTCCTGTAAAAAAAATAGCAATAGTAAGAAGGATAAAATTCTGCCAAAATGAAGGAAATTTATTAATAGGAAACATACCAAAAAAGTCTAGTAAAATACTAAATACAAAACTAAATGGAATTTGAAGAATATCTTTCCAGTGATAGTTTGGACGTCGAAGAAAAAATTCTATACCCACCAGAAGTGTATATACAACAAAAGTTGTAGCAGCAAAATTCAAATTCCATATAGAAGAGATTACAAAGGGCATGGAGATAATAGGAGAAACTCCAAGCCCTGTTTTTGTGCTTAAAGTAATGCCAAGAGCTAGAAAGATGCATCCAACGGAATAGAAAAATATTTGAAAACGTATATGTTTGTGATTCATAAATATACTCCTTATTAAAATTCATTTTTTTCTACTGGACGGACAGAAAGATTGCTGCGAATTTTAATAATGGCGTTTGTGTAATAATATTCATGAATAGAAGCAGTACCATTTGTAAGAGCCTGAAACAGGATATCCAGAGGTTTGCTTCCCTGATAATGAGGTTCCTGATCAATAGTAGCTGCAATCACACCTGTTTCTAGGAGTTGTTTCGTAGCAGAAGTACAGTCATTTGAAATTACAGTGATTTTGCGATTACATTCTGTGACAGCGCGACATGCAGCGCTTACTCCGGCAGCAGAAAGATAGAGTGCGTTTATGTTAGGATGATCTTCTAGCATTTTTTGTGTGATTAGATAGCTTTCTACATCGTCATAACAGTTGTTAGAAGCAATACATAATACTTGTGCGAGAGGATAATTTTCTTTGAGAAAAAAGACGTAAAGTGAACGGGCACGATAGAAATAAAAATAAAATGAAAAAATGATAAAAATGTGCACGGGCAAAAAAGGACGATAAAAAAGATAACAAAAATCAGGGAGGAAACAGACATGAAGAAAAGAACAATAGCAGCAATTATTGCGGGAACAATGGCAGTAACAACAGTAGGTGCAGCAATGACAGTACAGGCAGATGACAAAGTTAAAATTGTTACCATTGGCGTGCAGAGTGGAGGATCTTATTGGGGGAATATTGAGAAAGGTTTTACAGAAGCTTGTGAAGAGCTTGGATGGGAAGGTGATTACTGGACTCCGCAGAATGCCGGTAATGATTCAGAAATGGTACAGCTTGCAGAAAATGCATTAACACAGGGGTATGATGCAATTTGTATGGAAATTAATGATTTAGATATGTATGGAGATGTGATTACTCGTGCAAAAGAAGAGGGGGTAAAGTTAATTTCGCTGACAGATGTAGGAGAAGAAAACTGTGATGCATTTGTTGGAATTGATTCTTATGCTAGTGGGTATTCACAGGGAGAAAAGATTGCAGAATTTGCGAAAGAAATGAAATGTGATGCTATAAATTATGTGACTCTAATGTCTACTACAGATAATGCATCTCAGTTGAAAAATAGAGAAGGAATTGCAGATGCAATATCTGAAAATTTTGAAGGAGAAATTAAAGAAATAGATATTGCTGCTACAGACAGTAATGCAGCAACCGCACAGGATAAATTGAGTGCATTTTATCTGGCAAACCCGGAACTGAATGCAGTTGCTTGCGCTGATCTTTACGGAGCGTTGGGGGCAGCACAGTTTGTCGATGAAAACGGATTAGAAGGTAAATTTATTGCAACTGGTTTGGAACTGACACCAGACGCCTTTAACCGTGTTCTGGATGGAGATCTGATGGCAACCTCTTCTGTGGATTCAGTAGCGATTGGTAAGAATTTCTGTTACGTAGCACAGAAAATCATTAATGGAGAAGAATATGAATATAGCAATCCAGCAGATAAGATTTGGGTATTGCCAGATGAGGTTGATAGCTACTGTGAGGAAAATGGGATTGAATTAGAATAGTTTTTTAACAGAGATAAAGGAGACAGGGGAAATGGAAAAAAGAAAAAAATCAGCAATAAAGAGTCTTTTCCAGATCAAGGAAATCAGTGTAATTCTTCCGTTGGTAGTGTTGATTCTGGTAGCCATGATTGTAAATCCGTCGTTTCTTCGGATGAGTAATATTTTAGATATTTTGAGAACTGCAAGTTTTAATGCGATGATTGCCGTGCCTTTGACTTTTTTACTTGCATCAGGAAGAATGGATCTTTCTATTGCCGCTACTACTACATTGGGAGGCCTTATTGCAGCGATTGCAGAGACAAATGGTATCCCTCTTGTATTTTCTCTTTTGTTGGCACTTCTTGTTGGGGCGGCAGTAGGGATTCTGAATAGTATTTTGGTAGAAAAGTTTGAAATGCTAGGTTTTATAGCTACTATGGCAACTTCTTATGTAGTAAAAGGAATAGCATCTGTTATTACAAATAATAATCCGGTAAGTGGAATTTCTGATGCTTTTCAAGCGATTGCAAAAACGCGAGTGGCAGGAAGCATTTGGATCACAATTATATATGCACTTGTAATAGGTGTTCTTGGACAGATGATTTTAAGCAGAACAAAATACGGACGTTCTACTTTAGCGGTAGGTGGAAATCCAGAGACTGCAAACCTTGCAGGCATTGATGTGAAAAGAAGACATTCAGAGTTGTTTATTTTAGTTGGTGTGTTTGCAGCAGTTGCAGGATGCCTTCATTGTTCAAGATTTGCAAGTGCACAATTGACAGCAGGTAGTGGTACAGAATTAACTATATTGGCATCTTGCATTATCGGAGGAACAAGTCTTCGTGGTGGAACGGGTACGGTGACAGGTTCGTTGCTTGGCTGTATTTTATTTGCGACCATTACAAATGCACTCTTGGTTATGGGGGTTCCTACAACTTGGCAGAACGTGGTATATGGTGTGATTTTGATCGTTGCACTTTTAATTGATATTTTTAAGCGTACGAAAATGTCAAAAGCATGATAGGAGGAAATTTTATGGGCGAAATAATTCTGGAAATGAAACATGTGACCAAAAAATTTCCTGGTGTTGTGGCTTTGAATGATGTATCTATCAATGTTAAAGAAGGAGAAATCCTTGGTATTGTAGGAGAAAATGGAGCAGGAAAATCCACATTGATGAAAGTATTAAGTGGAAGCTACACCAACAGGGAATATGAAGGGGAAATCTGGGTCAAAGGAAAAAAGCAGAGTTTTTCTTCTGTAGCTGATGCGAAAAAAGTAGGGATTGAAATGGTTTATCAGGAAGTAAATGCTATGTATGAAGCTAGCGTAGCAGAAAATATCTTTGTTGGAAATCTACCAGGGAATGGATGGGTGGATTATAAAAAACTGTACAAAGAAACTCAAGACTTGTTGGATCAATTGGGTCTTCCTGTAAGTCCTAAAACTCTTGCTGGTGCATTAAATAGTGGGCAATTGCAGTTAATGTCTATTGTACGTGCAATGGCAGCAAATCCGAAAATTATGGTTTTAGATGAACCAACGACAGCACTTACAGATTCGGAAGTGGATATTTTAATGAGATTTTTAGAAAATCTTAGAAAAAATGGCGTTTCTTGTATTTATATTTCCCATAAACTGGAAGAGATTTTTAGAATTTGCGACAGAGTAACCATTATTCGCGATGGAAACGTGATCACTAGTGGAAATATTGATGAATTCACGCAAGAAACTTTGGTTCAAGGAATGATTGGACGTAAAGTTGAGAATATGTATGTTAAGAATAAACATAAAATTGGAGAACCGATTTTAGAAGTGAGTCATTTATCAGTACCACATCCTACCATAGACAACAGAAATATTGTAGATGATATCAGCTTTTCAGTAAGAAAAGGAGAGATACTTGGAATAGGTGGTCTAGTGGGGGCTGGAAGAAGTGAGGCTTTAGGCGCTATTTTTGGAGAACTGACAAAAGGTGTTAGCAAAGAGATAAAAATCAATGGGGAACATGTTATCATTAACAGTCCGAAAGATGCAATTAAAGCAGGGATAGGTTTTGTGACGGAAGAAAGAAAACGTACAGGTTTTATCCAAACAATGAATATTCTTCACAATTTAAGCTTGATAAGCTTATATGATTTGCCGAAAAAATATTTTGTAGATAAAAAGGTAGAAAGTGAAAAAGCAAGCGCGATTTTTGAACGGATGAGAGTAAAGGCTCCTTCTATGAATACTATGGTGGTAAATCTTTCAGGGGGAAATCAACAAAAAGTAGTCCTTGGAAAATGGCTGATGAAAAACCCGCAGATTCTTTTTATTGATGAACCGACAAAGGGGATTGATGTGGGGGCGAAAGCTGAATTTTATAAGATGATGGACGAATTGGCAGCTGCAGGAGTGGCGATTGTAATGGTATCTTCCGATATGCCAGAATTAATTTCTATGAGTGATCGAATTCTCGTTCTTAGTAACGGCAAGATTACAGGAGAATTTAATCATGAAGAGGCAGCGCAGGCGAGCATTATGAAAGCGGCTATTGCAAATTGAAAAGAGATGAGAGTAAACTAACATGAAGAGACAGGTTTTTAATCCATATTTACCGAGCTATGAGTATGTACCGGACGGAGAACCGCATGTTTTTGGAGAAAGAGTATATATATATGGAAGTCACGATCGTTTTAATGGAAAACGTTTTTGTGAAGAAAATTATGTTTGCTGGTCAGCACCAGTGCAGGATTTGACGGACTGGAAATTTGAAGGCGAAATTTACAGAAAAGAGCAGGATGAATATGTAGCAGATGCGAAAAATCGTAGATTATTTGCTCCAGATGTGCAAAGAGGTCCAGATGGGCGATATTATCTCTTTTATGCTTTTGATTTTTCGGGTGTGATTGGTGTTGCAGTTTGTGATGAGCCAGCAGGTAAATATCAATACTATGGGAACGTGCATTACAAGAATGGTACTGTTTTAGGTACTTCAGAAAATGATTTTTTTCAGTATGATCCAGGAGTACTTGTGGATGATGATGGGAAAATTTATCTTTATACAGGATTTAGACCGGAAGGAGAGCAGGCAAAAAGATTTTCTTTGCCACGCCCTACAGCACCGGGAGCTATGGTGACTGTATTGGAACAGGATATGCTTACTATAAAAAAAGCACCTCGAATATTTCTCCCATCTGCAAGAGAAGCAACAAATACTGTGTTTGCTGACCATGGTTTTTTTGAAGCAGCATCCATCAGAAAAATAGGAACTACTTATTATTTTATCTATTCTTCTGAACACGGACATGAATTGTGTTACGCTACTTCTCAAAATCCTTGTAAAGGATTTTGTTATCGAGGAGTAATTGTTTCTAACGGAGACATAGGATATCAAAGAAGAAAAAAACCTCTGAATTATACGGGGACTAATCATGGTAGTATTGAAAAAATTGGTGATCAGTGGTATGTTTTTTATCATAGGCAGACAAATGGAAATCCATATTCACGTCAGGGATGTGCAGAGAAAATACAAATTTTAGAAGATGGAAGTATTCCTCAGATAGAGATTACCTCCTGTGGATTGAATAAAGGACCTCTTATAGGAAAGGGAAATTATAATTCTGGAATTGCCTGTGCTCTTATGAGCAAAGATGGTGCAGCACCTTATATACCAAATACACAGATTTCTTCAGAACATCCATTTATTACACAAGATGGAGAAATGGCAAAGGAGCAGTATATTGCTAATATGAAGGATGGTTCAGCTGCTGGGTATAAATATTTTCAAATGCATGATTTAAAGGAAATAGGGGTGCAAGTCAGAGGAACAGGAAAAGGTAAAGTGATAGTTAAATCAGAACTGAAAGGGAAGAAATTGGCAGAAATTGCAATTTGCGCTACAAAAGAATGGAAAATGTACTGCAAAGAGGTAGAGATTTCTGATGGACTTATGGATCTCTGGTTTGTTTACCAAGGAACAGGAAGTATTGATTTTAAAAAATTAGAATTACATTAAGTAAGTATAAGAAACCGTTTTCTAAAAAAGGAGACGGTTTTTTGTATCAATATAAGGTGAGGAGGATAAAAAATGATGAAAAAAAGACCGTTTTCTTTTCCTACTGATAAAACAATACGAGTGATTGCAGACACAGACTGCAACTGTGAATGTGATGATCAGTTTTGTATTGCGCACATGTTGATGACCCCTAGATTTGATGTGAAAGGCCTGATTTCTACCCATTATAATCAGGAAAAATCAGAGGAAAAAAGCTATCAGGAAATTCAAAAAATTACAAAAATGATGTCATTAACAGGCGAAATTCCCATTCTACATGGAGCACCACATGCATTATTAGATACTAGAACGCCTATAGATAGTGAAGGGGCCAGATTTATTATACAAGAAGCAATGATGGATGATGAAAGGCCATTGTTTCTATGTGGGCAGGGTGCTGTTACTAATATTGTGTCTGCTTATCTTATGGAACCTAGGATTGCAGAAAAGGTAGTAGTAATTTGGATTGGAGGAAGAGAGTATCCTAGAGGTGGGTTTGAATTTAACCAGAATAATGATCTTAATGCGGCGCGTGTTCTTTTTCAATCAAAATTGGAATTATGGCAGGTTCCTATGAATGTCTATACCACAATGAAAGTGAGCTTTTTTGAATTATTGAATCAGGTGTATCCTTATGGAGAAATTGGGAAATATCTGGTTGAGCATATGATGGAAGTAAGCAAAGAAATTTCAGATGCTGTAATTGGAAGTAGAGGAAGTGATATGTCAAGAGGAGATGCAGTAACTTCCTTTGGAGGAGAACTTTGGTCTTTGGGAGATTCTATTTGCGTAGGTTTAATGATGAACAACGCTCTTGGGAAATTTCATGTGACAGAAGCACCTTGCAATTTAGATTTTCAAGGCTTTTATGATTTTTCTGATTCTGGTAGTAGAAATATTCGAGTGTATGATTCGATTGATCAAAGATTTATTCTTCAAGATATGTTTGAAAAATTCCATTATTATTTTGGGCAATGAGTAAATATGAATGGAATATATGATGTAATGAAGTGAAAATTGCAGGGATTCGAAGAAGATAGTGCCAATAAATTCTGATTCGAATCTCTGGACAAAACTTTGCAAGTAAATTTAAAAAATGTGTTCATGATATTTATAAAAAGTTTATATGACATAAGTGTGAGAATGTGTTATAGTTATTGCAACAGAAAATTTTCTGTTTCTTTTTTTCATCGGCGTCCGCCAAATTTTTTCCAGAAATAAAAATAAGAGAACATGGAATATTTCCGCTTTTCAATTTGCATAATTCTAAGTATAATGGAGGTAGACATGGGCAAGAAGATAAAAAAGCAAAATTCCCATGCGAAACAGAAAAAAACTGTTTCCCTCACAAAAGAGAAAGGCACATTTGTGCAGAAAAAACATAAAGATACCCTGTTTCGGTTTATTTTTTCTGACAGGGAAAAACTTTTACAATTATATAATGCCCTCAGAGGAACAGCATATGAGAATCCAGAAGCGCTCACGATCACAACGTTAGAAAATGTTATTTATCTGGGATACAAGAATGATATTTCTTTCTTATTGGATTCTGTTTTGTTTTTGGCAGAACATCAGGGAAGCTGGAACCCCAATATGCCTTTAAGGGGACTTCCTTACTTTTCCAGATTGTATATGGCGTATATTGCAAAAAAAGGATATAATCTGTACGGCTCAAAAAAGGTTTGGGTTCCTTATCCGCAGTATGTAGTGTTTTATAATGGGACAGACTTACGTCCGGAACGGGAAATTTTGAGGCTTTCAGAAAGCTATCAGAAACCGAAAGAAGAGGAACTGTCAGGGGAACCTGCTTTGGAATGCAGAACTCTTGTTCTTAATATTAATTATGGGAAGAACAGGGAACTAATGGAAAAGTGCAGACCGCTGTTAGAATACTCCAAGTTTGTCCATTATATACGGGAATATCTGACATATATCAAAGACCCGGAGGAAGCTGTTGATATGGCAGTAGAACGCTGTTTATCGGAAGAAATCCTGACAGATGTACTGAGGGTGCACCGTAAGGAGGTTATAGGGATGTTTTTGGAAGAATTTGATGAAGAGTTTTATAAGCGGGCTATTAAGCAGGAAGCGTATGAGGACGGATTTGAGGCTGGACAGGAGGATGGCCGTAATAAGGCGATGGAACAACTGGGAGTTTTGGTACAAAGGCTTCTTGAAGAAAATCGCCAGGAGGATCTGAAACGGGCAGTTTCAGACAGGGAATTTCAACAGAAACTATTAAAAAAATACAAAATATTGTAAAATACAAGATATATTCCGAATATTACAATGATATGGTGAATACAAAAAATGCCAAACATCTAAGAGCTCTCAATGGGAGGGCTCTTATTTTTTCTCTTACCAGGAAATGCAAATGGAATTTGTCAGTCTTGTTCTGCAAGGGAAAAATGATAAAAAATTAAAGAGTGAGAACAAAAAATTCTATAGGAAGAAAGAGGATGAAATGATAAGATAAAACCATCAAAAACAGAGAACAACAAAGAACGAAGGAGGTTCAAAAAAATGAAAAGAAAACTTGCAGTTGCTTTAACCATGGCACTTGTGGGAAGTACCTTGCTTTCCGTTCCGGCACAGGCGGACGAAAAAACAAAATTGACACTTTGGCATATCCAGACAGGAACTATGGCCAGTTGTCTGGAGAACAGTGCAAAACGCTTCATGGAAGAGAACCCTCAGTATGAGGTGGAAGTTGTTCAGATGCAGAACGACTCCTATAAACAGAAACTGTCCATGGCAATGAGCGCTGGAGAAACACCGGATATTTATATTCATTGGGGCGGATCTTCCATGATCGATTATGTGGAAGCAGGACAGTGTGCAGATATCACGGAATTTATGGAAAAAGACAATTATAAAGACCAGTTTGTAGATGCAGGAATCGAACAGTGCACCTATGATGGAAAGATCTATGCAATGCCGGTAGAAAATATTTCTGTGGCTGGAATTTTCTACAACAAAGATGTATTTGAGAAATATGGACTGGAAGAGCCCAAGACACTGACAGAACTGGAAGCAATCTGTGATAAGCTGGTAGAAGAAGGCATTGCACCTTTCGCTCTTGCCAATGCAACAAAGTGGACAGGTTCCATGTATTATCAGTATTTTGCAACCAGAAAAGGCGGATTGGAACCATTCCAGAATGCAGCCGCAGGAACAGGAAGTTTTGAAGATGAAGCTTTTGTTTATGCAGGAGAAAAGATTCAGGAATGGGTAGAAAAGGGTTACTTTAACGAAGGATTCAACGGTATGGATGACGACAGCGGACAGGCAAGACAGTTATTCTATACCGGACAGGCAGCTATGGATCTTATGGGTTCCTGGTTCCCTGGAACAGTGATCGGAGAAAATCCAGACTTTATTGAGCATGTAGGATTCTTCCCATTCCCGGAACTGGAAGGTTCTGATGCAGACCAGAGCCTCTGCGTAGGAACTGTTGGTGATAACCTGTACTCTATTTCTGAAAACTGTGAAGATAAAGAAGGCGCATTTAAACTTCTTCAGAGTCTTCTGGATGAAGAAGCACAGAAAGAACGTAAGAGTTTTGGAAAAATCATTCCATTGAAGAATTTTGAGGCAGAAGATGAACTGACACAGGAAATTCTGGACACTGTAAATGCAGCGCAGGGAATTCAGCTGTGGTATGATCAGTACCTTCCATCTGAGGTGGCAGAAGTGCATAAATCTACCTCACAGGAAATTTTTGGAAATCTGATTACACCGGAAGAAGCCAATAAGGAAATGCAGACAGCAATGCAGGATTATCTTGCAAAGGCTGAATAAAGACAAAGAATAAGGTAAACAAAAAAACCACTGCACAAAAAGCACACCATGCATGTGCAGTGGCTTTTTTTGGAAAAATATAGACAAAAAGGGGGTAAAACCGTGGAGACAGGAAGCTCATTGGCAAAGAGAAGAGAACAGGAAGTACGTAAGGCTGCGGCAGTATTTCTGATTCCAGCTTTACTTTTTATTGCAGTGTTTATTATTTATCCGATTTTTAATTCTTTTCAGACAAGTTTATATGAATGGAATGGTATTACCGCAGACAAAAAATTCATTGCATTAAATAACTGGAAAGAACTTTTGGGAGACAAAACATTTAGAAAAGCATTTGGAAATAACCTGATCGTTATGGTTCTTTCTATTGTAATTCAAATGCCCATTGGTATGGCAATTGCCACATTTCTGGACCGTGTGGGAAGAAAAGGAACCATATTTAAAGTGTTATGGTTTGTTCCTATGCTGATGTCTTCTGTAGCAATCGGTTATCTGTTTAAATATGCACTGGATGCAAATACAGGTTTGGTATCTACGATCTCTCGTATGCTGGGTGGGAAAAATATAGACCTTTTGGGAAATCCCAATACAGCACTTCTTACAATTACTGTCGTTATCTGCTGGCAGTTTATTCCTTTTTACATGGTGTATTTTATGGCTGCGTACAGTGGACTGCCGGGCGATGTATATGAGGCGGCTATTATTGATGGTGCAACAAGAAGCCAGTATTTCTGGAAGGTCGCTCTTCCTATGATGAAACCATCTATTAAGAGTGCGATTATTCTGTCAATGGTTGGTTCTCTGAAATATTTTGATTTGATCTATGTTATGACTGGTGGTGGCCCTGGAGATGCTTCTGAGTTGATGGCTACCTATATGTACAGCAACGCATTTGAATCCTACCGCATGGGATATGCATCTGCGATCGCATCTGGTATGTTTATTTTGATTACGGTGATCTCACTGATCACAATGCGTCTGATTAATGGAAAGGAGGAAGCGTGATCATGAAAGAAGAATCAAAAGCAAAAAAAAATAGTGTAAAAATAATTGTATGGGCACTGGTTTTGCTCTGGTGCGTGGTTAGCTTCCTTCCATTTTTCTTTATGGTAATGGCAACCTTCAAGGAGCAGTTTGAGCTTCTTATGGGTGGTGTGTTCAAGTTACCGGAAAAGTTATATCTGAATAATTATATTGAGGTGTTTCAGGGAAGCATTTGGAACTATCTGAAAAACAGTGTAATTGTTCTTGTGGTATCATTGACGATACTTTTGTTTATCAGCGCGTGTGCTTCCTATCCCTTATCCAGATTTAAATTTAAAATGAACAAACCCATTTACAGTCTGGTTGTGGCATGTATGTCTGTACCGATCCATGTGACACTGCTTCCGATTTTCCTTATGGCAGTTCGTACGAATCTTTATGATTCTATCTGGGCATTGATTGGACCATATATTGCTTTTAATCTTCCGATTTCGGTGTTTATTCTGGTGACTTTTATGCAGGGAATTCCGAAGGAACTGGAAGAGGCGGCAGAAATCGACGGATGTGGAAAGTATCGTATGTTCTGGTCCATTATGTTTCCGCTGGTAAAACCGGGATTGGCTACCCTGGCTATTTACAACAGTGTAAATATGTGGAATGAATTCAGTTTTGCACTGACTCTAACACAGAGTGCACAGAACAGAACGCTTCCTCTTGCTATTTGGGAATATCAGGGACAATATGCCATGAATGTTCCAATGATTATGACTGTTTTGGTTGTTTCTGTTCTTCCAATGATTGTGGCATTTATTTTTGGACAGGATAAACTCATCAAGGGTATGATGGCTGGAGCGGTAAAAGGCTGAGAAAGGATTCCTTTCCTCTCCCTTCTGGGATATAATGAGAGAAATGAAATCAGGAACAGGAAACAGAAGGGAGCGCATCAATGAGGAAAAAAATAGAAGCTGCTTTTGAAAAAATAAAAACATGGAACTTTAATAGGAAACTGGCGCTTTTGATCACCTTTCTGCTGGTATTATCAAATCTTGGAATTTTGATTGTTACGTCAGTTTCTGCAGTTCATTCCCTGAGAGACAAATCCAGTCTTTTTGCGCAGGCACAGCTTTCAACCATTAATCAAACACTGGAAACAGAGTTCAAAAACATCGTCAGCAATATGGAAAGCATTGCTTACAACGAAGCAGTAAAAGACTATATTTCCTATGAGGAAAATACTGAGAGAAATAGTTTGATGAACGTAAATAATGTATATCATATGCTCAACGATATGGAGGTAAGAAGTTCTCTTGTGGATTATGTATCCATTATTCGTCTGGAGAAGGATACGGTTCTGTATGCCGGGGAGGTATGGACCTGCCCTGAGTTCAAAGAAAAAATCATGGAGAATTATGAATCTGCGATTCATGGAGCAGAAAAAAATGTACGTTATCAGGTAATGAAAAAAGTTTTTTATCCAGAAGAAAAGGTTTTGAATTTCTTTATGCCTATGAACCAGAAATATGATGTGCGTCCTGATCATCCGGTTGCTGTTCTGGTAGCCGGGGTGGGAGAAAACAATCTGCGGAAATATCTGGAAACAACAGGAGATACCCTTCCTATGAAGGTTTATCTGGAAAATGCGCAGGGGACTGCATTGACTTCCAATGTTCTTCCGGAAGGGGAGAAAGATCCGGAACTGAAGCTGGAGGGAAACAGAGGCACTGTAGAAAAAAAGCATATGCTCTATATGTATCAGAAGCTAAATGACTGGGATTGGTATACCATCAGTGCAATAAAAACAGATATTCTCTATCGGGATACAAAAAATACCGTGGGATTTCTGGTGCTGATGATCGGGGTATTGTGTCTGGTAGGAATTATTTTTACACGGAATATCTGTCGTTGGATGTATCGTCCTATGGAAGAAATCAGTATGCGTATGAAGGAAATTGCCAGAGGAAATTTAAGTACCAGAATTGAGAAACAGTATTCCGGAGAAGATTTCCAGAATATGACAAGAGGCTTTAATTCTATGGCGCATCACATTCAGGAGTTGATGGAACAGGTGAGAAGCGAGCAGCATGAATTGGAACAGTCGAAGCTTAATGCGCTTCAGAGCCAGATTAAACCACATTTCCTTTATAATACATTGGAATGTATTCATTGGCAGGCGCTTGCCGAAGGAAATCAAGATGTTTCCCGTATGGTAAAGGCTCTTGCAAATTATTACAGACTTTGTTTAAGTCAGGGGCAGGATATTATTACGTTGGGACAGGAGCTTGCCCATACTAAAAATTATCTGATTATACAAAACATGCGTTATGACGATATTGTGCAGGAAAAAATTCAGGTTTCCCAGGAGTTGGAAGATGTATTGATTCCAAAAATGACGTTGCAGCCGTTAGTGGAAAACGCTATTTATCACGGATTTAAGGTGGAATCAGGACGAAAAGGAATCATAGAAATCCGTGCCTTTGAAAGGGAAAAATGCTGTGTTGTCCAGGTGGCAGATAATGGTGTGGGAATGACTGCAGAGCAGTGTGAGATGCTGAACAGTACCATATCACAGTTGGCTTCTGAGCAGGGATATGGACTTCGCAATGTACATAAACGAATTGAAATTTTGTTTGGGAAGGGCTACGGACTGCATTATTTCCTGCGCCCGGAAGGGGGTGTTCTGGTAGAAATTGTTCTTCCATGTCTTGACAGAACAAAAAATGGGGGTTGATTATGTATCGGATTATCATTGTGGATGACGAAAAAATTATCAGAAATGGAATTGCCTGTGTTCTTCCGTGGAAAGAGATGGGGATTGGAGAGGTTTATACAGCGGCTTCCGGCCTGGAAGCCCTGGAAATTATGGAAGCACATTCTATAGATCTGATGATCACAGATATTCAAATGGCAGAAATGGATGGACTGACACTGGTGGAAAAAATCAATGAGACCAATCCAGGTATGAGAATTATTGTACTTACAGGGTATGATAACTTTGAATATGTGCAGAAGTGCTGCAAAATGGAGGTTCATGACTATCTTTTAAAACCGGTGGACGAGGTGGAACTGGAAGATACTATCCGAAAGCAAATAGAAGCTATCAGGAAAAATGAAGTATCCGCACGAAAACAAAGAGTTCTAAGCAGAGCAAAAGGCATTGAAGAGCAAATGAAAATTGAACATGCCATGCAGAATCTTCTGGAAGATAAGGGAGAGGAGATTCGGTGGATTTTGGAGGAATACCACATTCAGGAAAATCAACCCATGCAGGCAGCAGTCATTGCTCCCATTGTATATGACTCAGAGAGTTGGAGCAGACATTATGAACTTCTGAACCTTTCTATCAAGAATACCTGTATTGAAATGTTTGATTTTAACCGAGAGGGTATTACTTTTGAAGATTGTAAAAAGAATATCGTTGTGATTCTTTTTAATGGAAATGAATTTGAAGAGAGTATGCAGAGGGTGGAAAATCTCAGCTCATATTTGAAAGAGGAATACGGAATCCGCCAACAGGTACTCCTTGGAAGTGAAGTAGAAGGACTGGAACAAATTTACATTTCTTATAACGATGCTTGTTTGCTAAAAAACAGTCCGGATGAAAACAGTGATATCCGTCAGTCTCCAAAATCAGAACTTCGCCTAAAGCTGTTTTATGAAATTTTTCATGAGCTGAAGAAAAGTATTGAGAATAATATGGGAGATTATGAAAAAGCGAATCGCGCGCTGGAATCTTTTTGTCAGGCGGTGGAAGCTTATAATCTTTCCAATACTCTGATGAAAAAAAGCTGTTTTGAACTGGCTTCAGGTGTTTATTTCTCCTATCTGCTGACAACGAATGATGGAGCAGATAACCGATTAAATGAATTGGCAGTAGCGATGCAGGGATGCGAAAGAGAAGATGTGGCAGAAATTACCAGAAAATTTGTTGCCAGACTTTTGCGGCCGGGAGAAGAGAAGGTACATGAGGTTGTAGCTCAGGCGAAAAGCTATATAAAACAACATTTGGAAGAAGAAATTTCAGTCACTCAGCTTGCACAGCATTTCTATGTGACTCCAAGTTATTTTTCCAAGTTGTTTAAGAAAAATACAGGAGAAGGATGTAACAATTATATTGTAAGAAAAAGAATGGAAAAAGCCCAGTCTCTTCTTGCAAATACAAATATGAAAACAGGGAAGATTGCAGATTTATGCGGATATAAGGATGTTAATTATTTCTCATTGGCATTTAAAAAATTTTCCGGGCAATCTCCGCTGGACTATCGGGAAATAGCACAAAAAAATTAAAAAGAGGGATTTTATTATGGCAGAATATCATGTAAGTATGCAGGGGTGTGATCAGGCAGAGGGAACCATGGAGCGCCCATTTCGTACCATTTCAAAAGCAGCAGAAATTGCAAGACCGGGAGATCGTGTGATCGTGCATGAGGGAGAATACCGGGAATGGGTAAAGCCACGATTTGGAGGCAACAGTAATATCTGCAGAATCACATATGAAGCGGCAGATGGAGAACATGTGGTGATTAAGGGTTCTGAGAGAATACAGAACTGGGAACTTGTGGAAGGAACCGTGTGGAAAACCGTACTTCCTAATTCTTTTTTTGGGGATTATAATCCATACAAAGAAGTATTAGGGGGAGACTGGCTGATTTATCCTGTCAAATATGAGCTTCATACCGGGGATGTGTATTTAAATGGAAAATCATTTTATGAGGCGGGATCTTTGGAAAAAGTGAAAAATCCTGTGATGCGTATGGAAGGAGAAAATCCGCCATGGACGAAGCATAAAGAACCGCTGCTCCATCCAGAAGATTCCGTTTATCAGTGGTATACCTGCTCTGACGAAGAAGTAACTGAAATTTATGCCAATTTCCAGGGAAAAAACCCAAATGAAGAACTTACAGAAATCAATGTTCGGAAATGTTGTTTTTACCCGGAGAAAACAGGAAGAAATTATATTACAGTCAAGGGCTTTGAGATGGCGCAGGCTGCCTGTCCGTGGACACCGCCTACCGCAGATCAGCCAGGTCTTCTGGGATGTAACTGGAGTAAGGGCTGGATCATTGAAAACAACAGAATTCATGATGGGAAATGCAGTGGCATCAGCATTGGAAAAGAGGCTTCAACAGGGCATAACCTTTGTACAGAAACTCATAGAAAGCCAGGATATCAGTATCAGATGGAAGCGGTATTTCGCGCTAAACAGATTGGATGGAGCAAAGAGACCATCGGCTCTCACATTATCAGAAACAATGTGATCTATGATTGTGGACAGAATGGAATTGTGGGACATATGGGCTGTGTGTTCAGTAAGATTCATGACAATCACATTTATAATATTGGAGTGAAACATGAATATTTTGGATACGAAATTGCAGGAATCAAGCTTCATGCAGCCATTGATGTGCAGCTTGTCCATAACAATATCCATAACTGTACCTTAGGAACATGGCTGGACTGGCAGGCACAGGGTACCAGAGTGAGCAGAAATCTGTATTATTCCAATGACAGGGATTTGATGGTAGAAGTCACTCATGGTCCATATATTGTTGATAACAATATTTTTGCATCTGATTACAATTTCGACAACATTGCGCAGGGAGGACTTTATCTGAATAATCTCTGCTGTGGAACCATGAGAAGAGAAGCGGTTCTGGATCGTTCCACACCATATCATTTTCCCCATACTACAGAAGTGGCAGGAACTGCTCTGGTGTATAGTGGAGATGACCGGATTTATCAGAATATTTTCCTGGGAGGCGCACCAACTTATACAGAACAGTCTCTTTATGGAACCGATGGATACAATGGACGTCCTACTTCCCTGGAAGAATATGTTCATCAGATTGTTTCGTTGGGAAATGGAGATCATGAACAGTTTGACACCGTAAAACAGCCGGTATATATCAATGGAAATGCCTATCTGAAAGGCGCTGGCGCCTTTGACCGGGAAAAAGATTATTATATCAGTGACAGTGATCCGGCGATTTCCATTGTGACAGAAGGAGGAAAAACGTACCTTTTTATAACTGTAGATCAGGGACTTCTGGAAATACCTTCAGAAATCTATAGCACAGAAAAGCTGGGTTCGCCTAGAATTACAGAAGCCCTTTACGAAAATCCAGATGGGACGCCAATCCTGTTTGACCGGGATTATATTGACAGGAAACGTGGAGAACATCCAATAGCAGGACCCTTTGAGGAGTTACATCCAGGGGAAAACAGATTCCTGGTATGGGAAGAATAAAATATTTCATAATCTTTTGCAGTAGCCAGGAGCCGGAGGACAGTTTGAACTGATTTCCGGCTCCTGGCAGATTTCTACGTGTTTCAGATCCGTTTATATTTTCCAGGGGTAATCCCTTTGTATTTTTTAAAAGTCCGGATAAAATAACTCAGATCATTGAAGCCGTTTCGATAAGCAATTTCTGTAATGGAATCGTCTGTGGTGGAAAGCTGATAACAAGCCTGTTCAATGCGCTGATGATTGAGATAATCCATAGGAGTCTGGTGTGTCATTTCAGAAAAGAATCGGCAGAAGTATTTTGGCGACATGGAGACAGAGGCAGAAAGTTGCTGCAGTGTCAGCGGCGAGGCATAATTATGCTCAATAAATTCCAGTACCTGCTTCAACTGTAATATTCGCTTATAGTCCCGACGTGTTTTTCTTGCGTCTTCTAAATAGTAATGATTACCAAAAACAAGACCGAAAAAGTGGTAAAATTGTCCAATCACTATGAGTTCGTACCCTGTGTCTTTTTTCCACATAGAGTCAAAAATACTGTTTAGAGTGTCCATAATTTCAGGGTGTTTTTTAGTATAATGGTGGTAGATCATGATTTCCTGATGGATGATTTTCTGCATATAACCGGAACAAACAGAATTATGCTTCAAAAAAGCGTTTCCATCAAAAACAATACATTGATAAACACATTGTTCCGGAATTCCGGAATGAAGGATGCCGCTATGGACAAAAACCACATCTCCTGCTACCGCGGTAAAACTTTTTTCGTCTAAAGTGACGGTAAGACTGCCCTGAAGGATACGAATTATTTCATATTCTACATGCCAATGGTAGGACATCACATAACGGGGATGACTGGATTCAATATGATGAAATTCAAAAGGAAATTCATAAGTACCTCTTGGTCTGTCTTCATTTCTGTCTAAATCGTGCAAAAGATCGCCTCCCTCTTTGAAAATTTATAGAAATTTAAGGAACTGTGCTGAAAAGGTGAATATTGTCCTATTTTTTGCTATTATAACACAAGTAATTTGGTTTGTGCAATCGTATAATAAAACCATGAGTTGCGGATAAACTGTGACAGCTTGAGGGAACGGAATCATGTCTGTATGCAGGAGTGTTCGGAGAGAATCATCCGCAAAATTTCTTAAAACAAATTAATGGAGGTATTTGAATTATGGCAGAAAGCAGATTAATCGGAAGCTATCCAGTAATCGGTATCAGACCAACTATCGATGGACGTAGAGGCGCTTTGGACGTAAGAGGATCTCTGGAAGATCAGACCATGAATATGGCAAAATCTGTAGCAAAATTATTCGAAGACAATTTAAGATATTCCAACGGAGAACCAGTGAAGGTTGTAATTGCAGATTCTACAATCGGACGTGTTGGTGAAAGTGCTGCCTGTGCAGATAAATTCAGAAGAGAAGGCGTTGATATCACAGTAACAGTTACACCATGCTGGTGCTATGGTTCTGAAACTATGGATATGGATCCTCAGACCATCAAAGCTGTATGGGGATTCAACGGAACAGAAAGACCAGGAGCAGTTTATCTGGCATCCGTTCTGGCCACACATGCTCAGAAAGGACTTCCTGCATTCGGTATCTACGGACATGAAGTTTGCGAAGCAGACGATACATCCATTCCGGAAGACGTTACAGAGAAACTGTTAAGATTCGGCCGCGCAGCAGTTGCAGCAGCTACCATGAGAGGAAAATCCTACTTACAGATCGGTTCCATCTGCATGGGTATCGGCGGATCCATTATTGATTCCGACTTTATCGAGTCCTATTTAGGAATGCGTGTAGAATCTGTTGACGAGGTAGAAATCATCCGTCGTATGACAGAAGGCATCTACGATCACGCAGAATTTGAAAAAGCACTTGCATGGGCAAAAGAAACCTGCAAGATCGGCTTTGATAAGAACCCGGAAGAACTGCAGATGACAGACGAGAAGAAAGAAGAGCAGTTTGAATTTGTTGTTAAAATGGCAGTAATCATCAAAGAACTGATGAATGGATGCGACAACTTAGATCCAAAATTCTCTGAAGAAGCAATCGGACACAATGCTCTGGCAGCTGGTTTCCAGGGACAGAGACAGTGGACAGACTTCTATCCGAACGGTGACTTTGCAGAGGCAGTTTTAAATACATCCTTTGACTGGAACGGAGCAAGAGAACCATACATTCTCGCAACAGAAAATGACGTATTAAACGGTCTTGGTATGATGTTCATGAAACTTCTGACCAATCGTGCGCAGATGTTTGCTGACGTTCGTACTTACTGGAGCCCGGATGCAGTTAAGAGAGCTACCGGATATGAGCTGGAAGGTGTTGCTAAAGAAAACGGCGGTTTCATTCACCTGATTAACTCCGGTGCATGCTGTCTGGATGCAAACGGCGGTGCAAAAGACGAAAACGGCAACGCAGTTATGAAAGAATGGTGGAATGTAACAGAAGAAGACCAGAAAGCAATCATGGATGCAACTACATGGAATGCAGCAGACAACGGCTACTTCCGTGGCGGCGGATTCTCTTCCAGATTTGAGACAAAAGATGAGATGCCAGCTACTATGATTCGTCTGAATCTTGTAAAAGGTTTAGGACCGGTTCTTCAGATTGCAGAAGGATGGACAGTTGCTCTGCCAGAAGAAGTATCTGATAAATTATGGAAACGTACAGACTATACATGGCCATGTACATGGTTTGCTCCAAGATGCACAGGCGAAGGTGCATTTAAGACAGCTTACGATGTGATGAATAACTGGGGCGCTAACCACGGTGCAATTTCCTACGGCCATATTGGTGCAGATCTGATTACAATGTGTTCTATGCTGAGAATTCCAGTTTGCATGCACAACGTACCGGAAGAAAAGATCTTCCGTCCGGCAGCATGGAACGCATTCGGCATGGACAAAGAAGGCGCAGACTTCAGAGCATGCCAGACTTACGGACCACTTTACAAATAATATACATATTCAATTTTAAACACACCCCGGACGATGTTCCGGGGTGTGTTTTTCCTGTAAACAAAAAATGTTTCGTGAGAATGTGATCAGATACATAAGGAATTTTCCGTCGAATCCCATCGAAACTTTCCTGAAAAAAGGGATTATCAATTCTTGTAAGGTGTGATAGAATGGTAACAGATGGAGTAAGAAAAAGGAAATAGAAGGGATGATTATGAGAAAATTAAAGGTATTTCTGGCGGTTTTGGTTATTTGTTTGATGGGGACCTGTATGGTAAGAGCCGATGAATCTGGAGAGCGACCAGATTATTACACAGATTACTATATGATTGTGGAATCCAAAGGTGGTGGAATTGATCTTTATTCCTCCGCATCCAAAGAGGTGCCTAAGATCAATGAGGAGCTGATTCCCAATGGAACAGCGCTTCATATTGAAGGCGAAAAGGAAGATAAGGATAAGAGAACATGGGGATATGTGCAGTATCATGGAATGCATGGGTATGTTCCGTTGGATGACTGTAAGCCGGTACGGCGTTCAGAAGCAATTCGTTCAGAACTGTCAGTGTCCGAAAAAGAAGACGTATCCTATGATGTGGAGGTTTCCTCCAGAGAAAAAGCTATTTTTCTGTATAACGGACCAGGAGAGAAATTTGATCGGGTTTCCAATGCACAGGAAATCCCCAATGGTGAAAAACTTTCTATTTCTCAGGAAATTACATCAGAAGATACAGGTAAATGGGGCCTGACAGAATATCAGGGAACCGAAGGATGGGTTGCTCTGGACGAAACAAAAGAATGGAAGGAAAAAGAACTTCCGGCAGATATGGTAGAAATGAAATTGGAAGAGAACAAAGTAACACCAACACCTTCCAAAGAACCGGTAAATACACCAACACCAGTGCCAACAGTTACTGCTTCGCCAACACCATCCCCAAAGGCAGAAATAACACCTCAGGTGACAGTAAAAGAAGAAAAGACACTAACCAGGAAACCAACGGAAAAGTCTGAGATAACGAAAGAGGCGGATCAGAAATCCGAAGAAGCCAAAGAAGCTTCCGGTAAACAGATTTCTTCCTCTGCTTCCTGGTTTGCCAGTCCTTTTGTGTGGATTGGAATTCTAAGCCTTCTGGCGGTGATTCTTTTGCTTATTTATCATTTTAAGAAAAGATAGGAAGGAAATGACATAAGATGATACATAAAAAAATTTCCATTGATGTGCAGGGAGAGCATAGTGAAAGTGCATACATGCTTACCTACTTCTGGGAAGAATCCAGGGAATTATATCCAGGACAGAAACGTCCGGTGATCCTCATCTGCCCCGGAGGTGCCTATCGAATGACATCAGACAGAGAGGCAGAAGCAATTGCAATTCGATTTATGAGCATGGGATATCATACAGCGGTTCTGCGCTACAGCGTGTCTCCGGCGCGTTATCCAGTTGCATTGCATCAGCTGGCAAAGGCTGTAAGTATTTTAAGAGAAAGAAGTGAAGAGTGGTTCATAAGACCAGAGCAGGTTGTTGTTATGGGCTTTTCAGCAGGCGGCCATCTGGCAGCTTCTCTGGGAATGTTCTGGAATCAAGGTGAGATTACAAACGCTCTAGAACTTGCACCAGAGCAGATTCGTCCCAATGGGATGATTCTATGCTACCCGGTTATCACTTCAGGAGCGTTTGGTCATGAAGAGAGTTTTCGGAATCTTCTTGGAGAACGTTACGAAGAACTTCGTGAGCAGATGTCTCTGGAAAAGCAGGTAAGTAAAGATACACCAAAAACATTTATCTGGCATACGTTTGAAGATACGGTGGTTGTACCGGAAAATTCACTGTTCTTTGTACAGGCTATGAAAAAAGCTGGAATTCCTGTGGAATATCATCTGTTTCCAGAAGGAAACCATGGAATTGGGCTTGGAAATGAATTGACAGCCAACGAAAATGGAAGAGGAATTGTTCCTGGATGCGAAGTCTGGAGCAGTCTTGCAGAGCGGTGGCTGAATCGGGAGTTTCCCTGGTGGAATCACTGATAGATCTATTTAATGGAAAAGGCAATCTATGAAACATTTGATGGTTTCTTGATCGCCTTTTTTTGCACCTAAATTTAATTGAATTATTTATAAATATTTATGAAAATACAAAGGGGGAATTTATGAAAAATACATAAAAAGTAAGAAATAAAATGGTTTAAACTGACGAAAAAGAGATGATAACTAAAAAAACAAGGATTATATCTTGACAACGAGAAGAGTAAGTAATATTATCTAGCTAAAGAATTTATAAATTCATTGGGAAAATTTACAAGCGTGTATAAGGAAAAGGAGGAAAAAAATGAAAAAACGTGTTTTAGCAATGGTAATGACAGCAGCGATGGTTCTTACTGGTGTAGTTGGATTTGGAACCACAGAGGCGAAGGCAGACGGAGAAGAAATCACCGTATGGGCTTGGGATCAGGCATTTAACGGATATGCTATGGAAGAAGCAGCAAAGCTTTACGATGGAATTAAGATTAATTTTGTAGAAATGGCAAAAGCAGATGCTCTTAAAAAAATTCATACGGTACTTGCTTCCGGTGTGACAGAAGACCTTCCGGAAATTGTTTTGATCAGCGATCTTGCTGCACAGGGATATTTAATGTCTTATCCAGATGCATTTATGCCTATGGATGATGTGATCAATTACGATGATTTTGCAGAATATAAAAAAGCAGCTGTTTCCTATGATGGAAAAGGATACGGCGTACCTTTTGATACAGGTGCTGCAGGTCTGTTTTATCGTACAGATTATATGGAAGAGATTGGATACAGTCAGGAAGATATGCAGGATCTGACATGGGAAGAGTATCTGTCTTTGGGAGAAAAACTAAAAGAAAAGGGACATTCTCTTCAGACTTTCAATCCTAATGATATTGCAGAATTTCAGATTATGCTCCAGTCAGCTGGAAAATGGTTTACAGATGAAGAGGGAAAAGCAGACTTCACAGATAATGCAGCTCTGAAAGAATGTTTTGAGATTTTTAAAACTTTAAATGAATCTGATTATTGTAAGGTGGTAAGTGACTGGACTGAGTTTGCAGGTGCTATCAATGGTGGAGATGTGGCTTGTGTTTTAAGAGGCTCCTGGATTTCTTCTACCATTATTGCAGAACCAGAACAGAGTGGAAAATGGGCGGTAGCTCCAATTCCTAAAATGAGTGTAGAGGGAGCAACACAGGCATCCAATCAGGGCGGTTCCAGCTGGTTTGTCCTCAATAACAGTAAAAATGCAGAAAAAGCAGCCGATTTCCTGGCAAAAACCTTTGGTGGAAGTACAGAATTGTATAACACACTTCTTGGTGAAAAGAATATTATGGGAACCTATCTCCCGGCAGCAGATGTAGAAGCATACGATGCAAAGGATGAATTCTACGGCGGTCAGGAAGTAAATAAACTGCTTGCAGATTGGATGGAACAGGTTCCGGCAGTAAATACAGGAGCTTTTTCTGCAGAAGCACAGGCAGCTTTGACAGCAGTAATGCCTCAGTATCTGGCTGGAGGAGATCTGGCAGAATGCCTGGAAGAAGCAGCAGCTCAGTTTGAACAATCTATTCAGTAATTGATCAGAGGAGCACATAGGTGCTCCTCTTTGAAAATAAGGAGGAGACTATGAGGACACGCGGGAAGAAAAAATATTCTTTTTCCGGATGGACAATGGTGATCGGGGCATCTGCTCTGGTATTGATCTTTAGTTATATCCCTATGGTACAGGCATTCTTTTTGTCTTTAAAAACAGGAAAAGGAGCAAATCTCACATTTGCCGGGTTTGCAAACTATGTTCGTATGATAAAGGACACAACTTTTTGGACAACGATGGGAAATACATTATTATATGCAGTGATTCAGATTCCTGTAATGTTGCTTCTGGCACTTTTGATAGCGGTTCTTTTGAATGATCCGAAATTGAAGGGCAGGGGGATTTATCGAACCTGTATTTTTCTTCCATGTGTAACGTCCTTGGTATCATATTCTATTCTGTTTAAAAATTTATTTGCAGTAGATGGTATTGTGAATCAGATTTTGCTTAAATTAGGGGTTGTCGATCAGGCGATTCCCTTTGTTCTGGATAAGACATGGGCAAAAGTAGTGATTATTGTTGCGTTGATCTGGAGATACACGGGATATTATATGATTTTCTTTTTATCTGCTTTACAGAATATTGACAAATCTGTTTATGAAGCAGCAAAGATGGACGGCTGTACCTTCCGCCAGTCTTTCTTTCGGATTACATTACCTTTGATGAAGCCGATTGTTTTTCTCACGAGCATCATGGCTCTTACTTCGACATTACAGTTGTTTGATGAGGTAGTGAATTTAACGGCAGGAGGTCCTGGAAATGCGACAAGAACCATATCACAGTATATCTATGATCTGTCCTTTAATTTTGTTCCAAGTTATGGATACTCGGCGGCAATCTCTTATATAGTCTTACTTTTGATCATTGTATTGACGATTGTGCAGAAAGGAATTACAGGTGAAAAAGAATGAGAACTTTAGGGAAAACATTTAAGCATATATTTTTACTTCTTGCTTCCTTCATTTCTGTCTTTCCGTTTTACTGGATGATCGTAAGCGCTACCAATGATTCTAAAGATATTACTATGGGAAAACTGACTTTTGGTTCTTCTCTGGTAAAAAATGTGACCAATGCTTTTGAAAATGCGAATCTTTTTCAAGCGTTTGGAAATTCTGCATTTTTGGCGGTCGTGATTACCGTATTATCTCTTTTGCTCTGTTCGATTGCTGGATATGCTTTTGTAATTTATCCTGGCAAGGGAAAAGAAATTTTATTTCTTGCTTTGATTGCATCTATGATGGTACCATTTGCGTCAAAGATTATTCCAATGTTTCGAATGTTTTCAAAGATGGGATTATTAAATAGTTTCTGGTCTATTATCCTTCCGGCGGTGGGGACTCCTTTCTTGATCTTTTTCTTTATAGGTAATTGCGAAACAGTTTTGCAGGCTTGATTCCAGCAAGGTCAAGATCCGA